>ERZ724509.104-NODE-104-length-39611-cov-17.931237_pt1 | contig 39611 bp, 57 predicted proteins | sample MGYA00376042_ERZ724509 | MGnify/ENA primary metagenome ERZ724509 (study PRJEB28724, sample SAMN07190887) | wastewater metagenome | isolation source: effluent of sewage treatment plant in Hong Hong | place: USA: Christiansburg, Virginia | collected 2016-03-01 ...
GCGGAAAACCTTGAACGCATGGCAGGCACATTCTACGGATGGCCGGTGCGCCCAGAGCAATCACAGGAACAAAAATCATGAATGCGACTGTACAAATTAATGCCGCTGAAGTGCCGACCACACCAGGAGCCCCGTTTGCCGGTGGCTTTTACGCTGGCCGTTTCAAGATTGGTGATGAAGTCTTTGCCCTGATCGTGGCCCCGAAGGCCTCCGGCACCGCACCAGATGCCGCATGGGGCGAATACGGCAAGCGCATCGATGCAGCCAGCTGCAATGACGGCATGGCCAACACGCTGGCGATGCTGGAGGCTGGCGCCGCCCAGGCCAAGTGGGTGCGGGAGTTGAACATCAATGGCTTTGATGACTGGTACATCCCCAGCCGTGATGAGCTGGAAACCTGTTACCGCAACCTGAAGCCGACCACCACTGAAAACTACTGCTATTTCCGGGACGGCGACAACCCCAGCAGCGTGCCGGTTGGGTACCCGTACACAGACGCCAGCCCTGCACAGACAGCCTGCGCTGCCTTCCAGGAAGGCGGAGAGGAAGCCTTTGATGCTGTATGGCACTGGAGCAGCACGCAGTCCTCCGCCGACAGCGCCTGGTTGCAGGACTTTGTTGATGGCTACCAGTACGGCTACCGCAAGACCAACGAGTGCAGCGCCCGCGCTGTCCGCAGATTCAAGGTCAGTAATTAATCCATTTACCCATTCAAGGGCGCGCAGCGCCCTTCGCCTGGAATTTTGAGGGATACCTCCATGTCAGCAGCAGCACTTGTTGAATTTGAATTGGCCGGGGCGCGCGTAAGCCTGCCGGAGGCCACCGTGCGTGAAAACTTCATGCGCACGCTTACCCTTGGCGAAGCCGGTCCGGCAATCACGCTGGAGCAGCTGGAAGGCCAGCGCCCGGGTATTGCCGAATACTGGGAAGGCCAGGGCGGCATTTATGTCGGCCTGATGCGTGGCGAGAACGGCAACCCCGACTACCACTTGATTGTGCCAACCGCTGAAGCTGCCTTCATCGAAGACATCAAGTGGGGCGCAGTCGGCACCGAGGTCACTGGGGCTGCCAACCAGTACGACGGCAAGGCCAACACAGAGGCGCTGGTAAAGCATGGCGGCTGCCCTGCGGCTGAATGGGCTGCAGGCCTGCACATCGATGGCCACAGCGATTTCTATCTGCCCTCCCGTCGCGAACTGGCGCTGTGCTTTGCCAACGCGCCCGACCTGTTCAAGCGGCAGTGGCACTGGAGCAGCACGCAGTACTCCGCCGGCAACGCCTGGATGCAGGACTTTGATGATGGCGACCAGTACAGCTTCCACAAGGGCTACGAGTACAGCGCCCGCGCTGTCCGCAGATTCATCAGTAATTCAGTCATTTAACCATTAGGGCGCGAAGCGCCCTTACGCGAGTTTTTTCAGCATGGCTTTGCATCACCAGCTCCCGATTTACAAGGCTGCCTATGACCTCTTGAGTCTGTCGGTTGATGTCACGCGGAATATCCCGCGTGATTTCAAGCGATTGATCGGTGAAAAGGTGCGGGAAGAGTGCGTGGAAATACTGGTCCTGATTTTCAAGGCCAATGTTGCCAAACACAAAGTGCCGCACATCGAGCAGCTGCAGGAGCGTCTGCAGGTGGTTGAACTCTTGCTCCGGATGTCCATGGACAAGAGATTCATATCCACCGGTCAGTACGCCAGGGCTGTCGAGATCACCAATGAGATCGGCAAGCAGTCTACGGGCTGGAAAAGAAGTAGCTCAGCAACGTCGCCCGCTTCATGACTGCCACGGCATTCATGACTATGCGACATGAATCTGGTCGTGCCGCTGGCCCTGCCCCACAAAGGCTAGGCCACCGCCATGCGCACAAGAGATACCACCGGCCTGTGCCGGCAGGTCTTGCGCAGTTGCCCTGTGGATCGGCTTGCCTTCTGCAGGATGACGTAGATAGCACGAAAGGGTGCAGTACTCCGCCAACAACGCCTGGATGCAGAACTTTGATGATGGCAACCAGAACAACAACCACAAGAACAACGAGTACAGCGCCCGCGCTGTCCGCAGATTTATTCTGTGCTTGCCATGCTGATTTTTTATTTGAAGACCTTGTGCAGGCCTATCTGGACTGCCGCAAGAGCAAGCGGAACAGTGCCTCTGCTCTTGCTTTTGAGATTGATCTTGAGCGAAACCTGACGCGCCTGGATACCGAACTGAGGGACGGCACCTACCGTCCCGGCCAATCGATCTGCTTTGTGATTACCAAGCCGAAACCACGCGAAGTCTGGGCGGCTGACTTTCGCGATCGCATTGTGCACCACCTGATGTACAACAAGATTTCGCCACGGTTTTATGCCAGGTTCATCCAGGATAGCTGCGCCTGCATCCCGGGCCGCGGCACCATGTATGGCGCTGTCCGCCTTGAAGCGAAGATCCGCAGCATTACCCAAAACTGGAGCAAGCCGGCCTACTACCTGAAGTGTGATCTGGCCAACTTCTTTGTGAGCATCAATAAACCCATCCTGCACAAGCAGCTGGCTGCCCACATCGATGAGCCATGGTGGCTGCAGTTGACCGAGCAGATCCTCTTCCATGATCCACGGCAGGACTACCAGCTGCGCTGTCACCCCAAGATGCTGGCCCTGGTACCGCCCCACAAGCGACTCACCAGCCAGCCGCCAGAGTACGGCCTGCCGATCGGCAACCTGAGCAGCCAGTTCTTTGCCAATGTCTTCCTGGATGCACTGGACCAGTTTGTTAAGCACACGCTGCGGGCAAAGCACTACATCCGGTATGTCGATGACTTTCTGATCCTGCATGAATCAGCCCAGCAGCTGAATGAGTGGCTGGAGCAGATCAACGCCTTTCTGCCGGCCCGGCTTGGCGTGCAGCTCAACCCCAAGAAAACCATCCTGCAGCCGGTTGATCGAGGCGTGGACTTTGTTGGCCAGGTCATCAAGCCATGGCGCCGATCTACCCGCCGCCGGACGCTCCGGCAGGCCATACACCGGGTGAGCACCATCCCCGCGGCAGAGCTTTATGAAACCACCAACAGCTACTACGGCCAGCTGCGCCAGGCGAGCCACAGCCACAACGACCGCGTGCGGCTGACCAAGGCCGTGTTCAAGCGCGGCAAGGCCGTGAATTCTGATCTGACCAAGATTTACAGGGGAACCAATGAGCACGCTTACCGAAGCTGCAGCGTACCTGCGCACGCAGGAGAGCAAGGATTGCCTGTCATGCGACAACGGCATTTTTCCACAGCGAGTCATTCGCATGGGCAGAGCCAGCTTCTGCTGCTCTGACTGCCGGAGAGATGTATCGATGGCCGTCTTTTTGATGGATGACGTTGGGCTGAATGTTACGGAGGTGAAGCCGTGACGGCACTCATTCTGCCGGTAAAGCGCATCTACTTCGAGCAGATCGCCTCTGGTGAAAAGCCCGAAGAATTCCGGCTGGTCAACGCCTTCTGGGCAAAGCGCCTTGAGGGAAGGCAGTACTCCCGTGTGATCGTGACCCTTGGCTACCCGAAGCGCACCGATACTGCCCGCCGCCTTGAGTTTCCGTGGCGCGGAGTTACCAAGCAGACCATCACACATGAGCACTTTGGGCCGGATCCTGTCGATGTTTACGCAATCAGGGTGATTCCATGAGTCAGCTCTCCCTGAACACACCGAAGATCGACCTGCTGCGCTTTGTTCAGTGGGCGGAATATCCTGATCAGCCACGAGTGATGGTCGCCGGTGTAGGCAAACGTGGCGGCCAAATTGGCCGGGCACTGGGAAATATTAGCCTTAAGCGGGCAGGCGGATATGAAGTCATCGTGCTGTTCGATGATGGGAAGATCGAGAGTTTTGCCCCAATGGCACTCTTCCCTGCGGGGGCTGCATGAACGCCACCCAGTACCTAACCCACTGCCTCGCCAATGGCTACAAGCTGCACGGAACCATGCTTCGCGCAAAGGATGGCCGCCTGGAGTTCATTCACGCCACAAAGGCCCCGCGCGATGGCAACTACATCGCCATTTATCACGAACTGTCTGATGGCTGCATGGTGCCGTCAGGCATGGAGCCCATGCAGTCGCGCATTGAAGACGCCCCGGTCCCGCTATGGGAATTTCAGATGATGGAGAGGGACTGCAAGGCAGCGCAGCACTACCAGGAGAAGGCCGAAGAACAAGCACAGTTTCTGGCCGACAAGATGCGGGAACTGGTAGCTGCCCTTGGTGACGAAATCCCAGAGGCGGCAATGGCTGTGATTGCGGCTGCCCGGGAACGCATCATCATTGAGACGAAGGTGGCAGCATGAAAGTCACCAACACCGAACTCGCAGCCGTCTACCGGGCTGAAGCAGCGCACACGAAACACAAGAAATGGGCCGAGACTCTGCGCAAGTGGGCGGAGAAGTTGGCGCCGAGCCAGGCAGATATGTTTGTAGGTCTAAAAAATGAGTAATCATCCGACATGCGCAGACTGCAAAAACTATCGAGATGGAGTTTGCTATTCCACTGACTCTCGTGATGAAGATGACCCATGGCTGTGGAAAGTTACGCCAGATAGCGCCTGTGAGGCGCACTTCCCACTACCACAAGAAAATGGAGCATCTGAATGAGCGCATTGAATCGCTACCAACCCAAAGGCTCGATGTGCATGAATTGCGCGAAAGCAAAGGCAGACTGCTCTGGATTGAAATTTTCCGGGATGCCGGTCATTGATAAACATCAAGATGGCACACTCGCCGTGCGTTGCACTTTTTTTATGAGGACTGACGATGGATTCAAGCCGCCAAGCGAATTCCGAGACGGCAGCCAGTACGGCGGAAGATGGGAAGTGAAGTATCAGGATGGCGATGTGGTTATCCGTAATATGTGGAAAGACCGAAACATCCACTTCTATGCCGCTGATCTCATAGCCGACCATGGCTACGTTGTTGGCCTGAAGAAACTTCAAGCCTCAAGCGGCACGTAATCCGCCCGCCGCCCCCTTCTGCCACGCACATTCACATAGACCTTCAGACTACCCCAGTCCTCATGCAGCGTCACCTGCTGGATTTCAGGGATGGTCTTGCCGTCCTCTGCCAGCCGGCTGGCGCCCTCATGGCGCAGATCGTGGAAGTGGAGATCCTTGATGCCCAGCTGGAAGCATGCGCGGGTAAAGTAATTGCTGGCCGTCTTGGGGTTCCATGGCAGCAGCGGGCCGCTCTCGACTGGGTGCGTCCGCTGAAGGTCCCTCAGGACAACCCACCCCATCTCCGGCAACAAAGCCTCATGGTCGTTACCGGCAGCACCATCCGGGTGCTTGAGGTCGTAAACCATATAAGTGCCACTGGCCTCATGCAGGTGAGCCGCTTCAATATTGAATAGCTCACTCAGGCGCCTGGCCGAATAGATGGCCAGCCACATCACGTACCACATCGGGATGGTCCAGCGCTTCTTTCGGAAAAACGCATCGAGCGCTTCCAGCTCTTCTGCTGTCGGCCGCCGGCGCCTTGACCTTGGCCTGCCGATTGTTCGCGCCGCACGCAGGGCCTCTACCGCATCATCTATCGCCTGCATATTGCAGGGTATCCCCCACGCCACCCGGGCATGCCTGAAGAGCACACGCAGCCATACGAAGTCATTGGCAACGGTTGATGGGCCCGCCTCTTTGCGACGGTCATCCGCATGCTGTACCAGCTGGACCGATGTGCACTGGGTAGCCGATAGCCCTGCCAGCAGCTCCATTTTTTTCATCTGCTTGAGGTGTGCCGTCTTTGACCGCCCGAACTTATCACCAATCGTAGCCAGGTACCTGTCGACCAGCTCAGAAACCGTGACGCCCTGGTGCTTGACTGCAGCCAGCGCACCAGGCTCTGCCAGTTCCTTTTCTCGCCTGGCAATCCACTCTTGTGCGGCAGCCTTGCGGGAGAAAGTAGAGGACTCAGAATGCACCACGGCGCCGCCCTGCTTGATGCGGATTTGCGCCCGGTACCGCGTGGCGCCAGTACTGTCTTTCCGTGCAATAATGCTGCCCATTCTGACCTCTTTGTGGTGCACCCAGAGTGCACCGCGGGTGCACTTTGAAGAGGTTCAGGGTGCACCGGCGGTGCACTGATACTAGACAAATGGTCAGAAATGGTCAAAAAAAGCTGGAAACGTGGCGCAATGAATGAAGCTGAAAACGGGCTGAAACCCGCAGAAAGGCTGGAGAATAGCGGGTTTGCTGGCGATAAGGTGCTATCAGTAGCCCCGATGATGGACTGGAGACATGGAAACATGAAAGCCATGCTGGTAAAGGCTTTCAGCCGTCTTGATTAAGACATGGTGCACCGATGGTGCACCATCTTGTGATGGCGCAAGAATTGCGATTTGAAAATAAACAGCAGTTTTTCGTATTGCCAAAACGCTGACAGGCCAAGAGAATTCGCAAGCCCCGCCCTAGCAGCGGAAGCTAGCGACATGCGCCCAGGGAGGGACGCCAGGGCGGGGCACTCAAAAACTGAACAGCACCCCTGCCCGCCCGCCGATCCTGTCGCCATCCTGGAACAGATCCACGCTGCCACGAATTGCCGACCAGTCCCTGTCAACGGCAATGCCCCAGTCGCCACTCTCATTGGTCAGGCCATGCGTCACCCCGACCGCCCACGGCATCTGCTTTCGCTTGATCGGCCCAATGACGGGCGTGTGATGCCCTCCCGTTATCTCGGCATTATCCGAACTTGCCTGCATGCCGCTCTGGCCATTGGCATCTGCGGTCACAGTGTAATCGACCGTCATTTCTTCGCAGCTACACAAGGCTGGCGGCGATGCCTCACCTGCCTTACTGGCAGCGCCAGGCTTCACCGGCTTTGGCTTTACCTTGATCTGGCCGACTGCCGCAACCTTGCTCCCAGCCACAATAGGCCGCGCTGGCTTTGCGTTAGCGTCAGGCACTGTCGCTAATTTCAGGCCACCGCCAGGAAGCGCCTGCTGGGGCGTGGCGATTACTGGGGAAGGCTCTCCCTGGGCATGGTGCACACCTGCTGCATAGCCGATCACCAGGGCGGCACCAACGATGCAGATGAAGGCCATGAAGGCGCCACTGGTAAATCCCCCCTGCCCCCGGTCAGATCGTGGTGCTGCACTGGAGGCGGCCTCCGGTGGAACCTGCAGGTCACCAAGCAGGTGTCGCTTGCCGACAGAATCCGCCCATGCGATCGCCAGCTCAATGACCGTGGCATTGGGCCAGCGCTTGCAGTACCGGCGAATACCGGCCAGCAGCAGTGATTCAAAAACACCACGGCCCAACAGATAACTGACCAGTGACTGAAGGATGGTGAGCAGCAGCGGCCACAGGACCGCGATGATGGCAGGCATTATTGTTCTCCATGATTGATGATTCGCAGGGTGCACTTCTCCCCGTTGGCTGCCGCCTCGCGCAGCAGGCGCATGACCTTTTCCACAGCAGGTGCACAATTGCTGATGCGGTCGCCACTGTTACGGGTCATGCCCACCAGAGGGCAGCCTTCTGTGTTCTCGTGCGTGTTGCCGCCGTGGATGCGGACGCCGACAAAGCCAGGCACGGCCAGCACCTCTGGCAGCTCCTTTTTGAAGCGATTGCTTAGGGAAATCCGCAGCTCATAGGTGCCGGCAGGGATAGCCGTGCGGCCGTGAACCTTGGCGCCGGCCCGCACAACGTCTTCAAGCGTGTAGGCCAGCCACCGCTTGCTATTGCCGTTGACCAGGAACAACTGGCCGGGCGTGGTGACACCGGTGGATGTCTCACGGGTGATCAGGAGCTGCATGGGTTTCTCCGGGCAATAAAAAACCGCCCGAAGGCGGCTCTTGCTGTTGCGCCCTATCGGCGCCCTAGGTTTTGCATGTCACCGCAGGCTGTTGATCAGCCTGCAGATATATTCTGGGGTTACCAGACTCTGTATCAGGTTATACAACCGTGATTCCACGTTCTGCCATCCGGGCCTTGGCTCGCGTATACACGTCAGTCAACTCTGCTGCAGAAAGAGCGCGGTCGAAAAGCACTGCCTCCGCAAAATCAAGAGTCACGCCAGTAGCTGCATTGTAGTAGGCTGATCCGAGGCCAATCTTTCGCCCAGAGCCTGCAGGTATATATGCCGCGACATTGGTAACCGTAATGGAGTGCTGCGTCTGACCACCGACAAGAGTACGAACAACCCCATCTGTAGCCATGTCTCTTGACACCGCCATGAAAAGCCATGTGCTGGCAGCTGCATCTTTTCCAGTATCGATCGAATTAATGTTGGTCGGCCGATACTGCAAAAGGATGTCGCGACCCGCATTGGCGATATAAGGGCAGCCGCCGCCAAGAGCAGCTGCCGCTGTTTTTGCAAGCGATCCAAACGGGATGACAACGCCTGAGGTCGTAGAGTATCTGAACACAACGCAGATCGTGTCTTTTTGGCCGGCAACCTCACCCATATCCGTCAGCAAAGCCTTTCCTTCATTGCCAGAGATACTGAGGTAGCTATCTGAGAAAGTCGCAGGATCAGACTGCGCAGTCAGAGCGCGACCATTGAGGCCGCCATAAAGGCTTGCTGCTCCGTTATCGAAAAGCCAGTGCTCATAGGCCCCGACCTCCAGTTCGGATAGCCTCTCAAAGTCCGCGCTAGGGATCACTGGGAGCGCAGGGTTTGAAACCGAGAAAGGCAGCATCGTAAAAAGGCTTGCCATGTTTATTCTCCGAGATTTATTGCGGTAAGTTCAAAGGCAGGGCAGACGTGCCAAAGATGGCGATCTGACCCAGAGATATTGATTACATCTGGCGTGCTGTCTCGCAGGTTCCCGCTTCCGCCGTTGGTGATGCTGAGTCCGGTGCCAAGGTAATCAAGACCGTACCTGACAACAACCGGCCCAGCTGGCGCTGCGCTGAGAGTTATAACAACGTCTCGCCCATCGACTTCAACTGCGCTGACAGTTGCTGGTGAGCCATTGTCCAGCACCTTGAAGCCGTAATCAGTAGTGGCGGCAAGATTCACATCATCCAGCACCATCGGGCCTTGTGGCACATCGAACCGCACGCGACATTCTGCGCCACGCACTGTGGCGCTGCGCGGATTCAGCCACTGGGGCTGCTCGCCTCTGGCAAGCGCTGCATAGGCCCGTCCAAAGTAGGCGCCGATCCACTTATAGCCTATGGCTGTGAGGTGCACGTTATCCGCAGCGTGCGGTATGTGGTAGGTCGGAGTTGTAAGGAAGAACCTGTCAGATTTTTGAGCAAGGTCCAGTTGCGCAAGAGCTATTGCCTTGTTTGTTTGAGCGGAATAGCTGACCTGATAAGTCAGCAGATAGACCGGATGTGCCTGCCCAGTTGCGACCTGAACATCATCCTCAAAGTCTGCCTGCAACTGCTCCAGCTTGGCGCGATACGTCGAGTAGGAAGTCGGGTAGGAGATGTCATTCTCGCCTTGCAGCCAGCACAGCGCATGGACTGCATGGTCAGCGTTCAGCGAGTGTGCGCCAGTCACATGCGCCAGCAGGTTTGGATACCAGGCCGTTCCCTTCTCCAGCTGGTCAATACGATAGCCGCCATGCCCTGCAGTGGATGCAAGAATGACGTGATCGGCTGGCGCCACTCCATCAACGGCCAGCAGCGTGCTGGCGTAGTTCGCTGCGCCACTGCACGATGTTTCCGCACGGTTGGTGTTGCCGTCCGGCGCTGGAGATACTGCGTCTTCCACAAGCGGCTTGAACGCGGAGAAGTCCCAGGTAGTGCCATTCCATGCGCGTGGGCCGCCGTTGAATGTGATGTTGCTGTATGGCTGCGTGGTAGAGATAACCGAGCCAGCAGCCGAACCTACAGAAAGCGACTGGCCATAGAAAACGACGTGGTTAACCGCCTTCTCCACCAGCGGGGTAGCGAGTGGCAAAGGGTCAAGGGCAGGCGAAACAATGGCGCCATCAAGAGCCGGTCCAACAAGGACGCCTTCGTCTCGATCAACACCAAGCAGGACGCGGCCGGAAGCGTCAGTGACAACCGGATAGACAGGGCCATCGCCTATGTATTTGGCAAAACCAAGTCGGCCCAGTATCTCAGTAACAGCCGCTTCATTAAACGCGCCTGCAACAAAAATCTTGCCGGTAGTTTTATAAACCCCCAGCAATACACTTCCGGCAGAGTCGGTAACCAGAGGGACAAGGTCATCAGTACCAATATACTCGGCTGTCTCTTGTTCAATTCGTGTTGCACGAAAACCGATTGCAGACACTGCTGCCGCCGACGGATAAGTTGCAATCAGCGTAGAGCTGCCGGAGTTAACGCGCCGGTACTCATAGGCCGCCACATCACCAGAGCCCTGCACCTTGAATGCGACGCCATCAGCCACGGCCGCGCGACCGGTCGGCTCATCGACGTAGACACCGGCACCGATGATCGCCGCATCGCGGGCGGACTCGGCGGCGGTCTTGGCTAACAACGTTACATCCTTGGCCACCACTGTATCCGCCAGCGCCTGCTGGGCTGCAGCAATAGAGCTGGACAAGTCAGTACCGATAACAATCCATGACCCGCCACCTTTCAGCCAAATCGAGGGCGTAGCGGTGCTTGTCTCAACAAGCCATGTAATGTCATTCGGTGCATTTTCAGTGACAGGCGTTGGGTTTTCATTTGGATTGCCTGAAAAGTCGCCCCATATAACTCCAGACCGGGTTCTCAGCTCTTCGAGAAGAAACTCAAGATTGGTATCCATGCGACTCTCAAATACTCGTCAATATAAGATCCAGCGTGCCGCTGGCATTCATGATTTCTGCGTTGGTGATCTTGATGTGGGTGGCAGCTGGAGCAGACTGAGCAACCCCAGCAGAGTCACAGAGCAAATAGCCAGGCGCTCCTTCCACCCCATCAGATCTGGCCACTATTACGCCGGGATCAACCAAAGACTGCCGCTGCAAGTTAGTCAGTGCAGCCAGGACTGAATATGCCGTTGTGAAGGCGATGTTCATCTCGCCAATCCACCCATAGAGCTGATAGGTCCCCAGCACTACGTTTTGCTCAAGGCCCGCCTCATTGATGGCTGGAGAGAGCACAATGAAGCTGTTCTCTGCACTCAGCCCGACACCTTCCCCCAACTCCGGAGCGACGACATCAGTACGGACATACGTGTAGTCCCTGTAGTTGCCGTTCATTGTCTCCGTGAGGTAGGTGAAGTGCTGCAACCCCGGCGGAGTCGTCAGTGGCTGGGACGAACGAATCATCACCAGGTTATTGCCGTACCCAAACCGCACACGGCCCACCAGTACCGTCAGCACTGGCGGGCTCAGCGTAGGGTTATCGCTTGGCAACAATGGCGTGTTGATGCCGAAGAAGAAGTACATAGCCAGCCTTAAAGCTTGATGATCGGGAGATAGCAGCGATGTTTTGGTGCTGTTTCCAGCGCCCCGCCCGCTTGGGCGAGAGCTTTGTTTGACGCGGTCATAGTGCCCGCCCCGGTTCCGTTAGTGTCGCGACGGTCAACGGACTCGATTCCTACACCGCCCATAGTGGTCCCGACGAGCTGGAGGGAGTGCTCGTGACTCTTGATCGTGTCGTCGTAGTGCGTGCCCAGCACAGCGCCGGCCGGGATGCCACGATCAAAGTCAGGATCATTTGGCAAGGGCATGCGCTTGTTTGCAGCAAAGTCAGCCGCGGCAGAAGCCCCACGAACCGATGCCGCCCCAGTGCTTTCCTGAATAACGTAGTCGCCGGCGTTAGCTGACTCGTTCCATATTTTGGTAAACAGCGCCAGGGTGTCTGCATTGGCACGCTCAGTTGCCCCAGATGCCGCATTACCGATAGTTCCGCCAAGACGGCGCACCCAACCGGCAGGGGCCGTGCTGCCAAAAATGTGATCGACAATCCCGGTCGGGTTGGCAGCCAACTGGGCCTGCTGAGCAGCAAGAGCGATGATTGCCGCCAGCAACTGCGACTGACTGGCACCAAGGACAATGCTTGCTCCCTCGATGGCATTGGAAATTTCTTCCTGCACATCGTCAGCCCACAAAGCACTGAACTGGGTTGGCAGCTCTCCAGTCAGCGCATTGCCAGCCTTGAACCCATGCTTACCTGCACCATGCAGATCCGTGGCCTTTGTCGACGTATTGATACGACGCATTTCATGCTCCTGTGTAATTAAATAGCGCGGCGGTATGCGCTGGCTTAAGACGGTTAATCAGGCACTCAATTCGAGTATTTGGCGGAGCCCCGAGGTAGTCCTCACAGCTGCCATCGCAGGTGGCGCCAAGAGCTGGCGGGGCCACCGGGAGATGCAACATGAAGACATGCATCCACGGCTCTTCGCACAGCAGGTCTTCACAGTCGGACTCACAGGTACAAAGCTCAAACTCCTGCAGCTCCGTCCCGACATAGCCCATTGCCTCTGCCTGTTGAATGAAAAACGCCGGCGTTTGAAGGCCGGCGTCGGTGATTTTTGCAACGACCGCGGCACGGCGGTCGGCAACTGATAGCGCCTCTGGCGCACAGGGATCAGGGAGCCCATACACCCTTTCAAAGTCAGGCAACAATTCGTATGTCGTGCGTGGGTCCATCTCCCGCAGCAAGTCATCCCCGCGCAGATCAACCCGCTCCAGCATTTGTGATCGAGCATCGATGAGGTTTCTGAAGTTAGGCCCAAGGTTCCAGAAGAGCCCGGGCGGCAGAAGACCGAACAGCGCCTGCCGATAGGCATCCCGACTCATAGCCATGTTATGGCTCCGAACACGGGCAAGTGTGCGTAGTCGGATACAACATCGGCAGCAGGAACAGTGATGGAGTGATCCACCTCACCAGCCGCCCCGGAAATTGCCTCACGGATGCGCGAAAGATAAATCCGGCCGCTTGGCTCTGCCTCACGCTCAACAAGGCCCCGAAGCTCAGCCTCAACAGCAGCTCGCGTTTCTGGTGTATCTGGCAGCAGCGAAATACTGAAGTTGACCGTCTGCGCAATAGGCGCCAGTACCGTAGGTGCAGCCGTCACCGGGCGAACTGTCTGGATATAGTCATCAACAGCTGTCACTACCCCCAGTGTCGGGATAGGCCCACTGAAGGTGCTAAAACGCACGCTGATGGCATTATTGCCGTTCTCATTACTCACCCAGACCTTGTCAACGTCCGGGTGAGCTTCTTGTGCCCAGGTCACATAGTCGTTGGCAGATCCGCCACGGGGTGGCTGGCGCTTTCGTGTGATGACACGCTCGCGCAAAGAATCGATATCTTCAGACTCAGCACCACCGGTAACCCCACCAGAGCCAACGATTGCCACAGGCTGAATGCTCATCACCGGGTTGACCAGCGTCATCGAGGCGCCAGCAAGCAGGTTGCCGGCAACGCCAGGCGTGAGGCAGCTCACGGTGATGCTCTGTGATGTACCAGCCAGCACCACACCGGTGGCCAACACGTAGACAAGCCCATTGGGGCCCTGCCATGTGCTCAGGGCAGGAAGGCTGGCACCGGCAAGACCTGTCACCGTGATCGGGCCAGATGCGGCCGTAGCGGACAGGTAATCCATCCCATGAATGGCTGCATCACGCTCCACCCCTTCCTGATCGGCTGTGTCGACAAAGATCTGGCGCGAGATCCACTCCAGATAGGTGCGCATGCCGCGCTCATCAGCGGCCTGCTTCCTTGCAAGAGCGCCCAATACAGAACGACGACGATACAGTCCGCCACCAGGAAAACGGGACTCCAGATCAGCGCTGTTCTGCTGAATAAGCTCGGGCAGTGTTGGCTGCGAAAAACTCATGACGCTCCCCGTGAGGTATCAAGCGGAATAGTGAACTCTTCAAGACTGCCATCCCGTCGTGTAATCACGATCTGTAGGTGCAGCCATCCCTGTTTTGGTACCGATGCAGTGACATTAACTTCAGCGGCAATGCCATCCTCGATAAGCCATGCCAGTGCTTCCTGGGCATACTCTCGCGCCCGGCGCACCTCATCAGGCACGTTTTTTGCGCGATTCAGCAGCCATAGGCGAGACCCGAACCGGTCACCACCCTCAAGATAGGCATCCGCCCACCAGCCACGACGATCAGTAGAGCCATCGGGCAAGACATCATTCGGCTCTGCAAGCCGATCCGTCATCAACGACAACAGGATGGCTGGCAACAGCGATTCATCAATAACCAGATCGCCATCGGCAAACACCAAATCTGGAATACCGTTTTGGACGGCAATTGCAAAATCAGTCATGGAACCACCGCAATATTCTGGCCATTCAGCTTGCCGGTACCGGTGATAGAAACATTGCCGTACAGGTCGATCATGGGCGATACCACGGCTACTCTTGTGGTGCTCGCCACGACAACTTCAGGCGCCACAACGGTCACCTTTACACCGGCCGTAACAACAATCTCGCGCCCGCGCTTGAAGTGGATCTGGTCGCCCTCATCTGTGTAGAGCATGACTTCGCCAGACTCCAAACCTGTTGGACGGTACCGAGGATCAGCAACGACTGCCGCCACCGTATGGGAGCGATGACCACCCAACGCCAGAAACAGCCCAAGCGCACCAGGCTTTGGGCAGTAGGCAAGCCCGTAAGGCTGATAATTTTCAATGCCGTCGTGACTGGCTCCCTCCAGCAATGTGGCCTGTACCACCTGCATGGCGCCATCATCATTCACCAGCGTCACGATGCCCTTAACCGCCAGGTTAATCAGGGCGCGCCGGAGCGGCATAAGGAGGCGGTCAAAGTTCATCATCCACCTCAGGTTCTTTTTCCAGGGCAAGCGCGAATGCAGAAACCGGCATCACTGTCAGTTCACATATCTCGCCACGGTCATCAATTGAATAAGACACATCAGTTATCAGGCGCTCACTATCGATGCGCTGATACTCATCCAGCACAGGAACCAACAGGTTGGGCTGCCAGAGATCGCCATTGGCCTGCCGCCAGCCATGCACGGTATAGGTGATGGACTCTGACCGCCCAGAGCGCACATTGCGCTCCCAGATTGCCTTCTCACGGGCAGTGCTGCTGTCTGCAGGGCCATCACACAACAGCGTGATAGGACGATGCCTGACAATACGAGTGTCGCGGGCCTTGCCTACCACGTGGCACGCAGCCTCATCATCCAGCCCCCCACCCTGCTGCTGCCCTTTCACTGTGTAAACAGAAAAGCAGTCCCTAAGGTCATGCGAGCCTGATGCAGAAATAACGTTGCGCCCAAGCTCAATAGAGTCGCCGGCCTTGCTTGCACCTACGCGCGTGATGACCAGCCGCCCTCTTCCGTCTGTGGTCAGCAGCACCCCACGCATGCGGGCCGCTTTATCCAGCATCTCAAAGACGCTTTCACCATCGCCCGGCTTATAGCTACGAAAGGCTCTATCGGCCTTGGCCAGATTGATAACCTCAATGCCAAATGGCTTGCAGAGTTCCGCCGCAACTTGCGCGATCGACCGGCCAATCCACTGCAAAGCAGGGGCAGAGCAATCAACCAGGTCGCCAGTACGATCACGCCCCTGCACAGACAGGCGCATCATGCTGGAGTCGTAATCCACCGGCGTGGCATCAACGCTGCCTGTGATGACAGGGACATCATCGATCAGCACCTGACAACGAGCCCCAGACTGAATGCGCCGGGCTACCGGGTTTTCTGCCCAGCGCTCAGTTACCTGCAGGTCAAAACTGCCAGCCAGATCCTGCATGGAGCGGCGCACGCTGATGTGTTCCCAACCAGAAAACTCGGATGAATCAATCCGAAGCATCAAGTCAGACATTCAGCACCTCAAGCAGCTGAGAGGCTGGCACAAAGAGTGGGCGCTTGATCCCATTGCGGACAATGATGTCGTCAGCGCGCCTGGCATCGGCATACAGGCGCTGAGCAAGCACAAGCGCCGGTGTGGATGCCTCCAGGGTAATACGTTCAATGCCGGCCAGATTTGCAGCGCGCCCTGCCATATCACTGACAATCTGTGCCCGGATCGCCTTGAGCGGCAAAAGGACAGCATCATCAGTAATCAGCTCAAGGTCATCGACCAAATCCAAAAAGGCATCGCGCATGGCAATGGCCTGATCAGCATTGTCAAAGCTCACACCTTCGATTGTGTCGCCAGATTCTGTTGCCACAGTACCGCTTAACAGACGAGCTGCCTCAGCAACAGCCGCCAAGGCCATTGCGCCATAAATGGCCTGTTCGTTCACTGCTGCTGTGACGTTCGCCGCCCCAGATACCGTGGCCTGATTCGTGACAGGACGGCGAGAGATAACCCCTTTCAGAAAATCCATCTGCCCCTTGAGCAGGGACGCCGGGCTGAATATCGAACCCTGAATCATGCGGACCGATGGAATCAGGGTGAACCCCAGATTTGCCGGCTGCATCAGCATGCCCTGAGCTTGCTGGGAAAGTGCCTGAATGCGTCCAGCCGCTGACTTGACCTTGCTGACCATGGCAAACGCCGCGGAAAGCGCAGCCGCAGCCTTCACCTGAACCGAGACCGGCTGGCCATCAGTGATGAACGTGTCAGCAAACGCTGCAGCGGCAGCAGCCTGCAATGCATCCGCCTTTTCATTAACCAGAGCAAAGCTGATCACCCGAGGCTGTAGCACCTGATCGCCGGGCTCAAGGAACGAGATGCTCAGCCTGATGACATTGCGAACACGCAGGTCATCGGCCACCCGGTACTCATCCGCTTGAACCGAGAGCTCGCCATAGCGGGGGTGATCGAGACGGGCAGGCCCCTTTGCTTCAAAGGCATTGATCAGATCGTCACACCAGTCCTCAACACTGGCATAGCGACGACTGTCGCCACGGGCACCGGTACCTACCAGAACGATGTTGAGCGTGAAGCCGCGCTGCCGGCGCCCCATGTCCTGTGTAAACGGACTATCCCGCAAGGGGAACTGATGAGATGCCACACGACGACCGCCTGTGCGCTCACCATCATCAATGTAGAACGGTACACCGCGAAAACGGCCTATGGAGTATTCCTTGCCTGCACTCATGATGCCGCCATTGTTCTGCCGGTATAGAACCGGAAATCGACGCCAGGCGTACCATCGGAAACTGTCACTCGCGGTGACCGGTTATCAGACAGCACAACATTGATTGTTCCTGCGATGCTTTGCCCAAGCGTGCCACCTGGGTAGGCCATTGCTGCAGCTGCAGATGCGCCGCTCATTGACCCTGCAGCAGCAGCCGGAGCTGATGGCGTGGCTGGCGTAGCCGTTGTTCTTGTCTTGCCGGCCGGCAATCCGCCGAAGTTGAAATCCTTCAACCACTTGGGCATCAATGCATCCGGAATCACTGACTTCACAATGCCGAGAATGGCATTGCCGAACGCACGCCACCCCTCAAGCCACATGGTGAACATGCCGGAAAAGAAACCATCTGAGAAAGCCGCCTTGATGCGGCCCCAGGCTGCACTGATGTAGCCGACAATTGCATCCCAGTTTTTGAAAATGAGCGCACCAATCCAGATGACAGCAGCTGCCAGCGCTATAAATGGATTCGCCATCATCAGTCGGAACAAGCTGCCCAAAGCTGCATACGCCAACCGGGCAACAACTGAGAGCATGCCAAATGCCCTGATGATCAAGGGGAAGCCATTCATTCCCATTGAAATCAGAAGCCCACCGATTGATGCCAGGCTGGCAAGTAATGGCGCAAGCACAACCCCGAGAACAACCATAGCCGTCCCGGTCGTCCCAAGATTTCTACCCATCCAGGCAAAGGCCGTACCAACGATCATCAGTATCTTGCCCAGCACCTCAAATGCCATGCGCCCAACTTCAATGATCTTTGGCAGATCATTCTTAAGAAACTCTGCCCACTTTGCCTTCATTGGCTGACGGTTAATTTCAATCCACTTTGTGAATGACTCAATCAGTGGAACCAGGGCCACCCCAAGTTCCATACCAAGAACATTCTTGAGCCCGCCAATAGAACGGTTCAGGCGATTGAATACCTTGTCGACCTTGTCAGCCTTCTCCAGCTGCTCTGGGCTGAACAAGATACCGTCACGCTCCATCTCATCTGCCTTCTGACGGATGGCATCAGACCCTTCACTCAGCGCAGCAACCAGGGCTTTCGAACTCTTCCCCATCAAGACCTGACCGATGGTCAGACGCTTGCCAACGTCAGTAGTCCTATGGAACGAGTCGGCAAGTCGCTCCAGAACCTGACGCGGCGTCATTTTCTTGAGCTCTTCCATGGATATGCCGGCTGCCTTGAACGCTTGCCTAGCAGACTTTGATCCGTGTTTTGCTGCAAATATCTGACGCTGCAATCTACCGATAGAATCAGCAGCATCATCTACAGAGCCACCAGCAGCCTCAGTCAACGCCCCAAAAATCTGGATATCACGGCCGGCAGCGCCGGTAATCGCTTGCAGATCCCCAATCTTGTCAGCAGCAGAAACGCCGCTCTCTGCAAACTTGTACATGCCAAAGGCAGCACCACTCAGGATGGCCACATTACGGCCAACCTGCATGAGACCATCGCCAACATCCTTGACCGTCTTCGAAACGGCATTCAAGCCAAAGCCATCGCCAAAAAGCTTGCCACCCATCGTCTTGAATTTGCGCATAGGCTCATTCATCCGATCGAGCCTGTCATGGATGCGCCTCATGGTCGCCGTCGCCTTATCAAGCGCGGTGAACTCGAGGACTACCTTATTGTTGGCCATTTCAGTCTCGGGCAAGAAAAAGCCCGCACGGGGCGGGCTTCAAGTTGGGGCGGTTATGCAGGCTTCATGGCCTCGGCAATTGCCTTGGCTCGACTTCCCCAAAAATCCAGGTCATGGGTATCCATGGCCCATATCTCTGAGGGCGGGAAATGATAGATAAACGCAATCAGGTCGACTGCGTCTTCCCATCGGCCGGCTGCCCACGGTCCAAAAAATCACCAATGATCTCCGCCAGCGCCATCGTGTCAGCACCGTCAAGCTCATCAACAACCTTTGGCGGGATGGCACAGAGATCAGGAATGATATCGATGATGTCACCCAGTGTTGGACTACCGCCAAGCCGACGCAGATGAATCGCCTTGAGACGGGGCACCACAATTTCCTTCAGCAGATCGCCATCAGGAAGCTGCACTGGCACCAGAAGCAGAAGAGTCTTTTTCATGAGTACCATGATGATCAGGCCTCTTCTGCTGGCTGGCCGGCAAACTTCACCGGAACCTTACCGCCCTCACCTTCGGAGAGCGACAGAGTGTCCACAATGAAGGCATCACGAATCACATAGGTCTGCCCACTGTCGCACTCAAACGTGATGGTGGCGTCAGTCAGATTCCGGAGATCCTCCAGCTTGTCGCCACGAGCAAGTGCGATTTCACACTCAAGTGAAGACTCCTTGATGGTCTCGGAATAGCCATGGACCGCACTGGAGCCCTTGACGACCGCGCGCTCCATGCCGCCAAGGTCCAGCTTTGCGCCCGGCATCGAGCGCAGCATCTTGCCATTCGCTTTCACGAAGGCCTTACCAAATACCTGTGACATCTTCCGATGCTCCCTTAAACAATGAACTGGATCTGGGCAGCGAACACGATGAAGCCATTCACCAGGTTCGGCGGCATCAGCACGTCCACACGGTTGGCGTCGTCCGGGTTACGAACAACAACGAGGTCTTCCTTGAACTGGTTGAAATCCTCAACCAGTCCCTTCTCTTCCATTTCACGGAAGAGAGCCAGCAGCTCCATACGGATAACGCGAGGCGTTACGATGGGCTGGCCAGGAGCAAAGCGGGCATCATCACCAGCCAGCTTCATGCGTGGGAAACGCAGCAGGATGCGGTTACGCACGGCGTAGCGGATATAGCTGAGGGTGGCCACGGTATTCACATCCAGATAAGACGAGTCCGGAACACCGAAGCCATTCTCCTGATACGTGGTGATCTGGCGTTCAATCAGCACCCGGCCGGCAGCATCAACCATGTAGGTCGAAATGCCGCTGTACAGCAGCAGATTGCGCTCCTCCAGTGTCCAGCGAGTCTGAACGCTGGGTGGCAGCAGCCCTGGCAATACCAATGTCTGCAGCGGACGCGCCGGATCAATATTCAGTGAGGCCGAGGCAACGACCGCATTCACCGCCGCCCATATCCAGGTGGGTGTTGGCGAAAGATTGGTGCCCATGACCGAGAACAGCTTGCTGTTGCGCCCGTCACCGAAGGTACCAGTAGTGCCATGGCTGCCACGGTGCGCCATGTAGGCAATGCCATCCATGGAGCGCAGCGGGCCAAAACGGTCTTCAAGCTCGGCATCGATGATGGTGAGGTTGGTGCTGTCGGTGTAGGGAATGACCAGGGCATTCCACCACTCATCACCCAGCGCAGCGATCGCAGTGGTCACATCCGGGTTACCGGCACCACTGGCCATTGCGGTAATGGTGACGCCAAGGCCCTTTGGCAGCGAATCTTCCGGCTGATAGTTGATGCGGATGTCGATGTCATTGCCGGTATCGCCTTTCCAGCGACAGGTCAGGTCAATCTCATAGGCATTGGTACCGTTCACCAGCGCCGTTACCGGGATGCGGGTATTGGCATTGATGGCTGTGATCAGCGCGGCAGCAACCGCGGTGGCGGTATTGCCAGAGCCAACTGCAACAGAAATGCGCTGACCGGCAATATAAAGCGTGAGCAGGCCTGATGCTGTAGCAGGACCAGTGATGGAGATTTTGCCAGCAGCCTTAACACCGGCCACGGCGTCATCCAGGGCAATTGCCCAGGTTTCCACCATCTTGTTGGCGCCCTTCAGGTACCGGAACATTTCGGCCAGCATCGAGCCACGGCCAAAAGCGGCCTCAGCCTGCTCGGCAGAAAGAATGCGGGTTGGAGTCAGCGCAGAAACGGCACCCGTTGCCAGCCGCTGGCCAATGACCATCAGCTTGAACGGGATATCCGGAGTGCCGGCAACAGCGCGCGTGTTGTTGAACTCAATGTACGCCAGCGGCACGCGCAATGTGCTGGGAATGTTATCGAAGCCGATGGACATGATCAGTCCTCTTTACGTTTGGTTTTGGGTTTGATGACAACCACATCGCCATCATTGACGCGACGCAGCCAGTAACTGTTTTTGGGGACTGTCTCGCCTTCTTCGGACAGCACAGCGCCACCCGGCTTACGCACGGTCAGGCCGGGCGCCGGCTTAATATTCAAGGTTTCCATGTCTATACCTGCGGGAGTGAAACGTTATCGACACTGGTGAGGCCCGGCGTGTCGTCAGTGAGATCCACGGTATTCACCACCAGCTCAAAGTCGGCAAGGCCAGAGACAAGCCGTTCACCGCTTGTGAAGAATTCATGTTCAAAGCTGACCACCCAGCACTGGTAGCCAGCGACCCCTGGCTTCATGGCGGCTGGTGAGGCATCAACGCTCTGGTGCTCCCCAACATTATCGAAAGGGTGTTTTACCGTTCTGATAATGCCGGCAATGGTCAGCGCAAATTCACGCGCCGCGATCTCAGGATCTGGCGTCTCGTTGGAAAGCAGGCAAAAAAATGACCACCGAACCCGCCAGGCAAGAGGGTCATCAACTCGCGCTGACCCTTCTTCGAAGCTCTCCATATCCAGTAGGACGGCTGGGGTAGTTACACCCTCAGACGAATCAGGCCTGTAGGCCTCCACCGTCTTCAGCACTGGAAGACGCGCGCGCAGAAGCGTCTCCCATTCACTGTGAAGGGAGGCCAGCGTTGTATCCGTCATTGGTTTTTGACCAGCAAATAATTTATTTCCTGAGCAAGCACTTTTGCAAAGCGCTCATTCAGACGACGCATCAGCTCATCCGACAGCAAGGAAGCGTTATCTTGCAGCGGCACACCAACCAGGGTGACTGGAAACCTGCCACGGTTAATCCCTGAGGCCGGCCGATACCGTCTGGCCTCATGGTAAGGCGTGAGTCCTGCAGTAGCATTGCGGGCTGTACGCACCCACACCTTTCGCTCTGCCCCATACACGGCACGATGGAATGCGCCTGTATGAGTCTTTCCACGAACCCGGGCACCACTGGAGCTTTTTGACCACGACACCCTGCCAGCAAGATGCAGTGGCATCGGGTTCAGCCCCAGCCAGAGCTGGCCCTGGTAAGGACCAACCGAAATATTCACACGCTGAAACTTTTTAAGGTTCTTCTGGGAGATCCCAGACGCTTTGCCGATTGCAGAGAAGGCCTGCCTCTGCAGCCAGATAGATACCTTTCGCACTGCGCGCTTCAGTGCCAAATCCTTTTTGACTGGCAATGCCTTGAATTCAGCCAGTACCTGGTAATACGAGTCGCTCAGGTTGGCAGTAATCATCGCCAGCCCTGCGGCCCTGTAGATGCCCCGCTTTCAGGCGCCAACGGCATCATCGTCTCACCCTCACCATCCGGTATCAGGTTGTCGATCACATAGCTCTTGCCATCAATGATAACGACGCTGCCACGGGTGAGGCTGGCAGCGTCTTCATCACGCAACTCAAGTTGAGGCTGAACCATGATCAGCTCAACAGGAGACACACCACCACGCTTCTTTTCGAGATCTGTCAGAGCCCGTGGCGACTTGAAAATACCCGTCACCACTGCCAATGACGGCAGGGTAACGGGAACACCAAATACGTCGTAACGCACATCTCGTGCGTCGGCCTGCAGATCACTGAACACCGGCTTACACCGTACCGTTCAGACGGACACGCATCGTGGTAGCGTCAGCCACCTTCGCGGCAGTCAGCGCACCGATCAGTTGGTGCGTGCTGGCAGTCACGGTGCAGCGCTTGTTGGTATTGTCCCAGTACACCTTGACGCCAACGGCACCGGTATCCGAGGACAGGGCCGTCAGATCGAACACGCCACGGGTAGCGAACTCACCCTCAACACCATTGGCGATATCGCCAACAGCAACACCGAACAGACTGCCCACCTGAGCACCGCTGCCGCTGGAAACGGCGTAGGGCGCAGCGAGGGTGACGGTGTCACCCTTTTGCACAAAATTTTTCATAGCTGCTCTCCTGGAGCGTTGAAATCAGAAAACAAAAAGCCCTGCAGTGTCAGTGCAGGGCTTTGACATATCAGGGCTATTAAGCGCCCGCGTTCTTGTACAGGCCGCGGTGATCCACAGCCTTGGTGGCGAAATCGAGGCGAGCCTTGAGCTTCATCCCATCGATATCGAAACCGGGTTCGGATTCGAGATACACACCCTCGGAGCCATCGAGGTAGCAATACTCGACGGTATCGCAAGATGCACCATCACCAACCAGATACCAGGCGGTGACAGAAGAGGCATCCAGGACCGGATCAACAATCGGCTCCAGTGCCGTACGGCCACCAGCGCGGAACTCATTGGTGTCAGACGACTTGGCCGGCACGAACTGGCTGGAGGTGTACTGGTAACCAACCTGCTCCAGATCGGTCGGCAGCAGCAGGAAGGACGGGGTGATATTGAGCTCTTCACCCGCAAGGCCTTTCTGTTTGCGCATGGCAGCACGGCCAGCACCCAGAGTGGTGGTATTGATAACCGCAGCAGTGCCTGCCAGGTTGCCGTGGGTGGCATGGAACAGCGCAACACCATCAGACATGTTCGCATTGTCGGTCAGCTGCTTGTAGACCAGACGATTCTCCAGCCGGCGAGCAGAGCTGCCGAAGCTGGCCAGCAGGCGGTCAAAGCTGCGCAGGTCATCATTGATGATGGACTGGCGCGTGAAGGCCACAATCTTGCCGTAGGTCGCGACACGGTACGACTCGCCACCCTCGGAGATTTTGCCGTACTTGAACTCGCCACCCTCTGCCACCGCCTCCAGATCAGGTGCAGCGCCCAGCTGCAGCAAGCTGATGTTCTTGAAGTCCGGGGCATTGGGAGCACGACGGGCCCAACGATCATAGGTCACCGAGGCACCCTGATAGGCAGCACGCAGGCGCTTGTTGGCAACAGCCGCCAGAATCAGCGGGAAGTCGCTGGAGTGATGCAAGGCACGAACGGCGATTTCCATACCGGACAGGCCATGCACACGCTCACCACGAGCGATCAGCACTTCTTCTGCCATACGCAGCAGGCTCATGTGCCGGAACTGGCGAGCGCCATCCGACAGTTGGCCAGTCGGTGCCGCACGATGAGCAATTGCCTCAGCCATGAAGTCGCGACGGGTGGACGTTTCATCCTGAAGCACGACCACATTGGCAGAGGCCGAACGAGTCGGATTCTGCGCAGTACGTTCGGCCATCTTGCGGAACAGCTCATCACGAGCCTGATCCAGGGTGAGGCCACGCTCGACCATGTCGAGAGCAACTTCGGTATCAAAACCAGCAACGCGAACGGCATCACGAATCGCGGCAACCGGAACAGCCGGCTGAGAACGCGTTTCAGTGGTAGCCGGCACAACAGCCGGAGTGGGGTTGGCGGTAGAATCTTCTGCCGCCGGGGCAGGTTTCTGAGACATGGAGCGTTCTCCTGGGTTGGTCAAATTGCCCTCGGCGGGCATATCCACCACGCGATAAGACGCGGCAGCGGGTTTGGTATCGGCAGACCGGCCCAAGCCGACAGAAGCGTCGGCAGGGATATCCACCAGTGAAAGTTCATAGGGCATCCAGCTGGTCACCCTGTATTCGTTCGGGGCCCCATCATTGGTGGCCTTGGTCAGCACGCGCTCATTGATCACGTATCCAATCGATACATTGCGCACGAGCCCATCAGCGATGTCCTGGCGCAGATCGGCCAGAGCCTCACGGCGACTGATAACCACATCGGCCTGCAGGCGACCGCCTTCCAGCCAGGCACGTTCAATGGCACCAATGCTGGCCAGAGGCGTGTTGCCGGTGGCGGTATAGCGGTCATGATTGGCCAGCACAGCCGCGCCATCATTGAAGCGGGTCAGGTCAACCTCACCCTCATCATGGCCAAGCGTTTCCAGCCACGGCTCTTCCCACCATGGAGAGCGCAGAACCGCCACCTCAGAAGAGGCCGACAAGCGCAAGCGCAACAGGCCATCGTCTTCCTGGCCTTCCTTCTGCTCACGAACAGTAAGCGTCACCGGCAAGCTGCGCTGCAGCGTGCCTTCCATACGTTGACGACTGGGCACGGAGACCTCCTTTATTCGTCCACATCCGACCCTTTGGCCGGCTGCTGGTTGTCATTGGTTTGTGCCGGCAGTTTTTCGCCGGCCTGAAAAAGAATCTGGAATACAAGTTCGCGCGGAATGTCGGCTGCCTCTGAAAGCGCCTTCACATCAGACCCGATCTCTGCGTAAACAGTTGCGGGATCAAAGCCACGTGAGCGCAACTTCTCGGAAAGGCTGGCGAGACCACCGGCCATTTCGTCACGAATCGCGCTGACTTCCTTCTTCGGATCAACCCAGTCCCACTTTGGCGGGGTCCAGTTGATCTGCATCAGGTCGCGGCCACGCAACTTGCCGGCAACCTTGGCTGTTCTTTCCCAGGCGCGAACCGTGGGAGTGGCATGCATTGGCACAAAGGTCAGCCACTGCCAAACCTCAACCATGCGCCTGAACTCCAACAGCCCTGCTCGATGACTGGTGAAGTTGACCTGAGACAGGTCGCCAGTCATCGCCTCATAGGTCACACCAGCGCCAGCAGCGATCGCATGCAGATGCCGACCGGTGTATTCCCCGTAGCCACCCATTGCAGAGGGCTGGCCAAACTTCACATCCTCTGCGTCATCAAGGTAGGCGACCATGCCGGCAGAAACAGACTCGATACGCTTACCGCTCTGCGGATCAACTTCTGTCTGGCCCAGCGTACGGTTGCTGTCCTTGCCAATGACAAAGGCAGCAAAACAGGCCTCGAATCCTTTGCGGACCAGCTCGGCTTCTTCATAGTCATCAAGATCACGCATGCGCATCATTGATGCCGCCAGGCGCGGAACACCACGAGCCTGACCAGGGCGCAGCTTTTCGTAGATGTGCTGCACATCTCCAGCAGGCACACGCTTCGATTCCATGTTGCCGCGACGGAACATCGCCACATCGCCCGGGTGTTCCGGGAACAACCAGTACGCAACACGCTGGCCTATTGAATTGAACTCAATGCCACCCCAGATCCAGCCGCCACCAGCAACAGCACCGCTCTTGGCGTCATCCAGAAAGTCAGGCTCAAGCACCTGCAGCTGAAGCGGAATCTCAAGGCCATCTTCAGGACGGCGGTACCGATGCCGAACCAGGCACTCCCCCGATTCGTACACCGTGCGGCCAATCAGGTTTTGAAGACCGTAATAATCCAGCTGGCCATCGGCATCGGCGTACTCGGTCCAGTTGGACCAGTAAGGGTGAGCCTGCTTTGGCAGGTTGGCCATGAAGCCAGTACCAATCGAGTTGCCAGCAAGACTGCTGATAGCTCTCGATGCATACGGGTTATTGCGTACCAGATCCCGAGAGCGCGCACGCAAACGGCTGATTGCACTTTCCAGTTCAGCATTGGCACTGTTGCTGCTGGCCGACCAGGCAATGCGTCCACCGTTCTTTGCCCCCTCATAGCCAGCACGCTTTTCTCGGATGCTGGCCATGCGCTGCAGCTGCACTCGCGCGATTTCACGCCGCAGTGCTTGCTCAGGCGATACCTTGGCAATGAATTCATCAAACCAGCTCATGCTCAGCGTTCCCGGCGGGCATAACTCACCCGTGTTGTATTGGCAGGCGCCAGTAGGCCAGCGTGGATAAGCTCGGCACGGACAACATCACGCGCATCAAGCAGTTCCTTCATGCTGCGGTACTGCACCTTCTTGCCATCGTGCTCAACAATGAGTGCCCCAGAACCAATGGCTTTCTCGATTGCCTGCAGCTGTGCGAGCGTGAACATGCAAATTCCTCAGCGGCCTCGTGGGCGCCAGCCTTTGTGACGCGGCACCCATGCCCCAGAAACAGAAGACCCCGCAGGTGCGGGGTCTGGTTGTGTACTTGCGGCCTGTACATTCATGGCCGGTTCATCTTCATCAGGATCAGCAACCGCTGCATCGATAAACAAATCGTTTTGAGGAGGGTCTACCTTCATCCGCCAGCGTTGCCAGTCCAAAGCATTAAAGTGATGCAGGCCAAGGTAGTTAGCCATTGCCAGTGAATACACTGACAAATCCAGCGCCTCATTGGGGTCAGACTTTGCCTTCACCCATTCAACGCGCTTGTGGCCCTTCACGTACCTGACCAGTTTCTTTTCTGCCAGCAACTGCTTGTAGAAGTCTTCCGGCAGATCATTACTGAAGTGCACGCCACCCGGGCCGCCCGGGATCTTCCAGCGGTTGTTCAGCCAGTCCTTGGCGGTATCACCACCAATGAACCATAGCTCAGCGCCCTCTTTATCAACCGAACCGCGCCACTGCACATCAACCTTGCTCGGGCGCGCGGCAACAACCGGCCGGCCAGGGCGGCTGGAGCCTTTGACTGCCAGCACATGCCGATGCTTGCGCAAGCGGCAAAACTGGTAGACCTCGTGCGTGTGGTGACCACCCGAGTCAATCGCCGTGGCCAGAATGTGCATCTCACGCCCACCAGGATGCTTGAGCGGCGTTTTCAAAATCTCATCGAGCGTGTTCCAGGGTGAGTCCGTTGCCGGGTCACCATGAATCGCCTGGTAATCCAGAACCCATCGCTCCATGCCCTCACCCCAGCCAACAATCATCATCTCAAGACGATTGTGCTGAACGTCAACAGCAGCAGTTAGGATCAGGACTTCCTTCGGTACCGTGCGCAGCCGGTAATCCTCTGCGCGGTCCATCAATTCTTTTGGCCGGGTGCGCTCTTGCGCATTGTCCCAGCAGCGAGCCAGACGGGTGTTGTAGAACACCTGCATAGGCTCAAGATCGCCCTTCTCCTGGGCGGCCTTTGCCTTGCTGTACTGCTTGCCCAAACCGGCCCAGCTCACCCACCCAAGCGGCGCGTACAGTGCTGAGAGCGTGAAGCCGACCGTCTCGCCATCACCTACACCGTGTGCACGCCACAGGCCCTTGGCAAGCATGTCGGGCTTGTCGCTTTCTTCGATCAGGCAGCCGTTTTCAACACATACATAAAACGCGCGGGAGAAGTCTGGCTCTACCCGAAGGTTCTCCCACACCAGTTCCTGCATGTGCTGGCAATGTGGGCAAGGCACGTAGTAGTGACGCTGATCACTGATCTGGAACAGGTCATCAATCCGGCTTGCCCCTTCAAGCGTTGGCGAGCTGGTGTAATAAATCTTGGCATTACGACCGAACGTGCTGGTACGTGTTTCTGCCAGTTCGACCGGGTCACCTTCCTGGTCTACCGAAGTCTCCCAGCGGTCAACCTCATCCCCGTACACATACCGCGCCGGAATTTCTGCAAGGTTCGCAGCACTGCCCGCGGTAGTGATGTACATCGTGCCGCCGCTGAACTCCTTGGTGTCGATCGTGTTGCGTGCATCGCGAGAGCGCGGCGACGCCACGCGATCGCGCAGCTGGGGAATGTCATCGATGGTCTTGGCAATACGGCCAGACACACGCTTTGCCAGGCCAAGGCTTGGCAACAGCACCAGCATGTTGCCAGGCGCCATGTGAATGGATGCCGACAACCAGTTCAACCCCACCTGAGTCTTGAGCAGCTGCGATGCCACCTTGGCCACCACGCGCTTTGCGGGGTGTTCTGGTGACAGGCACCGCATCACCTCGCGAGCAAACGGCGTACGCTCAGTCCGGTATTTGCCGGGCTCGGCCCCATTGCCACGGGGGATGCGCATGTACTCATCAGCCCATTCATCAACCCAAAGACTAGGGTCTGGCTCAATCCCGCGCATGAACCCAGATACATACGCCTGGGCGCCATCAGCGGTGATATTCATCAGTGCGATTCCTTCATGGCCTTCAGCAGGTCATCTGCCGAGAGCCGCGAGGTATCCTCAAGCACGCGCCGCAACGCGGCACGCATCTTGTTTTCAATCTCAAAGGCATCGGTAATGGCCGCAAACTCAGGGGCCAATTGCGTGGGCAAGCCCAGCACCGAATCACGCAGCATGCGCCCGATGGCAAATGCCGCATCCTCAACACGCTGACGGTCAACCAGATCGCCGCGCTTCTTGGCTAACTCCAGTTCGGCCATCTCTGCCAGGGCACCTTCGCGGCGTGCCTTGTTGTTCCAGTATTGCGGGTCTGCTGCCGTGGGCGGAGGCACATCATCGGCCGGCGCATCATGGCGCGTATGCGCAGTCACGTTCTTGTCGACACGGCCTGCAGCGTGATGCTGCCTTACGCCTTCCTTCGCCGGATCCGTGGTGCGGCTTAACATCCGGATCGTGGCAGCAACATCGATACGCTTGCCATCAGGTGCGAATGCCAGCCTGCCTTGCTTGCCCAATTTCGTGACGTAGCTCGGGCTCCAGCCCTGCTTGGTCGCGAACTCAGACTTGGTCAGGTAGACCATTTCACCGCTCATTTCACCTGATGCTCATATGGGGTGAATTTCACTTAACCCAGAACCCACCCGCTGCTGAAAAGCTGCGGCCTCACACACCCGTATGAGCCCACCCCCGAGGGAGGACCCGCGCACTTTTCAGTGACCGGATCACCCCATGCATGCCATCACACCCGGGGGAACGCACGCTCAGTCAACTGACTGATGAACTTCGGCCCCATGTGCCCAGCAATGCCAACCATCACAAACACAGCCACCAGATTAAGCTCGGCAGCTACACCAGCCAGGCCAGCCAGAACGCCAGCAAATGCCGAACAGAAAATATCAATGAATAGATCACGCCACTTGAACCGAAGGCCGTTACGAACCTTGTTCATGTAGCTGACGCTGGCGCCCCATCCAGCGAAAGCAATCATCGCCACGTAAGACAGCAAGCCCAGATTATTGATGTCCTTTTCGGGCATGGCCATTCCAAATAAAAAAGGCCCGCCGAAGCGAGCCATCAAAGGAGAATTCTGGTTTTTACGCTGGAAGCATGCGATGGACGCAACTTCCCCGGATGAAAAATCGCAAATTACAGGGGTTTTGGCAATCATGCGCATATATGCACCGAATCAATTGCCAAGCTCGGCCGGCAGGAAATACGCCTTGACCTTACGCGGCCCGGTCAGCGCCCGGCGATCCGTCATGCTATGCAAAATCTCATTACGGCCACGCATCTTGATCAGGCAACTGGAAAGCTCTTCAGGAGTAACGTCCTCTGGCATCCACCGGCGAATTTCGGCAGCGGTCAGCGGCCGGCTTGCCAGATCAAGCACATCACGCACACGAGTGCTCAGGCTACGTTCTGCCATGATGTGGCCTCCAGGTGTTCCCAGACAGCAATCGTGGCACCGCCAACCAATGCCTCAGCCACCGGCAGCGAGCAGCGAACCGTCATGGCGATGCACACCAGGGTGAGGTTCTTGCCATAACGCATCACGAGGCTCAGCTGGGCCTTGTGTGCCAGCGTGAGCACCGCTTCTTCCACCACCAGGGCCAGCGCAACGTTGATGTCAGACGTTCCACGTGAGACATATGCGCGGCCCTCCCACACATAACGCGAAGGATCGTCATTCCACTGCCGCTCAACACTTCCGCACTCACGAGCAAGCTGAGGACCAACCGGAGCGCCAGAAGTGACATAACGCCCCCAGTTCTCCAGCAGGTACTCCAAACGCTCTCTGGTAATTTTCCGATCTGCCATCGCACACCCCCTATAAATTCCATTTTTCATCAATTTTTTCTTTGCCGACCCTTGCCGATATGTTTGCCGACCTTTTAACTTTTCTAACTCTTTGTTTTTTATTGATTTGCCGACCTTGCCGACCTTGCCGACCTACTTCTCGCGCACGTGGAGAATTTTCTTAATCATCAATGACCTGATAGATATTGTTTTTTTCTCACGTATGCGCGCACATGCGTTAAAGGTCGGCAAGGTCGGCAAATCCTTTAAAAACAAACACTTAATGGTCGGCAAACATATCGGCAAAAGGTAGGCAAGGTCGGCAAAATTACGCATTTGTACTCAACGACCTCTCAAATTCCTCAACGCATTTCCCAAACCACTTCTCCGCAGTCTCATCACCTGGCTCGCCAACCACGAAGAACGTAGCCTTTTTTGAGCCAGCTCCGCTGAGGTAGTGCACGTTCTCTTTTCGCCTGAGGTACGGCACAAAGATGGCGGTAAGCTTGTTGCGACTGAGGACACTGCCTTCCCCGCTGTCGTGGCACCACTGCTTGTATGCCGCATACAGCTGTTCTGTCTTGCAGCTGATGTAGGGGTAGCGCAGCCGCCCTGCTTGCCAGTCACGCCGGAAGACCTCCCAGCTGGGCAGGCCATAGTCGATCAGGCGTTGCTTGGCAGAGGTCATGGGAGGCTCTGTGTGCTCGTCAAAGCCGGTCAGATCGATATCGAGCAGGTAGCGATACCAAGCCTCTACACCGCCATCATCCAGCACTGCCTTGATGCGCTCAGTGACTTCCGGATCCAGCTTGCGGTCTGGCCAGATCACCAGCAACCGGCGATCCATGGGCTCGACAGGCAGCGGCTGGTTTTCGTTGGAGAGAAACACCACGTTCATGTGGTTTTTTTCTTCCCAGCCGCTGGCGAACTTCTTTTCAATGCGCTGGGTTGGGCCGGTGATCATGTGCTTGACCGTGCCCATGTGGGAGTATTTGGTGGCGTTGGAGAAGATTTCTTCAAACAGGCAGAACAGCATGCGGGAACGCCATTCTGTGTAGCTGCCGTCCAGCTGGTGCTGGCCGACTACCGCGGAGTATTCGTTGCCGTAGATGCGCCGGTGTATCTCACCAAAGAACAGCGACTTGCCCGCGCCTTGCTGTACGCCGTGCATCAGGATGGCGGTGCGCATCTTGGCGCCCACCTGCTGCAACGGCAGGGCCAGCCACTTCACAATCCAGTCATAGGCATCACGATCATCGTTCACCAGCCAGAACAGCAGATCGAGAATGGGCTGCGCTTTTTCTGGCGACTCTGCCGGCTTCATAGGCAGGCCGGTGAAGGTGTTGATGTGGGTAGCCGGGTCGGCCTTTTGGAGCGGATCAAACACCAGATTCTCTGCACGGATTACGCGCCGCTCTGGTGAGTTTTCCCAAATCTGGTAGCTGCTGCCCAGGGCCATCTTGAGTGCGGATTGCGGCATGTATTTCTTGTCTTGCACGTCCCACGCCTGGCTGGTGCCGTGCAGCAGTACGTAACGCTCTACCAGCCCCTTGACCTTCCCCCCGGCCCCCTTGGCTGCGAGGAGCTGGTCCACGTCCTCTGGGTCGATCTGTTTCTTTGCGGGATCGTTCTTCCAACCATCGGCCAGCTTTTTACCGACCAGCCCGGCCAGCGCTGCGAACTTCATCACCTGCTGGCGGTGGATATCAAAAACCTTGGTCTCGCCGTAGATCATTGCGAAGCGCTGCAGCAGCTTGGCTGCATTCCACTCATCACCAGCGTCACCCGTTGAGGTGAGCGGCGCCACAGATGGCTTTTCGGCATGGGCAACAGCCTCTGGTGCACTCTCTGCTGGATGGGTGCGGGAAGCCTCAACAGGAGCAGAAACAGGAACAGGCGCCAGCAGCTGTTCACGCACAGCAGGCAGGCCACAGGCAACGTGCAGATCGTTCCAGTCTGTGCCGGTCACCCCAGCCGGGAACGCCGGCAGCAAGGCCACGCCGGATGATTCATTTGCAGCACGCAACGCAGCCGCGCGGCCTGGATTGCCCTCGGTGGCAACATCATCGTCACCGCATACCCAGAACGGGTTGGAATACTTCTCACGGAACAGCGCCACCACGCGGACCAGGTTGGCGCAATCAAAACAGACCACCACCGGGACATTGCCAAGGGCCATGTGAATGCTGGCAGCGGTGGCATAGCCTTCTGCAAACGCAATGGGGCCCGCACCGTCGCCGTGATTTTCCAGCGAGCCCAGCACATGAAAAGCGCCAGACTTGGCGGTGCCGGTGATGAACTTCTTGCCGCCATCACCACCGATGTATTGCAGGCCGACCAGCTTGCCGGTGATGTTGCGGAGGGGAACAACCACCACTCCCCGGGCGAACTTGACGCCAAAGGCCCGTACCTTTTTGCGGGTGAGATAGTCAGATGCGCCACCATCCGGCAATCCACGCCAGCTACGCTCTGCTCGATCGGCGGCCTCATCAGCTGCACGCTTGCGCTCTACCTCTGATTCACGGGCAGCAGCAGCCATCTGCTCGGCATACCGGCGGCGCTCTTCTTCGCTGAACTGGGCACTGATCTCGATCTTTTCAGAGCCTTCAGGGCCATGCAGCTTGTAATTGCCAAACCGGCCGACCAGGGCAATATCACCGCCAGACATACGGAATTCATGCACCACGTACCAGCCGGACTTTTTGCCGCCCTTGTCGCCATCCACCTTGCACCGGGTGAGCTTGCCAATGGCCAGCGGCCACTGCACAACCAGTCCGGCAGACTGGAGCTGGGCAATTACGGAATCCGCATTACTCATGCCAGCCCCTTGCGCTCTGCAATTTCCTGACACTCCACGCAACGGGTGCAGCCCGGAGCCGCTTCACGGCGCTTGTGCGGTATGGATTGCAGGCAGTCTGCACAAAACCAGTTGCTTACGTCCTGCCCGGGCTTGACGGTGACGTTTGCCAGTGCAGCCGCCCGGTGCTGCTCTTCCCTCTCCTGGGCAAAATCAGCTGCATCCATCAGTCCCGGCCCCCGGCAACACCGCTCACCAGACGCTGCAACCGTGGAATAAGCGCAGACAGCTCATCCAGATCGCGCCGGCGCTTTGTCTCAGGGTCATCCAGAAACTGCTCGATCAGCCAGTAGATCGGGCGGACATCGCCAGTGGCGCGGATAAGCTCAGGCAGGCGATCCAGCGGGAAGTGAACAGGGTCATTGGGGTTGTTGGCCAGCTTGCGAGACAGCTCGGAGCTAGTCATATCAAGGTCTGCGGCTACTGCCTTGAGTGGCCGACCACACCCGGAAACAGAGGCGTGAACCACCTCCCTGAAGAGTGGGAACTGCTCCAGCAGCCCCGCCTCGAATGACAACTCAAACTGAGATTTGCTCATGACTGAATCCCTGTGATTTTTTATTTCAGTGCGTTTCAGGTCTGTTTTTTGAGATAAAAAAACCGGGCCGGAAGGCCCGGTGAACCACAAATCAGGCGACTTTTGCTTTCAGGTCATCAAAGACGCCAGGACAAAGCTGGCTGGGCTGCACCGCACCACCAACTGCCCATGAAATAGCCGGAGCATGCTCAGCAGGCACATTGCCAACGGATAGCCAGTGATTGATGTGCTGCTGCTTGTACGGGGTGCTTCGAAGGTTTTTAGGCCAGTTATTCATCCGCCGTGCCAGCTCGGATTGATTGTTATTGGCTGCCTTTATGGCCGCCTGAAGCGCCTCACGAACCTGCTCTTCTCTGGATTTCACGTCTCTGCCTTCTCTGAGGGACAACTAGAGCACAAGACTACAAACCTACTTGTAGTTAGTCAACAGGCATTTTTGTAGGCCGTTTAACAGATAAGTTTGTAGAGTTACAGACATGAAAAACACAGAATCGAAGACATACGCAGACCGACTGGCCTATGCGATGCAGCATGCCGGGAAGACAAATCAATCAGAGCTTGCCAGGGAAGTCAGCGCGATTAGCGCCTCGAAAGTTACACCACAAACCATTCAACACCTGGTAAGCGAAGGCAAGGGGTCAACCCACAATGCCAAGCTCGCCAAGGTGCTAGGGGTATCTCCACTTTGGCTAGAAACCGGGAAAGGTGAAATGGTCGATTACCCCTTAATGGTCAAAGAGCAAGGGCTTAACTATGCATCGGACCTACGTGAAGCCAATACAATAGCTCGAGTGCCAGTGATCTCTTGGGTTCAGGCAGGGAATTTCTGTGAAGCCATTGATAACTTTGCTCCCGGCGATGCAGATGAATGGCTGCCCTGTCCTGTCCCTTGTGGCACAAGAACTTACGCACTTCGAGTTGTTGGGGATTCCATGACTAGCCCCTACCCTCATGAACGATCATACCCAGAAGGGATCACAATTTTTGTTGACCCTGATAAGGCATATGAAAATGGCTCCCGTGTCATTGCAAAAGTCCCCGCAACTAATGAAGTCACCTTTAAAAAGCTAGTAATGGACTCTGGTAGAGTGTTCTTAAGGCCACTAAACCCAGCATATCCAACTACTGATATAACATCAGAAATACATATTTGCGGCGTTATCATTGGTTCATTTTCTGCGGAATAATGCCAAACAAAGGATTGAATATGGCCCTTAATGAATGCTCTAACTGCCATCAGCCAACACCTAAGTGGGCTGGATCTTGCCCGCATTGTGGAGCTAAACAACAGCCGATAAAGGCAAAACAAATTGCGATTGGCATCTTCATCGCTGCAGGAGCAGCAACTCTCTACACGCAGGGATCGAGTGAAAGCCCTCCTCCAGGCAATGCCGGATCAGTTGAGCAAGCATTATCCAGCAGCACCAAAGAGGCATCCGTAATTTCTGATCAAGAGTGCATAAAAGACATCAATTGCTGGTTTGAGCGAACAATGCCAGAGGCCGCCTACCCTTGCCAGGAAGCCATTGAGAAAGTTGCCAGCTATGAAGTGAAGTGGGATGACTCTTTTTTAAGCCTGGCATTTACTAAGGCTGCCTGGAGCATACAAGAAGAGGGAGTCATCATATTGATGGGAGATAAAGTCAAGTTTCAAAACGGGCATGGGGCCTTTCAAAATATGCGATATGCCTGCACTTGGAGCCCAGCTAATGATGCGGTTATAGATATAGCGGTAGAGCCAGGGCGCTTCTAGCCAAAACACTAAGCCTGCAATGCAGGCTTTTTCAGAGCATCAATTACAAATATTTCTGTTGACACACGCCAGACGTGTTTGTAGCCTTGGTTACAAATAAAGCTGTAGCCAAGGTGTCATATGAAAGCCATCATCCTGATCCACCCCACCCTGCAGGCCCGTGCCACTGGCATGGTCGTCTGTTCCAGCTGGCAGGCAGCCGCCAAGGTTGCCTTCCGCACCGGTAACGCCCCCGTCCGTATCAATGGCCTCTGGCACGTCCGGGAGGCCGCATGACTCCCATGCTTGTTGGCCTTGCTGGCCCCATTGGCTCCGGCAAGTCATCCGTGGCCACCCACCTGCACCTGGAGCATGGCTGGCACGCTCCGGTGGCCTTTGCCGACCCGATGAAGGACGGCATTTGCGCCATGTTCGGCATGACCCGTCCGCAGCTTGAGGAAATCAAGCGTGCCGAGAAGGATCTTGTGTCTGGCGTGCCCATGCGCCGTGCCTTGCAGACGCTGGGCACTGAGTGGGGACGCTCGCTGCATGCCGACCTGTGGGTTGAGGCCATGCGCAAGCGCATCAATCAGCTGATGCTGTGGGAAGAGATTCCTGGCATTGCCATTGATGATGTTCGCTTTGAAAACGAGGCCACTTTTATCCGGGCACACGGCGGCATCGTGATCCACGTACGCAATGGTGACCCGCGATTCCCCCGCAACTCTCATGTCAGTGAAAAGCCGCTGGCCATTGCCGACAACGATCTGGTGATCGAGAACACTGGCACGACCAATGATCTGTTCCGCCGTGTGGATAACCTGATGGCGCGCATCAGTGGCTTTGCCATGGCCTACCCGGCACGGGAGGCTTGAGCATGAGCCGTCACGTGATGATTGATCTGGAGACTCTCAGCCTGAAGCCAGGCGGCGCCATTGCCAGCATTGGCGCTCTTGAGTTTTACCCAGAGGCCAATGTGATTGGCAAAGAGCTGCACATTGCCGTGAACACCACCAGCTGCTTGCTGGCGGGCCTGACCATTGACCCGGGCACGGTGAACTGGTGGAAGAAGCAGTCTGCCATGGCGCGCGAAGCCATCACGGATAACCCGGCAACGCTGCAGGCTGCTCTGCGCATGCTGAATGATCTGCTGATTGACCCTGACCTGCACATTGTGCCGGACGGCCTGGTGATCTGGTGCCGTGGCACGAGCTTTGACCCGGTGATGCTGGAAGCTGCCTTTGAAGCCGCTGGCATGAAGCCGCTGTGGAAGTACTGGCAATGGCGCGACATGCGCACGCTGCTCAAGGTGTGCGAGGAATGCTTTGGCTACATGGAGCCGGCCAGGTCAGACACTGCACACGATGCGCTTGATGACTGCCGTCACCAGTCGCGCATTGTGACCGAGTGCCTGGCGCTGCTGATGCCAAAGCCTGCTCCCATTCTTGTCTCTGCTGTGGCGGCCTGATCATGAGCGCCCGCCTTCTCTCCCTTCGTGAAGCAGCAAAACTGCTTGGCACCACGCAGCAGGCCCTCACCCGGTCTATGCGTGATGCCGGTCATTTGCTCCAGGGCAATGTGCCTGCTCCGGATCTGGTGAGGCAGGGCCTGCTTGTTGTCGAGCCGCGCAGCTGGACGCTGGATAACGGGATCAAACGCCACTACCAGTCGACCCTTGTCACAGTGCAAGGCCTTGCGTGGCTGGATCAGCGAATCAATGGCAACACTCTCCGGAAGGTGTCGTGATGAAATTCTTTTTGGCATGGATGTTGGGCTGGTTTCTGGCTGCGGCTCTTACGCACATCGCTACCCGTCGCAAGGTGGTTATCAGCGCCACTGACGTTGGCGAATGGCAAAAGATCACCAGCCGTGACATTCGCACGTTGCGCCCTGTGAATGCCGAGCCTTTGACATATCGCCGCGGCAACCGTGTTGTTGTCATCGACAGGGGATGCGCGCAATGAACACTGTTTTTCTCTTGATGGCGGAGTTTGGCACTGCCGACATCCCGCTGGAAAAGGTTGCTCCGAAATACCTGAGCAAGTCTGCCGAGCGCGCGAACGCTGATGCTGCACGCCACCGCCTGCCCTTCCCTGTTTATCGTGCCGGCAGCCAGAAAAGCCCGTATCTGGTCCGTGTGACCGATCTTGCTGATCACCTGGACAAGGAGCGCGCCAAGGCAGAGCTGGAGTGGAAAAAGATCAACGGGAAGGCTGCCTGACCATGAAGAACCTTAAGCCAAAAGGCCGCATTTGCCCTTCCTGCGGGGTTTTCAAGATGTACAGCGGCTACCCCGCCGGCGAGAAGGTTTGCATTCCCTGCAAGCGCGTGGCGAAGCCTGACATGCACCCGATCTACACGAAGAAGTGGTGAGCCCAGTGACCGATGCAGAAAGAGCCGCCAGCCCGTGCACGTTTTGCCGGGAAGGCCACGCCCCGACTGAGGTCGGCAAGAGCAAGGTGCTGTACCACATTCGCGGCGCACGTGGTGCGGCAATTCAATACCACGACATTTGCCGGCATGACCCTGCGGCCGTTGAAAAGGCACTGAAACGATAGTGACGGAAGTCGACAAAGAGGCAATGCGGATATGGCTACTGCCGGATACCCAGTGGCGCGATGAATTAAAAGCGTTACCCGTTGAAAAAGAGTTGCACAACGTCCGATGGCGTTACCGCCTCGCTGTCGGTCACCGGTTAAAGATGGCGGAAAACCTTGAACGCATGGCAGGCACATTCTACGGATGGCCGGTGCGCCCAAAGCAATCACAGGAAAGCAAAAATGAAACCGTTTGATGAAACCCTGAAGGATATCGAGTTTGGCCACCTCTCCCGCGAACTGGCTGAGATTCAGCAGGAAGTGGTGAAGGCTGTTTCTGAGACCAACAAGGCCGGCGAAATCACTATCAAGCTGACCTTCAAGCCTGAAGGCAGCGGCCAGCTGACCATCAAGGCCGATGTGAAGAAGAAGATCCCGCAGCTGCCACGCGGCACTTCGCTGTTCTTCATGACACCGGAAGGCAACATCCAGCGCGAAGACCCTCGCCAGCAGAAGCTGCCGCTCAAGAGCGTTGAGCAGCCCGCTCCAGGCAATCTGAAGGCTGTTTAAGCCGTCACTACCACCCCTTGGCTACTGAGTACTAAGACATGAAAGAAGCACTTGAAGCTGCACTGGCAGTTCACTCTGTCTCGATGGAAGCAAAGGAAATCGAAGGCGTACCGTACCTGGTCGTGCCGCCCGGTTATGACGCGAAGAACCTTGAGCATCTGCTGCCGGCACCCATCCGTGTTCGCGCCATCGTCAAACTGGCCGATGCCGTCAGCTTTGTTGATTACTGGCAGAAGTTTGCCACTGATCGCTCTGTAATTTTTGCGAATGAAGAAGGACGCAGCTTCACAGCGACCTTTGATTATCACGCTTCTGACAAGCAGCCCGACTGGTGTGAGCACAAGGCATCACTGACGCTGACCCACTCTGATGAGTGGATGCGCTGGCTGGCCAAGAACAATGCTGACATGCCACAGCGTGCATTTGCCGAGTTTATCGAAGACAACATCAAGGATGTGGTGGAGCCGGCCGGCGCAGATCTGCTGGAAATCGCCAAGACCCTTACCGTGAACAAGAAGCTGAATTTCCGCAGCAGCCAGGAACTCAGCAACGGCCAGGTGCAGCTTACCTACAACGAGGAAATCAAGGGCGAAGCCGGTGCCGCAGGCCAGCTCACCATCCCGACCAGCATCACCATTGGCCTGCGTGTATTCAAGGGCCTTGATGCCTACAGCGTGAAGGCCCGTTTCCGGTACCGGATCAGCGATGAAGGCGTGCTGACCTTCAGCTATCACCTGGACAACGTGGAAAAGATTCTGGAGGACGCCTTTGACACGGTGATGAAGCAGATCTCCACCGGCTGCTCTGGCGCCGCGATGTTCAAGGCCTGATCAGGATCATTGTTGGCCAAGGATGGCCGCCCATCATTTTCACAGGAACAAAAATCATGAATGCGACTGTACAAATTAATGCCGCTGAAGTGCC
>ERZ724509.106-NODE-106-length-39170-cov-4.709395_pt1 | contig 39170 bp, 38 predicted proteins | sample MGYA00376042_ERZ724509 | MGnify/ENA primary metagenome ERZ724509 (study PRJEB28724, sample SAMN07190887) | wastewater metagenome | isolation source: effluent of sewage treatment plant in Hong Hong | place: USA: Christiansburg, Virginia | collected 2016-03-01 ...
CGATTTAGAAACAGGTAATGAATTCGATGAAAATGTTCAATTTGAAAACGAATTCTCTGTTGTTAAAGAATCTGATATTGACGATAAAGTACTGCGATTGACAATGTCTAGGACGCAAATGAGGGCTCTTGCCGTTAAAGGTAACTTGTCAATCGGCCAAGGCCGTGAAACATGCCAGCTATGTTTTTTGCCAAAAGATCCTACAAATCATATATGTCCAAGAATGAACTGAAAACTAATGTTGCATAGAACTTTTATGATTGAGAGCGATAATCAAGATACGCAAAATCTTGAATTACAATGTGATGTTGTAGAGCAGAAGTTATTAAAAGATGCCATTATGGAAAATAAAATACAAGTTATTGGTCAGCTTTCTAATTCATCGAATGGTGCACTATTGGGCGAGATAACTTTAGAGGATCAAAAGTTTTCAGTAATTATTAAGCCATCTATGTATGAAAATCCATTAATTGATTTTGAATGGGGGACTCTTTCTAAACGTGAAGTTGCTGCCTATGAACTGAGTAGTTTATTAGCTTGGAATATTGTCCCTATGACAGTTTTGCGTGATGTAGAAAATTTAGAATGTTCTGTTCAATTATTCATTCCTCACGACCCTCGCCAGCATTACTTTTCATTAACAAAGTTCTATAAAGAAGATATGGAAAGATTTGCTGTATTTGATTATTTGATAAATAATGCAGATCGTAAAGCTGGGCATATTCTTGCGGAGGAAAATGAATCATTTATCCTGAAATTACAATCTACACAGGATGAATCAATACTTGATCCTATTTCTAATAAAAATCTTTTTGGTATAGATCATGGATTGAGCTTCAACGTTGAGGAAAAATTGCGAACTGTAATTTGGGAATTTTCAGAGCAACAAATATCGCAACACTTGTTAGTTGATATTTCTAATTCTTTTAACTCAATTGAAAGAATATTAAAACCATTTTTGAATAAACATGAGATTGAGAAAACTATTTTGCGTGCCGAACAGCTGTTAATGAACCCGTACCATAAAGCTTTAGATGCAAATTCCAGAGCTTTCCCATGGCCTCTGGTGTAACCATGTCAGGAATATTTGTTGTATGTAATAACTTATTAGATATATCTAAAATTAGTGAATCTCTAAAAGGTGAGCAAGTGAGTATATTTCGTGACCACATTAAATTATGTGGGGCTATATCCAAGGAAATAAATGAAGAAATAGAGATTATTTTGGATTATTATACTTATGAAAAAATTGGTATCAAAAATGTTGTCTCTGATCTTGAAAGAGCTTTAGGTGATACTAATTCGAGTATTAAATATACTTCTTTTGTTCCTCATGAAAAACTTTCTCAATTAAAAATTGATGCACCCAATATTAATTTTATTGCACGCTCAAAATATTTTAGCTTTTTAAATTCTGAATAATATATTGTGGCGGAGGGACAGGGATTTGAACCCTGGGTGACTTGCGCCACAATAGTTTTCGAGACTATCCGATTCGGCCGCTCTCGCACCCCTCCGTGTAAGAGTTTAATTTAAACCTACTGCCAGACTTACATTTGATACAAATCTTAAAATGATTTTATAATTAATTTATTAAACCATTTATTAAGTCGTTTTATGGCTGAATAAGAACAATCCAAATATTATCAACCATAAAGTTGTTGGATATACAATAAATCGTTCAGCACCACCAACGCCTAAGAGTGATTTGAAACCGAAATTACCTATTAGAAATATGATCGATATTAATCCTAATGAACTTAATAAATACTTCAAAGAGTTATTAGTTAAATTGTACGATGAGATTGCTGCAATTTCCACAGTTAAAAAAGTCAAAACTGCAAATATTAGATGTATTGGTTTTATATTAGTATTAAATATTCCTACGCCCATAGTCGCGATACCATGCATTATCAGCAAAACAGAAATAAACTTATTATTTAGATTTGAGTATAGTAAATATCCTCCAAATACAATTGTGGCTCCTCCAATAATCATGGCGGCAAAAAAAATAATTGATGAGACTATTGAAGTATTAACTGGATCAATTCTCTGACCTAGGTCACTGATTGTATTATTTCTTTGGCTATACCCTTTAAAAAAATACTCGCCAGTGAATATTCCAGCAAAAATAATAATGCCTGCAAAAATGAAACAGATAGATGCGGTTTTCATTATATTAATACTAGCCGCGATTGATTAGTAATCTATTTAAATATTAACGTATGTCAATGTTTGCGTAATTGGCTAAAAAAGCTATTTAAGACTTCAGAACAGTCACTTTCAAGTATTCCACCAACAACCACAGTATTATGATTCAGCCTAGGGTCACTTAAGAAATTATATATACTTCCACATGCACCATATTGTTTATCGTATGCTCCAAAAAAAACACCACCAATTCTAGATTGTACTAATGCACCGGTACACATAATACATGGTTCTAAAGTTGAAACTAAAAAATAATTTTCAAGACGCCAGTCGTTTCTCTGCGAAGTAGCTTCTCGTATTGCGCTCATTTCAGCATGGTTTGTTGGGTCAAATAAAGTTTCTGTAGTATTGTGAGATTTAACGATTAGCTTAGGAACTTCATCTATGATTTCGTATATGCCAGCTGCTATTGGAACATCATTTGGTAGAGATAATTTAGATTCAACAATCAGATCTTTCATTAACTCTTCTAATATATTTGTATTAGTAAGTATTTCTTTAATCATAATTATTTAGCCTACTATTGAATTGTCTTCAAATAGTAGGCTAATTTTTGTAGTGTTTTATTGATAAAATTATTTATTGCTTATTTTATATCATCAATACAAGATTTGCTTTTGTTTATAATTCTATCGTAATCCTCAGGTGTCTCTTTATCGATAGCTTTAGCCATATTGTTTGCACTAGTTTTAGACAAATCATCATATACTTTATCCACTACACAATTTGATAATTTAGTTACTTGAGCTTTAGTAAGACCTGTATCTTCTTTTATCATTATCTTTGTAAATCCAGCTTTCACGTCTTCTTTAGACGCTTTAGAACTTAAAGAAGAGCATGCGCCCAGTGCCATTACAGAAATTGTTAACATAATTATTATTTTTTTCATTTATATCCTTTAAGTAAGTTTGGAAAATATCTTAGAACAAATTGGCATGTTATGCTCGAATAGTAAATAGATATTTTCTAATGATAGAAACTTTAATTTAAACCGACAATGATAATGCACTAGTAAATGCACCTTGCCCGAGTTGTTCTGCTGTATTTTCAGATATTGAAACTGTAGCAATATAGTAATTATTATTTTTTAAAGTGATAAATTGTATATTCCTAACAACGGCATCATCATATTGTATTGAATAATCTAAGAATATTCCTTGATCTTGTAATTTCTGCACTTTTGAAACTTCTGTAACTTCATAATTTAGCATGTCTTCGTCTGCTTCAGTCATTTGCCAAACTGCAGTTTCTACAAAATCTTGACTGAAAATATCCGTGTGATCACCAGCAGACAAAGGACTTACTAAGACAGAACCATCTATAGGTAAATTTTCAACGGTGCTTTTGAATCTTATAATACAAGTTTCGTCAATATTTTCAAAAGTCTGTAAACAGTTTTTTGGAATAAAAATATATTCATTTCCTGATGATGATCTTATGGGTTTAGCTTCAACCGAATCTTTAATAAGGTCTAATTCGCTGTAAACTGCTTCAAATTCATATGCGGTATTCTTATCTTCATTTGTCTCAGCAGCATTTAATTTGTCGAAAAATGATTCCATCTACACCTTCATCTCTAATATTAGAATATATACTAATAGCAATACTATAGCGATGTATTCTTAATTGAAAGAAATATTCTCCTCGTATTGACTGGTTATCCTTCGAATAGCGTCATTTTGCAATCGTAAAAATATATATATAAGAATAAAATTGTTATTACGCAAAATCCAAGATCTCGAAAGATGGGCTCATCATTGCAAAACTATGGATTTAAACATTGCACTCACACCAATAATAACAAGTACATTAAAAACAGCTGATCATATTATTCTAACTGATGCGTATTGTAAATGGCGGAGGAACAGGGATTCGAACCCTGGGAGGGTTGCCCCTCACACGCTTTCCAAGCGTGCCGATTCGGCCGCTCTCGCATTCCTCCAAATCTAAAAATTGCGAAAGCAATAGACTGAGAAGACTATGCGGCCCTCGGCAACCCGACGGCACATAATTCAAAAAGCTGAAAGCTGCTTCGTTCCCGACCTGACTTGATTCACTTAGAAACATTGCGTCGGACCCAGAACCGCATACTCTTCTCAGGCAGACAATATTAATCCATTTTATAGATAAACTCTACCTCGAGTATGTGGTGTTATTCAATATTGGGATTTGTCGGCATATCTGTCTTGTTAAAACGATGGTACCCCAGAACCAAGACAAGGATTAAACTAACACTTATAGCGACAAATGAGTATTTTGAACTACCTGATGAGAATCCAATGCCTAAAGCATAAATTATTGATACAACTCCACCAAGTAATATTCCATCGGCAATGAGTATCATCCTTGTTTCAAAAAATATACTTAAAGCTGCTAAGGCTACAGCACCTATAAGCATGGTTATAGAGACATTACGGTTATAAGGTTCTAACTTCTTCTCCCAAGCTTCATTCTTCATATCGTAGTCTTTTTGTAGAGCTACCTGTTCTTTATTGTTTCCATCAAGGCCATAGTTTAACTCAGCAGGGTAATCGGGTGCTTTAGGCTCAGGATAGAATGTATGAATGCCAACTCCAAGAAAAATTGCTAATAATATGCCTAATAATAAGATATATGATGCTTTTACGAGCACGTTATTTCCCATAGCAAGATATTCTACTAGATGGTTATTCAATTAGTGAGTAAACAAAAACTGACAACTACCTTAAGGTCATTAGGATTAAGGGTATTTTTGATAGTAACCTATATATATGTCACAATCGCTATATCGAAAATATCGTCCTTCGAAATTTAATGAATTAATAGGACAAGACCATGTGTCATTAGCTTTGCAAAATGCCATGAGCGAAGATAGATTATCGCACGCATATTTATTTTCAGGCACAAGAGGTACGGGTAAAACATCAACAGCTCGAATACTAGGTACAGTATTAAATTGCGAGATATTCAAGGATGGGTTTCCTAAAGACGCAAAAGCTATAGAGCCTTGTGGTGTATGTGCGTCATGCATAAGTTCACGCAAAGGCGCATCATTCGATGTAATAGAACTAGACGCAGCCTCTAATAACGGTGTAGAAGACATGCGAGATTTAATAGAAAAAGTTTCGTACACCTCAGCAGCTGGTGGTCAAAAGGTATATATTATTGATGAAGTTCATGAATTAACAGGTAGGGCAGCAAATACATTATTAAAAACATTAGAAGAACCACCTAACCATGTTGTTTTTATCTTGGCAACCACAAATCCAGAAAAAGTATTACCCACAATACGATCACGTACACAACATTTCGAATTTAAAACTGTTGATGACCAAATACTTTTTGCCCATGTCAAAAACTTATTGGAAAAAGAGTCTAAAAAATTAGATGATGATGCTATTGATTATGTTGTAAGAAAAGGTGCAGGATCTGTACGTGACACTCTTTCTTATCTTGATCAGATTTTGGCACAAGACATAACAACACTAGAAGACATATCGCTTGCGAACGGGTCACCAGTCGATGGCATAATTTCCGATTTATTATTAGCTACTGCAACAAAAGATATAGCAGGAATATTTGATTCATTAAGTGAAATAGTATCTAGTGGAAAAGAGCCTCGTGCAATCACTGAAAATATAATTTCGTATGCACGTGATTGTTTAGTCTTATCATTAAATAACGATACAAAGATATTGCTTTCAGGATCAAACTCTAAAGATGAATTAATAAATCTAGGAGAGAAATGTGGAACAGAATTTCTAACACGTTTTATAATACGACTTGGAAAAGCTATATCTGACATGAGGGGAACTGCTTCGATCAATCCTCTTTTGACACTTGAAATTGCCCTATTGGACACAATAAATTCAGTTTCTTGTCAGGTATCGGATCAAGCCTCAGATGATCGAAATAATTCCAGCTCGACTCCGACACGAACACTTTCTTCCACTGCTTCGCAAGTTACAGAAAGTCCTGCACCATTAGTTTCACCACAGGCTAAAGTCGCCGTTCCAAGACCCTTACCTACAAAAAATATTGAAACAAGTGGATCTGTAAGTACAAATGTTTCGGAACGATCATCTCGCTCGCGAGATTCTGGAGAAACATATAACGCGGACGATAAGCTGGAAGTTAAAAGGCCGGCAACACTTGGAGCCTTAAAGAGGTCGATACCTTCTGTTGAAAAGCAAGTTGATTTAGTTGAAGAAGAAAAGAAATTAGTTCCCAAAAATAAAATAGTGTTAAGTGATATTAATGCTTCTTGGTCAAAGGTGATTATGTTGTTATCACCAGCAAGTCAATCAGCAATAAAAAAGGCTGAGCCGATAAAATTAGAAAATGATGTTTTAACTTTCGGAGTATCGCCAGAAAATATAGATGAAGTAAAATCAAGATTTAAAAAAGATGCATCAATAATACGAGGCTTTTTGGAGAGCCTCCATGAACAGACATTTAGATTCCAAATCATCCCTATCGAAGCTAGAGGGAATGATTTTTCTAAAATAAGATCAAGTGATGAAGATAAAGAAATAGAAGAATCAACTGAGTATAACCCTGTTGACCATATCGTAAATAAATTTGGTGGAGAAATAGTTCCTGAATAGTTCTGATTAGATCAACTCAATTTTTCTACACAGAACAGTAAAATGGGTTTAAATTGCGGTTAGAATTATAATATGTCTTCTCCTTATGATGGTGCAGTAGCGCGCCTTATCGATTCCTTTGGGCGATTACCCGGGATAGGTCCAAAATCAGCACAACGTATTGCATTTCATATTTTAAAAGCCAGTTCTAAAGAGGTCAGTGACCTTACCGAAGCAATTGAAGTAGCAAAAAGAACAGTTCATTTTTGTGAAACTTGTTTTAACTTAGCGCAAGATAAATATTGTTCAGTTTGCAAAAGCGCTAAAAGAGATCGAACTATGGTATGCGTAGTTGAAGAACCCAAAGATATGGTTGCCATTGAACGTACAGGCGAATTTCATGGTCTGTATCATATTTTACAAGGGACGATTTCCCCCATCGATGGTATTGGACCAGATCAGCTTCGTATATCAGAGCTTTTACAAAGAGTTGTTAATAATAATTTGCCAGAAATTGAAAGTGATCTAGAAAAAACGGAGTTCGACTTAACTGCATCGGTTAACGAAGTGATAATTGCAACGAACCCCACAGTCGAAGGTGATGCAACAGGTATGTATATAGCACGTTTAATAGAACCCTTCGGTGTGAAAGTCACAAAGTTGGCAAGTGGGCTACCTGTTGGTGGAGATTTAGAATATGCTGATGACATTACTCTCGCTAGGGCATTTGAGGGTCGGCTTGTCTATAAATAAATCTAAATTATTTAAATATTAATAATTGCCTATCTTTGACGATATACTTAATATATGACCCAGACATTTGATACTTTACCAACAGAGCCTTTGTCATATATTTCTGAGCCTGATAACTTGGAAAATTCAGAACGTAATCATAGCGACGTTTCGAATCCAAAACTATTAGCAGTGGTATTAAAGGGCACGCCTCTTTTGACTGGGGCAGTGATAGCTTGTGGTTGTGCATACGTAGGCCTAAATGATCCTGAAACAAAAGCCTTAACTCCAGCTTGTGGATTCTATCTCCTTACTGGGATGTATTGTCCAGGATGTGGAATGACAAGAGCCTTACATAGTCTTCTTGGAGGTAAAGTTCTAAATGCCATTAGGTATAACTTGATATTAGTATTAGCGATCCCATTTTTAGTTTATGGATATATTTGGTGGACAAATTGGGCTTTTACTTCTAAAGAACTTCCAAAAATGAAATTTTCAAAACGTTTAGTTTGGGCTATCTGTATTCTTTCAATTGTATTTGTAATAGGAAGAAATATGCCAGGACAAATCCCAAGCTTTTTTGCTTTAGGTAGATGATATAAAAAAACCCTGTATCAATAATGATACAGGGTTTAAATAATTCTTGATCTTTATTATTTAAGTATTGGTACTCCGAATGGGTATTTGCTTTCTTTTCCGTCATTAACTTTGATGCCATTAATAACTGCGAAAATTGCTGTTACCAGCCAAAGAGCACTACTTAACAAGATGAATAAACAAGCTAAACCGCCATTAGAAGAAACACTGTACCTATAGCCATAAGCGTTATTTGTTGTTGTAGTCTCAAATACACCTGCAGTATATAATAATGATATCAACATAGATACTGCAGAAGGTATGATTGCAAAGTTAAATGCTTTAGCAGCCTCTCTTTTTACAAATGGTGAATCACCTTTGACGAAATAGATGATTAAAGCTGGAATCCAACCAAATATTACCATTCCAAAGTGACAAATTAATGCCATAGTTTTGTTATCGCTGCTTGGAACAGAAGAACCATCTTGTGGCATTGGTGGTGGTGGTGGGGTAGTCATAATAACTCCTATTTCTTATAGATTACGCAAACTTTTTTGCTTAGATATAGAATCTATAACAAATTCTATATAAAACGTGTGATAGTAAGCAATTTTCTAACCTCTAGCATTAGCAACAGCACGAGAAGCAGCGATGCCTTCTAGCACAGCTTCAGCATACCAATCCGTAGGTATGCCGGAAGTCTTTGTGATTACAAGTGAATATAATTTATTAGCCAGATCTAAACGAATATTATGAGCAAGAGTTACGCGTCTATCTAAATACCTTCTAATCAAATATATTTCGTCGTCGCTCACTTGAGATATTTCCCATTTTCGAAATGGAGCATTCATATCGAGTGCAGCATCTTGAACTTGTAATGTTCCCAATATAGATTTTCTATCGGCATGAACAACTATTGTACCTGCAAAAAGATCGCCCAGTCTTTGTTGATTATTAGTCAAAATTATTGATAAAAAAGCGATTGCCGGGAAGATAATACATTCAAGAGGCCAGAAAAATGATCTTACTAAGCATTGCCAAAAAAGTGGTTTTGAACCTCTTAGTGTTACTACCTTTAGGTTAGCCGTCCTATATCCTATGCTCGCTCCATATTTCAGTTCGAATATTGCACGGTACAACCAGATAGTAAAAAATTGAATTAATATTATTATCGCTGTTAATATTCCGCCACCATCTCTATTAGATACTATTCCAGTGGATAATATCATAAGAAATATCAAGAATGAAGCAATTTGAACGATCATTATTATCGCAAAAATAATTAGCAAATCAACCATAGCCGCAAGACTCCTTGATCCTACTCCGGCTACATCATGACTAAATGTTATGCCCTCGGGCGTATTGACACGTACTTGACCTAACATGCGACTAGTTTATTTCATTAACTATGAACATTGATGTATTCCTACGAACAAAAGATGAAGATTGGCGCGAATTATCAAATTTGATGAGAATTTCAAAAGGGAAACTTTCAAAATTAGATAAAGATTCAATTTTAAAGTTTGGTACTTTATACAGATCTGCATGTGCCGATCTTGCCTATGCCCGCCGAGAGTTTGCTGGTGATGCTGTACAAAATAATTTGGAAGTTATGGTTGCTAGATGTTCCAGTATTTTGTATTCAAAAAAAGCAGTGGATATAAAAAAAGTAATTCATTTCTTTACCATAGGGATGTGGGCTTCAATTTCGCTTAGACCTAAATTGGTTTTGGTTAGTTTTATGTTAATGATGATTCCGTGGATTGCGAGTTCATTATATGCGATTCAAAATCCAGAAAATGCTGCTGGACTGGCACCTGCGGGAGTTGAGAGTGTCGTGCAAAGACCGAGTGCAGATTTTGGATTAACACCAGGTGAAAAAGCAGGAGCGTCTTCAGAAATTTTAGCGAATAATATACGCATTGCTATTATGGTATTTGTTGCTGGTGTAACAGCTGGCGTTCTAACTGTTATATTATTAGTACAGCAGGGAGTAGTTTTGGGAGCCATGTTTGGTCTTACAATTCAGGCTGGCAATGCAGCTGTACTTTGGCAATTTGTTGTACCTCATGGTTTTCTAGAAATTTCATGTATTATTGTTTCTGGAGCAGCTGGTTTGAGAATTGGGATGGCAATAATCGACCCGGGATTTCGAACAAGAGCACATGCTATAGCCCAAGAGTCGAAACAAGCATTAGCAACTGCATTAGTTGTAGCAATTTCTTTATTTTTTAGTGGGATCTTAGAAGGCAGTATCTCTACTAGTGGCCTTCCTACTCCTGTGGGTTTAATGCTAGGTGTATCTATTGCGTCATTATGGTGGGGCTGGATTTTCTTTGCGGGTTATTTAGAGAAAAAAGCAATTGCGCGAGGTAGCGTTCTAGAACTTACTAATGCAGATATATAATTTAGATTCGTTCCCTTTGTTTAGCTTCTAAATACCTTTTTACGCATTCAATTGAAAGATCATCTTGATTTACATATACAACTTGCGCGCCAGCCTTTTCAACAAGTGTTACTACTTCTAGGGCTGCCTCTCTCATCTTCTGCGCATTAAATGATAGATAGTGAGCAGCAATATCACTACTGTTAGTAGTTTTTTGCAATAGCGTTTCAACATCATTATCAATTATTGATGCAACTACAACTTTATGCTTTTTTATAATGGATGGCAATGAACGTATTAATGGTCCCGCAGAATTTGGGTCTAAGAAGTCTGTGAATATTATTACAAAAGACCTTTTAGCCTTTCCTATTCTTGAAAATGCTGATTCAAAGTCAGAATCAACCGGTATTGGCTCTGCATCATAAATTGTACTTATGACTGAATCGCTTCCAGAACGTCTTGGTTTTAAATGCTTTCGAATTTGTGAATCGAAACTTATTACTCCGATTCTATCTCCTAACACTTCGCTCACAGTAGAGATCGCACATAGTGCATCTATTGCTACATCTAACCTAGTAGCACCAAGTTCAACATTTAATTCTTCTTCTTGGGTTTTATAATTTATATCTGCTTCTTCGTTCTCATCCTCTAGAGAAAATGTATGCGTTTCAATTTTTTGTGTCAGTGGCGCCATCATCAATCTGCCCGTATCAAGTAGACATATAACATCACGATCTTGCTCGACACGGAATTGGTTCGTCATTGGATAGCCAACTCGATTTGTAGCTGCCCAGTTAACATGTCTCATGTCATCATCAGGAAAATATTCTCTTATGGATTCAAAATTCGTACCTAAACCAAGTGGTCCACGTCTTTTTATTCCTGCAGCACCGAATCTACCTTGTGCAATTGATGTTGCTATACGTTGTGCTGCTGGTAAATCTGGAAGTACGTCAATAGTTGATTGAACGTTACTTGGACGATGCCAAACGCTTAAACCTAAAGGTCCGTATATACGCAAAGCATAGGGTGGTACTTGATACCGACCTCTTCTTAGACCGACTAGCGAACCTTTAAAGAATGTCTTACCTTGTTTTTTTGTTAGTTTAATTTCGCTACACATTGGCTGTCGAGCAATCACTTTAACTAGCGATGAAACATTAAATGATTTTTTTGAATCATTTTCTTTTGTTGATAATGCGTATTCTGCTGGTATGCCTCTATAGATTTGCTTAGGAAAAACTCTTATTACTTTTACTTGTACATGTCCAAGTATTGCATCAAGTATGAATATACCTAGTATCCCTCCAGCAAAAATGATAGTAAAAATTGCCGGCAGAAATAGACCTGCAACTGCACCAATCAAAATAAGTATAGAGCTCATAGGAGTTGGTGAGACTGGCATAATAGAGCATATTAAAGCCAATACTCCCAAACCCAATACTGTTAATAGAAACTGTACAGAATACAAAACGTTACCTAGGAACTACAACACTTGAGAGTACTTGAGAAATAATGTTATCGGTAGAAACTCTTTCTAATTCTGCTTCTGGTGAAAGTATTAATCTATGTCGCAAAACTGATGGTGCAATGAAAGTTACATCATCAGGTGTTACGTATTCTCTTTCAAATAGACAAGCAATAGCTTTTGCACATGCAAGAAGAGTAACGGCGGCTCTTGGTGAAGCTCCGAGTTGTAACGCGGGCATATCGCGAGTTGTTCGTACAATATTACTAACATAAGAAATAACTTCTTCACTTACAACTATTGAATCAACTTTTTGTTTTATACCCAATATCTCTTCACTGTTTCCAACAGGTACAATATCGTTTAAAGTCGATGGAGAAATTCCCGTATGTTTAATTCTTAACATTTCTTTTTCTAGATCAGGGGTTGGATACCCAACGTTTATTTTTAATGCAAAACGATCAATCTGAGCTTCTGGAAGTGGGTAAGTACCTTCATATTCAATAGGGTTTTGAGTAGCAATTACAAGAAATGGTTCAGGTAGACGATGTGTAACTCCATCAGCACTAACTTGTTGCTCTTGCATGGCTTCTAATAAAGCTGCTTGAGTTTTAGGTGGAGTACGATTTATCTCATCTGCCAAAAATATATTTGTAAATATAGGCCCAGGTCTAAACGCAAGATCGTAATTGCCGCTTGCCCCTGGTTTTAATGTGGTAGTTCCTGTTACATCACTTGGAAGCATATCGGGTGTAAATTGACTTCTTTTAAAATCCAATCCGAGCGTCTTAGCAAATGCTTGAGCAACTAGGGTCTTTGCAGTCCCAGGTGCACCTTCAAGTAAAACATGGCCGCCAACACTTAATGCAATAATACATGAGTCAATAACACTATTTTGTCCGACCACTACTTTATTTACTTCATTTATGATTCTGTCTCTTAGCTGTTTCATATTTTTCCTTTTCTAGTAATTAACTCTAACTATTTTGATTTTTTCATTGCTAGTGCGAGCGCGTGTGCAAATTGAATTCTTCGGGGTCCTAAACTTCTTGGTGGTTCTTCACCCACACCAAAACGTCTTGCTCTCGAGCTTCCAAAAATTATGAAAGCAGCAATCAATCCCAGGATTGATATCTTCCAAGATTGTGGCATGGCATTAAATCCTTTAGCGCTTGAAAAACCATGTATACCTTCTGCAAAGGTAACTTTATTTCCTGTTTGGCCTGCTATTTTTATTGATAATAGCGCATTGTCGGCTCGAACAATTCCCTCATTTGATACAACACCAGTATCAATTAAAGCTATGACATCGCCCTTACCTAATTGAATCATTGCCGAAATTGAATAATTACCAAATCTATCTGATCTCTGTGGTGTATTTGAAGATTGAATTAGCGCCTGTGCATTTAAACTGTTGGAAAAAGCAATCTCTCCTACTCCTGATCCCTCAAGTTTATTAATATCTTCTGTTCCATTAATTTTCGAATCACTGATCTCTTGTGATTTAGATCCATCTAGACTTATTTCTATTTTATCATTAAAAATTGAATACAAAATATCAGGATTATCTGTTATAAGGCGTCCTCCGCTACTAACAAACTTTTCTACTTGTTTAAGTTCCGTATCTGGAAGCGATCCACCCAATATGACTACTATTGATGTTTCACGTTTTAAATCTAACAAGTCGCTATTGCTTGAATATGTATCAATGTTATCTAAAACCGGAAATGTCACTGAACCCTTATCTCTAACTACTTCATATCCAGATTTTTCTAGAAGTTGGCTCCAAGCATTTGTTCCGTTTGCTATTGTTGCAAAACTTGAACCATTGTCCCCACTTGGGGCATTTGATGCAAAGTAATTCTCTGCAATAAATATTGCACCATATATTGTTACTAATAATAAAGTTGAAAAGAGAATATATTTAAATGTTCTTTTTTGGAAGGATTTATCCCTTGTTAATGTTGAGTAATTTTCCACGAGTACTCCCTTCTTGTTCTATCTCATTAATGCTAAGTGCTATATCAAAGCCTTCATGTTCTACTCTTGCATTGAAATAGTTTATAACGAGAATAAAAGAATAAATTACACAAATAAATGAAACAATAAATGAAAAAATAATATTAAGCATCGCGAGTTGGCCTATTTGACCGCGGATAAAATCTTTTGAAATTAAATAATTTAAGCTTCCCAACATTGGAATTGCTAAAATGATTACTAGTAGCCAACAATAGCTAAATGTTCCTAATAATGTTCCTGAACTATATTTATTAAGAATTTTTGTTCGCGCTTTAAGATCTTTACCAACTATTTGTTCATTTACAGAAATCTGAATAGCGAAGCTTTTTCTCAATGTTAACCATGACCAAATACCAACAAAAAGTATAAGTAAAAATGCTGACAATTTATTAGCTGTTGAATTAGCGAATAATTTTCCGAGGAAGAACCTAGTTAATATACAAGCCACTAATATTATGATTTGGTAAGAAAATTGGATCAAAAATATTTTTAATCTGTCGATCTTGAATACTGCTGGATATTCTTTTCCAATATATTCTTTACAATATATTTTAGAAACCTTTGAAGCAAATACATTCGAAGTAAAAACGAGTGCAGCGCCAACAATAAAACATTGAAATATTGCTGCTAGAAGTGATGTTCTTCCAGAGATATCATTCGATGCATTGGCGGCCGTTACTTCAATACTCCAAGCAATGATTTGGAATGGAAGTATGAAAGCAAAGGAAAGTAGAAATAATTTTATAAAAGATTTTTTACTCAGTATAAACGCAGTATCAAGTATTTGGATCGGTCTAAGCGGAAATATACGTCTCAATTTAATTACCGCTAGTCTTATCGCTTGAAGCAATTTCAATGTTAGATTTTTCTTGTAACAAAATGATCCAGGATTTTCTTGCTGTATCATTAATAATTAAATCACATGATACTTTTCCATAGGTCACATCGTTAAATGATTTAACTAAAGAGTTAAAAGTGACGTTATTTAAAATTAGTTGGTAGTTATTATTTGTAATGCTTGGGTGAAATGATATTGCATCTATCTTGTCTAGTCTAAGTAATCCAGCTCTAAATCGATATCGAAGTGCAATATCATATTTACCTTCAGCTAATGCTTTGTCAGCAAGATTATCTAATACATCAGCATCATCGATTGTTTTTAATATATTTTCTTCATCATCCCATTCGATATCTTCATTAAGTTCATCTTCCTTAACTTTCTCTTTCTTTTTTATCTTCTTGCGCGATATGATTTTTACTACAAAAAAACCAATGGCTCCTACTACAAGCGCAATTATGATTATTAATAATATTGTTCCAACACCACTTAAATTTGGTAAAGATAAATTAGATGGTTTTGATTGTTGTTGGGTCTGTTGTATTCTTTTTTCTGTAGATATTCTTTTTTGTGAACCTTTATTTTCTCCAAGCCAATCACTAAGTCTTTTAAAGTCTTTAGAAAGCGGTGCATCATTTTTTTGATTTGAAAATTTCTTTTGCTTAAGAATCTCTTTAGCGCTCTGTCTTGCTTGATCTGAATCATTAGAAGCGAAAACCGGTGTTGAAAATATAGTTATTAATAAAATCAAAGATAATAATAGTGATACTAAAAACTTAATTTTTAGTCTACGAATTAACAATTTATCAAAAAATTAGAACAATGGTGATCGAGGAGGTAGCTGGTATTGCGCATCACTGAAGCCAAGCATTGGTACAAACACATATGGAAGTAGAACTAGCCCAATGCCGTATCCTTCGCTTTTCCCAAATGCTTTTGCTAATTCAAATGTGGTGATAATGTTTAGTATTGGTAAAACACCCCACCACCAATCTCTTCCAACTATATGTGCGATAACAATACTGTTTAAAATCGGTACAAAGGCCATCCAGCCTGGTTGTCCTGCTTTAGTGAAAATTTTCATCAATGGTATGAGGATTAAGAATACAGCTACTACTAAGCCACATATTAACATGATGCAAAATAGGCCAATAGCTATTCCAGCCCCGGTGTCTGAAGAACTCGATTCATAGCTAAAATCTGTATCAGCTAAGAATGGTAGTGCCACTAACAAGAGTGAACTAAATGTTGCAGTTAAAGATGAGAAAATCATATTTGCAGTCTACAATATTAAGTAATGAAAAAAGATGACCTTTTAATAAAACTTGTTGAATTACGAAACCAGGCAAATAATGCTGGTTCAAAAGAGGCAGTTGAGCGACAACATTCACGTGGAAAACTTACTGCTCGCGAGCGAATTGAAGCACTCGTTGATAGCGGCTCCTTTGTGGAATTAGATCAATTGGCGCGACATCGTGCTACTGGCTTTGGTATTGAAAATACTAGACCTCTAACTGATGGTGTTATTACTGGATGGGGTTATGTTCAAGGTAAAAAGATTTTTATTTATTCTCAAGACTTTACAGTATTGGGTGGTTCACTAGGAGCGCGTGTAGCAGAAAAAATTGTAAAAGTTATGGATTTAGCAGCCAGTGTTGGTGCACCAATAATTGGTATTAATGATGGTGGCGGTGCACGTATTCAAGAAGGTGTAGCTGCTCTGGCAGGTTATGGCGATATCTTTTTGCGTAATGTTAAATATTCTGGTGTTGTCCCACAAATTTCAGTGATAGCAGGTCCCTGTGCCGGAGGTGCCGTATATTCACCTGCGCTTACAGATTTTGTGATTATGGTCGAAGGTACATCGCATATGTTTATAACGGGACCAGATGTTGTTAAAGCTGTAACTGGTGAAGAAGTTACTCAAGAAGAGTTGGGTGGTGCTAAAACACATTCTTCTAAATCTGGAGTTGCCCATGTTGTTTGTAAGGACGAGAAAGAATTGTTTTTAAAACTTCGAGAGCTATTAGAGTTTCTTCCTTCTAATAATGGTTCCTCTGGTGGATTTATTACAGAACAAGCTAAGAGTCAAGAAAACAAGGGAAAAAAACGCTCTAAACAACGTAATGATGATATTTTTGAATTGATGCAACTTGATGATTTAGGTATTTATGATGTACGTGAAATAATTGATACTGTTTGTGATACTGATGAATTTTTTGAAATCTCTGGTGCTTTTGCACCAAATATTGTCTGCGGATTTTCAAGGATTAATTCTGAGCCAATAGGTATTGTTGCAAATCAGCCAAGCGTTTACTCAGGTGCTTTGGATGTTGATGCTTGTGAAAAGGCTGCAAGGTTCGTTCGTACTTGTGATGCTTTTAATATACCTATTTTAACCTTGGTGGATGTTTCTGGCTTTATTCCTGGTGTTGATCAGGAAAGAAGTGGAATTATTCGTCATGGCGCAAAATTACTATATGCATTTGCTGAAGCTAGTGTTCCTATGGTTCAGGTAGTTACCCGCCGTGCATATGGTGGTGCTTTTGTTGTTATGGGTTCTAAATCTTTAGGTGCGGATGTTAGTTTTGCATTGCCTGTGGCAGAGATTGCTGTTATGCATGCTCAATCTGCGGTTGATATTATTTCTCGGCGCGATTTAGAGATGTTTGAAAAAGGTTCACCTGAGTTTATAGCAAAAAATCGTGAGTTGGTTAAAGATTATGATGAAAAATTTGCAAACCCATTTTTGGCAGCAGAGCGCGGTTTAATTGATGATGTTATTGCTCCAAATGAGGTACGTTCTAAAGTTAGTTCGTCATTTGCTATGTTAAAAGGCAAGAAAGCAGTAAATGTTTTTAGAAAACATGAGATATTACCATTATGACCGATGCTAAGAACGGAGATCTCCGAATTGTTTCAATGACTGGAAATCCTTCTAAATATGAAATTGCTGCCCTATCATCAAGCATTTCTTCTTGGTTTTTAGGTATTCTTGATAATAATCCACAAGATACCAACTTAGTTGTGGATAATACTGTGGAGAACTATAGGTTGATGTCTTCATATGTTAGATCAAAAGACCGTTTTAATGGGGATCCAACTTTGATCAAGCCTATTCGTTCTGATTCAACATGGCTCTTGGCTCATAGGGTAAATGGTCGTAAATAGTTTATATTACTACGTATTAGACACATATCAATAAAATATAATTTCTTAAATCCATAATATATTACTGTGTAAAAAATTGTGGATAACTTTGTGGATTACCTTGCCTAAGGGCACTAAATCTGTACAATATGAAGAAAAGCACTAAATATATAACTGGACAATACGGAATCACAGAAACAAGGATAGGCTGGGCATATAAGGACATGCCCATTGACGATCTAATCAGCAAAGTTGTTGATGTGGATGCACATATAGATCCAATAGTTGATCAACTTGGTGCTGGTGAAGCACAAAGAGTGGATTCACAAAGGCTTGGTGATCTCCAACAAGGAAAAGATATGCCAAAACTTGCTGGTTGAAAATATCTAGAGGATCCTCTTAGTAACATGTAAATAATGAGAAAATGAATTTATGCAAATATATGAACCGTCACCAAATTCGATAACACCACAAATTTCGCCAGAGGAATTAATTGCTAAATTAGAAGGTAAAACTACACTCGACTATTTTTTCGCAACCGCAAATAATACACCCGGAAGAATAGCGCTTCGATCTAAAACTGATGAAGATGATCAAAATACAGATAAATTTGGTAACTACGAATTAGTCACAGATGATAGCCAAAATACTTGGAGGGAATACACATGGGGAGAATATAAAAATCTTGCATTAAAATTTTCTAGCGCATTAACCGATTTAGAAGTTAAAGATGATGAACGAATAATGATGTTGCTAAGAAATGTTCCTGCATTTCATATTTGTGACGTTGGATCAATGTGTCACGGTGCAACCCCAGTTTCAATTTACCACTCCTCATCGCCAGAGCAAATACTATATTTAATTGAACATAGCGAAGCGAGTGTAATAATTGTCGAAAACCCAGCATTTGCTGAACGAATAGCAGTAATCGCAAAAGATATTCCAAGAATTAAACATTTAATAATGCTTGAGGATCCAGAAACACTTTCGAGCGGTATTAAAACAAAAATTGTTGCAGCTAATATCCAAATACACTATTTAAAAGTTCTTTTGGAAAATGCTTTGCCTGTCGATGAAAAAATTGCTTTAAATTCAACAACACAAGATGATTTAGCAACAATCATATATACATCTGGAACAACTGGAACACCAAAAGGTGTTGCTCTAACCCAAAGAAATATATCATCAACTGTTGAATCGCTATATACTGTTGCCGGCTTAGATTTGGATGCATATAAAGTAGTTTCATATTTACCAATGGCGCATATAGCCGAACGAATGGTTAGTCACTATATAGGTATGAGATTCGGTTGGACTTTAACATGTTGTCCTGATGCAACATTAGTATCTCAGTATTTAGGGCCAACTAGACCAGATGCACTATTTGCTGTACCAAGAATATGGGAAAAAGCGTATGCAACTATCAATGCCTTCATAGCAAAAGATATGAGGGAAGAATTTGGTAAAGCACTCGTCAAAGGATCAGAGATTGCTGACATGCGAGCTAATGGAATTGATATTCCAAAAGAAACACTAGATGAATTTGCGCAAGTGGATGCGAAGCTATTGGCCCCATGGCGAGCATTATTAGGATTAGACAATTGTAAAGTGGCAGTGAGTGGTGCAGCGCCATTGCCAGTTGAAATACTTACATTCTTTAGAGGCTTGGGCATACCTGTCTCTGAAATATACGGCCTAAGCGAGACATGCGGTCCATTAACCTGGTCACCAAATGCCCAGCGTAATGGCTTTGTAGGCGAGCCAATACCTGGAGAGGAAGTCGCATTGGCAGATGATGGCGAAGTGTTAGTACGCGGCGCAAATATTTTTAGTGAATACCTAAAAGATGAAGAAAAAACGAGCGAAGCTATAGATGGTGACGGCTGGTTTCATACAGGCGATATAGGTATTTTCGATGACGGTCAATTAAAAATAGTTGATCGCAAAAAAGAACTAATAATTACTGCAGGTGGAAAAAACGTCTCGCCAGCAAACCTAGAAGCACACCTTAAAACATCACCATATATATTTAATGCTTTTGTCGTTGGAGACGGGCAAAAATATTTGGGTGCCTTAATTATTTTAGATCCCGAAGCTCTAGATTTTTTTGCCGGTATGAATGGACTTAGTGGAAAAGATGCAACATTTGCTGAATTATCAAAACATGCTGGTATAAAAGCTGAAGTTGAAAAAGCAGTTGAAACAGCAAACTCTCATGTCTCATCGGCTGAATCAATTCGAAAATTTTTTATTTTAGATCATGAGTGGTTGCCTGACTCTGATGTATTGACTCCAACAATGAAACTAAAGCGTAAAATCGTAAATGAAAAATATGCAAATGAAATAGCGTCAATGTTTTAGAGTTAAGGTACAGATGCAATTTCTACTTGGTCGTCGCCTCGAGATTTCGCATTACTAAGTGCTTCTTTTGAAGTGTATATAAGTTCTGCTGAATCTAATGCATGGCTAGGATAACACGCAACACCAGCACATACTGTTACTTTTCCAGATAGAACTCCAGTGTGCAATACTCCACGTACACGTTCTGCAGCCCATACTGCTCCAGCTTCTGAAGTATCATCCATCACTGCAGCAAAGGTATTTGCAGAAATTCTAAATGCACAATCGCTTTCACGTAAAGTTCGTATAACCACTTCACCTAAAGATGATATTAAAAAAGTTCGTTCTTCTTTAGAACTGATTTGATCTTCATCTAAGCCATCAATTTCAAAAGTAACTAAAGATACAGGCCGAAGTGTTCTTCTGGCAGCAGAGATTCTTTGTTCTATAAATACTGGAAAAAATTCTGCATCGAATAGTCCCGATTCAGTATCTCTATGTGAACTAGCACCTAGTTCGTCATTTGATACAATCGCAATTTTTGAATTCCCTGGTTCATTTAAATCGAAATCTTGTTTTCTGGAATTTGGGCGAGTTGTCACTTGCTGAAAGTAAGTTCTTGTGAAATAATATTGCGAGAGTAATTTAATGACTAATACTGTCATGCAAATTGATGCCAATATAGAAGTGATACTTTTGTTAAATACGAGACTGCTTATAAAAGTTCCAGTGCAAAAAATAAATAGAACAATATTTGATATTAGACTTATTTTCTTCTGCATATAAATCCTTCGGCATATTCGCCATATGACTTTATATATAATTACAAAATATGCCAACTTATCATGGTAATATGACCCATATGTCTAGTTATTGAGTGGGTGTTGTCACCACATTAGGAACAGTTGTTGATGTTGAAGTTGTTGTGATATTTGCGTAATCTCCAACTTTAATTGCTTTTCCGTCTTTGTAAACCGTGATTCTAATTATTTTCGCAACTTTTAAAGGCTTAGGCTCTGGTGGAATAATATTACCTTTTTCATCAACTTTTGGTTTACCAGTAGCTGGATCAATTTCTTGAGGTGGCGCTAAAGCTTCAATTTTCCTAGCGATATCAATACCTTTTGTTATGTATCCAATATATCCAAACCTATAGCTAGCTTTTTGTTCTTCGTTTGCTTGTGTCTTTTGGTTAATTCCATTTTTACCAAAAATTTCAGATTTTTTTGTTCCAGTAAGGAAAGTAAATGATGATCCTGCTTGTAAAGGTGTTTGTGAAGGATCTGGGGACCATATTAAATCTCCTGATTCAAAATCTCGTGGAGGTCCTTCAACTTGTTCTGTGTTGCCATATGAACCAGATCCATCTGCGTTCAATGAACCGGCGCTAATATTTCCGTCTTTCACTACTTGAGTAAACTCAACACCATTATAAATTCCATTACTCGAGAACTGAATAAATCGTTTGACACTCTTAGGAGCGTTGGGTTCATCGAGTTTTACATCAATTGTTCCAATTTCTTTATCATCTATAGAAACTACAATTTTTGCTGTATAACTTGAAGGAGTTGTTGCGCTATTTACAACCATAGAAATTATTATTACTATTGGCAATATAAGTATTACACCAAGAATAGAAAATGCCTTAATTCTTTTAGCTCTATTTTCGATTCTTGCTCGCTCAAGATCTTTCATCATCTTGTTAGCTTTTTGTCGTTCTCGTTTTGTCGATTTACCCATGGCGAATTATGTTAGTCATTTTTGAAACCGAATACTAGCTAAACAAATCAAAATTCTTAACTTTCCGATAAAGTAGCTTTAGTTATTGTAACTTTCTCAGCTGGAGTTTCAGCTTGTCCTAATTTCACATTTTCAATTTTAGTTACAATATCCATTCCGCTTGTTACACTGCCAGCAGTACCGTACTGGTTAGTTAATGATCGTGCAGCGCTATCGTCAGTAACAATAAAGAACTGTGACCCTGCAGAGCCATTAGGTGCATCTCCTGTTTTAGCCCAAGCGAAATCGCCTTTAACATAAGCTTTTGTTGGTGCTTCTGAAATTACTGAGCAATCTGATGAGCCAGATCCATTACCTTGGGGATCTCCACCTTGAATTACAAACCCTTTAACTATTCTATGGAATGTTAAATTATTATAAAAACCAGAATTTACCAAGCTGGCTAGATGCGCTGAACCTATTGGTGAATTTTTTGGATCGAGTGTAACCACAAAGTCCCCTAAATTCGTAGAGAAGGTTACTTTCCAGTTTTTATTAATATCTAAATAGTCTTCTCCGCATGATGTTTTACCATCGATGGCTTGTTGAGTCTTAGTATTATTAGTAGTTTGGCCTTTAGTCGTTGTAGTTTTTAATGTTGTTGTAGGTTTAACAGCCGAGGATGTATTAGTGCTGTCGCATGCACTAAATGTAAAAATAAAACTAGTGATTATTAATAAGGATAATATTTTCTTGATCATTTCTATATTATAGTCAAATAAATTTTGAGAGTATTGATTATAACTTCGCGAAAGTTAACAGATTTTTAGTAGCATAATTATGTTCTATGTATAAAAAAACTGAAATTAACCTTGACCCAAACCTAACGCTACCTATAGATATTCAAGAACGACTTATTGTACAAAAATTTGGTGGCACTTCTCTAGGGACTCCTGAAAGAATTAAGGCTGTAGCTGAGCGTATTTCCGAGAATGTTCAGCGTGGACACAGTGTTGTTGTAGTCGTAAGTGCAATGGGTGACACTACAGATGACTTATTGCTTTTAGCTAAACAGTTAACAAAGAAAACACGCGGTCGTGAGATGGATATGTTGTTAACTGCTGGTGAAAGAATATCTATGGCATTATTGTCCATGGCTTTACATGAATTAAAAGTTGATGCTATCTCATTTACTGGATCTCAAGCTGGTGTTCTGACAGATACTGTTCATGGTAAAGCAAAGATTGTTGAGATACGGGCAAAAAGAATTGTAGATGCATTAAAGGAAAATAAAGTCTGTGTAGTTGCTGGTTTTCAAGGCATGTCTTTAAGTGAAGAATCTATTACAACTTTGGGTCGAGGTGGTTCAGACACTACTGCTGTTGCTTTGGCTGCAGCTCTTAAAGCTACTGCTTGTGAGATATATACAGATGTAAGCGGCGTATATAGTGCTGATCCACGGATCGTTCCAAAAGCTAAAAAGATAGATCAGCTTTCATTTGACGAGATGTTAGAAATTTCTGCAACAGGTGGACGTGTTCTAGTATTACGTTCAGTAGAGTTTGCAAGAAATTTCGATGTACCAATTCACGTACGTTCTAGTTTTTCACCAGAAAATGGAACGTGGATATATGATCAGGAGACAGATATGGAAGATGCAATTGTTAGTGCAGTAACGCACGATATTAGTGAAGTGAAATTTACATTAGAGGGGGTTCCCGATAAACCTGGTGTTGCGGCAAACATATTTCGTGCTTTGAGTAAAGATAATTTAAATATTGATATGATTGTACAAAATGTTTCTTCGTCTGGCGTGACTGATATTTCATTTACCATTCCAGAGGATGAAAAGATGCGTGCTATTTCTACTTTGGAGGATATTTCTTTTGAGATTGGGACTTTAGACTATAAATGTAACGATAATGTCGGTCGAGTTAGTGTTGTCGGTGCTGGTATGAAGTCTAACCCTGGAGTTGCAGCAAAAATGTTTGAGACATTAGCAAGTGAAAATATTAATATTCAAATGATTTCGACATCAACGATTCGGATTTCATGTGTTATTTCTAGAGACGATATGGTGCAAGCTGTAAATGCGCTACATACTGCTTATGAATTGGATGCTTAACAGGGTCCGTCCCTGCAAAATATAGACAAAAGGGATAATGGAAGGTAGATTATGAAAGTTGCAATACTTGGAGGCACCGGACTCGTCGGTACGGAAATGATTTCTATACTCGAGCAAAGAAAGTTTCCTGTTTCAGAATTAGTGATTTTTGCTTCTCCACGAAGTGAGGGAAAAGTCTTAACCACTCCATTTGGTGATATTACTTGTAGAGTTGCGCGTACCATTGACGATTTTACTGATTGTGATTTTGTAATAGTTGACGTCGATGATCCATACGCACTGACCCTTGCGCCAATGGCGGCTGAAGCTGGTGCAAAAGTTGTTGATAACTCTGCTGCTTTTAGAATGAATATTGACGTTCCATTAGTTGTCAGTGAAGTCAATCCTGGCGATATAGAACTTGCTGATAAAGGCATTGTAGCTTGCCCTAATTGTACGACGATGATTCTGATGGTGGCACTTGCCCCGTTACATGAAAAGTTCAAGATAGATCGTATGGTCGTCTCAACATACCAGAGTGTATCTGGTGCTGGTCAAAGTGGTATTGATGAACTTGAAAGCCAATGGAAAACTCGTGGTTTTGACAGTGATATACAATCATTGATTCGTGCTAGCGAAAGCCCGCAAATGTTGTTGGGTGGCGAGGTCTGGTCAAAAGCCATTGCTGGTAATGTCATACCTTTGGCTGGTTCTGTTCAAGAATCAGGCTATACGTCCGAGGAAGAAAAACTTGTTTATGAAACTCATAAAATCCTACATGACGATACTATTCGTGTGAGTGCTACTTGTGTCCGTGTTCCAGTTTTTGTTGGACATGCTCTGAGCGTAAACGTTTCGTTTCATGATTCTGTTGATGCTTCTATGGCGGCAGATATTTTAAGTAAAGCCCCAGGTGTCATCTTAGATAACAATTTGGGTCATGAAAGTGCATTCCCTACTCCACTTGAAACAGCAGGTGGCGATGCTGTACATGTCGGAAGAATTAGAGATGATTTAACTCAGGCTAATACTTTAGATATTTGGGTGACTGGAGATAATTTGCGAAAAGGTGCTGCACTTAATGCTGTACAGATTGCTGAACTCTGGGTGTAATGTCAAATGGTACAATAATATAAGATCCATATGAAGAAATTGTATGAAATAGTCTTCAAAAAAGAATACCCTTTAATATTTGCAATTCAAATATGGCTAATATCAATATTTACTTCATTAACTGGACTTTTCGTTGCTTCACGATTACAAAACAAATCGTTTACGAATATGTTCACTCGGTGGGACTCTTTATTCTATGTTGACATAATAAAAAATGGTTATATTTCGAAACTTCCAATCAAGGATGGAAAAATATTTGCGAATCGTGACGCATTTTTTCCTGGGTTTCCAAATGTTATAAGAATATTTGACACACTCTTACCGGGCAATCACATGGCAGCAGGATTGTTGTTCAACGCAATTATAACCTTAGCAAGCTTTTATATATTGTATAAAACTCTTTTAAATTTATGTGATAGATCAAAAGCAAAACTTACATTAATGCTATTTGCATTCTTTCCAGGTTCATACATATTCTTTTGGTTTTATGCAGAAGCACTTACAACATTTCTTATTGTTTGTGCTTTCTACTTTTTAAGCAATAAAAGAATATTATTAAGCTCTATATTTGTTGGGCTTGCAACCTTTACAAGACCAAATGCTGCGCCATTTATATCAATGGTACCTATCTATATTATTTGGACAGAGATTGATAAAGATTTTTATAAACTTAATTTACTGCGCACCAAAAAATATCTTTTTGTATTTTTAAAATCTCTTACTACGTTGTTTATCTCGGCTTCAGGAATTTTATCTTTCCTATTGTATCTAGACCGAAAAACTAAAATATCAAACTCATGGTTGAGGATAGAGCGCGAAGGTTGGAATGAGTCAAAGCAGCCATTCTATCGTACATATAAAAACATGACACAAATATTTTCTTCTCAATTCCCTTATAATAATTCTCTAATAATAATCTATGCGTTACTAGGTATTTTGTTAATACTATGCGGGACTGTTTATGTTCATAAAATGAAATATAATTCAATAGTAGTAGCAACATTTATTCCAAGTTTATTTGTTATTTTATTGGCACTTTCAAATAATACTGCTGCATCATCACCAAGATTTTTTGTTTTGGCGGCACCAATATTCATATCAATTCCAGAAACTATTTCAAATAAGTATCTGAAAATTGCACTTATTCCTCTGTTGGTATTAATGGGAATGACTAGCGCATTTTATACATATAAGATTAATGCAGCATAAATATCTAACTGTTATTAAGACTTGAATCTTCACCATTTAATACTGCAGAACTAAAAGCCTGACGTTCTTCAACAATTTCAAAAACAATTTTCTCTAGTGTAAAAATATCTAATGGTTTTATTATCAATACATCAGCGTCAGCACGTTCACCTAGCAAACGATCTGCTTCTCGATCTAGTAATAAGATAATAGCAACGTCGGGACCTCGATCTTCTTCTGCTTCCATGCGTGCATCAATACAAACAGCAACACCTCCCATATTTCCGCTTTGCATATCACAAATCAAAACATCGGGTTGATATTTCACCAGTTCGTCACGAACCTGCTTCCCATCATGAACACATTTAACCTCAACTTGTGAACTCGAAAGCCCACCTTGGATTTGATCACATATATGCTGTGCACTAGCTGCTACTAAAATTTTCATATCGACCATTTTACTTGCTCAGCAATAGTAGTTACGACCTTTAAAGGATCATCTAAGTCACATTCACTTATGACTGTTATTTTTGAACCTAAATCATTTACCCGTTTTGCAAAATCATTAATTTCACTCTCTTCTATATCTGAATCATTTGAAAAACCATTAACAACAATATTATTAATGCGACTAGATCTTGAGGACATTTGTTCATCTACAACTAAAAGCTGTTCTCTAGAGACAGAAGTTGGATTACATACACCTACGTAAGCAGTCGATTGAAGTTTTAATAATTTACTAATAACATCACAATGACTAGAAAATACTTTTTCAACTGCACGAACAAGTCGTAAAAAGAAAATCGTATCTTCGATAAGCTCTAATCCAACCAAAGTTTTTAAAGGACGCAAGATAGTTCGCATTGCTACATTAGTAGAAAAATTTGTGACGGCATTATTTCCAGAAAGAGCAATAAAAATATGAGAACGAAAAACCTTTTGAAGGATTAAAGGAGCATCAAGTAAATCAAAGATGGTATGTGATGGAGGAGTGTCAATGACTACTAAATCGAATTCATTTTCAACAACCAAATGGTACATAGCTTCAATAGCCATAAATTCGTTAATAATCCCCATCGTTGCAATTGCATGAACAAATGAATTAACTTTGCATTTTTCAAAATTTTCTGGGGTCAAGGTATTTTCAAGTAAATCAAAAAATTCTTGTTTTGCATCTAATTGAAAGACGCTAAGTTTGGCTAACTCCTTTGATGTTATTTTAAAATCATCAGTATCTAAGTAGCTAACTCTTGAAGCGGTATCGTCTAGTCCAAGTGCTGTGCCTAATCGTTTTGCAGGATCTACTGTTAACAGGGCTACTTTTTGATTATTTTCCAAAACGGAACTAGCTCGTGTTGATTGTTTTGCGCGCGATATAGCAATGGCACTTGAAACCGTAGTTTTACCTACGCCGCCAGTTCCAAGAACAATACATGTTTTTGTAAGAGGATCAATAATTATTTCAGGCTTTACTATATCTAAAAAGCTTTGTGGTTTATAAATATTATTTTCGATGGAATCCGAAAGTGAAGTTTGTCTTTTTGTTTTTGCTATTGACAAAGTTGGTATAAAAACATTTCGTAATTCATCATCAATACGATCTTTATGTGACGTTGACAATAGGTCGCATTGATTAATTATTAAACCAGATATTGAAACATTGGTATTATCTTCTAGTTCAAATATGAATTCTCGACATTCACTTAATGCCATTTTTTTAGGTAGCGTGACAACGATCACTTGGCATTTTGTCGGATCTTTCAAAAATTCTCTAGCTCGTAAAGCTTGTGAATTTATTAAACCACTTTTGGCGGCTTGGCTTGCACTATTTCCTATATCGAATAACGATCGCGCATGTCCTGTTGAAGGTGCATCAACAATGATTCTATCCCAATTGCCAGATTCTGCTTTAGAACGAATATCTCCTATTAACAAAAGCTCTCGCATTCCAGGTACGATAAGTGCAACTGCGTCTAAAAGCCCAGCTTTGGTTAAACGTTTAGTGATACTTCCAAGTTTTTTAGTATCAAGATAATTTTTCAATGCAGTCGATGGAGTAAGAAAATAAATATCAAATAAATCATTCTTATCCCTTATAAAGATATCTTTTTGTGAATATTTAGAGTCTGAATCTAGTCCCAATGCTGATTTTGTTAATTCGTCATCATATAAAGATATAAAAAGTACGCGCTCACCAAGATTTGAGAGAGTCTTAGCAACTAAATTAGCTGAAGTAGTTTTACCTACGCCACCTTTTCCGGTGAAGAAAATAACAGGTACGGAAGTGATTATGTCAGAAATGCTATTGGTAGAAAACGTCGATATTCGAGATGAAGGAGTTTGCGTATTAGACATTAGAACAATGTTACAACACGCAGGAGTAAAGTCAAAAAAAATAGCCTTGTTTCTAATTGTTTTTTGTATTTTCAGCGGTATTTTAATTTCGAGCCCTGCAAACGCTAATCAACTTAACAATGTAATCGACCCTATTAAAGTTTCAAGCGTTCAAGTTAGCGGAATGTTTGATGTCCAAAATGAAGATTTAATTTTGGATACTATTAAGCGGTCAGAAAAATCTGGAGTTACACTTTATATAATAAAGATCGATTCAAATGCTATTGCTGGTGGCGACATAAAGAAGGTTGCAGCCAAATTGAAGAAATCTAATTTAGCCACTGCAATTTGGGTTGGCCCAGCTAGTGTTGTTTATTCTAAAGCATTAAAACCTCTGTTAGATGCTGCTGATTTTACTGGAGCAGCAGATGCTAAATTAGCAAAAACATCTAATGCAAAGATCATTTCCTCCAGTTTTCGAGAATTTGTTGCTGATCTTGATGGAATGCAAGTACCTCGACTTGGTAATAATATAAAGCTAGATACAGGTTGTTCTAAAGCAGATATTTCTGCTGCAAAAAAAGATCCTAATGCAAATGGAAAAGGTTTAGCTTGTCTTGACGTAAAGTTAGCAAAAGGTGAAAAATTCAAATTATATATAGCACCTACTTTTGAAAAGCTTTCGCCTATAGCGAACTTGGCGCATGCTTTAATTAATCCTACATTTACTATTGGATTATTAGTTTTAGGCCTATGTCTATTAGCTTTTGAATTTTATGCAGCGTCGGTAGGTGTAGCTGGAATAGCGGGTATATTAAGTCTGATAATGTCAATATATGGTTTGGGATATCTGCCAACTAATTGGTGGGCAATAGTTGCTTTGGTTATTGGTATTTTCGCAATGGTAATTGATGTGCAAGCAGGTGGTGTTGGTTTTTATACAATAGTAGGCTCGATACTATTAGTTGTTGGTATATTTTTTGCTACAACAAGAGAAAATGCATTTGCAACTTCAATTTCTGGAAATGTAATTATTTTAATTATGGCATTACTTTTTATGGCTGGAGCTATACCTTCGCTTATAAGAACACGTTTTGGTACTCCAGCTATTGGTCGTGAAGATTTTATTGGAGAGATAGCTACTGGGGACGGAGAAGTGAATCCTCAAGGTAGTGTAAAACTTCGAGGTGCTACTTGGAAGGCAAGAACTAATCAGTCAACGCCAATAAGTGACGGTCAAGAATGTAAAGTTGTAAAAATTGAGGGAATAATTCTTGAAGTTGAGCCTTTATAGGACAATATGTGAGCTCAAATCATAAGTTGTATCAAATAAAATGGCATTACGACTAAGTAAAGCCTGGTAGCAAAACATATTCACAATTACAGTAAATAGGATTTCCCTATACAATATATGCAAATTGGTATAAAATAACACTACGTGCAATGGGAGTCTGATTGTGGAAACCAAATTTGCTGTTGATCTAAGATACTTATTAGATCAACAGCCACCCGATCAGAGAGAAATGATCGAAAAACTTGTGGCTAACCCTGGTTTTGGCGAAGAAAGCTATAGTTATATTTATGAGCAATGTTCAATTCTTGATGTATCAGTCGCAAAATATTTGATTGAACATGGTGGTACAGGTGCCGCAAGTGTATTTGTTAATATCTCAAAATTCGATGAAGCTTATCATGCTGAAATCGCTGGGTATCTAAAAGCAGAAATAATAAGAGATAAAGCATATCGTTATTTTCATTCTGCGTTTTTCGCTTATGTCGGATTAGAGCATCAAAAGTTTATAGATTTCATGTCTGCTCATGGCTACGATGAATATACAATTCAATGTCTATCACACCTATATAATCTTAATCTGCCAACACTTAAGAAATTTATCGCTATTAGTGTTGCTACCGTTTTAAAGTATAAAAACTCATTCCAAGATTGCTCGGATGATGAAATAGCCATTGCCTTAATAGAAAGTGGGCATAAGGAAGACCTACATAGGAATATCGGGATGTTTTCTAACCTGTCATCACAGGTGTTTGAAAGTTTATACTTTGCGAATGAAGACACAGAAAGCCAAGGTATTCAATCATTAGGATTGCCTGACTTTGAACGTGATATTAGGAGCTTTGTAGATCATGACGCAATAGCGGAAATTATAATAAATCAAGGTTCTGCCGTGTGGTTTCTTGGTCGTATTGAGATATTTAATATAACTGATTTTGATCGAATATCTAAAGCTTTAGGTAGATCAGATTATATTATGGAGATAATCGAAGAACTGCGTCATGGGTTAAAGATGATACCAGATTCTCGCCGAATATCACTCAGTAAAATCAAACTTCCTAATATCGTCGGACTGGCTGCAACAATAGTAGGTAATCGGTTAAACGCAGCAATTGTCAAGATCCTGGAAGATAAACTTGGTGAAATTTCAGATGAACAGTATAAATTTTTGAGTACTGTAGAGGTTAGAAATAATGGCAAAAGATTTGCAAAGAATCTCTTTGATACTGTTGGAATAGCGATAATATCTGCTATTTCTAATGAAATTGTGATTAAAAACCCTTTGAGTGATTTTAATTTCTTAGAACGAAGTCCGTATTTATTTGTGCCTGACTATTTGAAAACTTGTCTGGATATTTTTGGTGAAAATGCAGACGCCGACATATTATATCTAGTCAAAGAATTATTACTAGATCATGAAGTACCTGAAACTTTTAGAGAATTTGGAGTAGATAAAACAGGCACAGAGGGTATAGATCAACTAACTAATCTGACTCATACTTTTTATGAACGGATCTTTAGAGGCGAGATCCCACAAGACATACTCACAAATGATGCGGCTATGAAACTCTTTTTACCCGCAGTTCGAACAAAAACAACATATGGTAATACATCAGATTATCAAGTTAGGAGGTCATTAAATGCCATAACAGTTGTCTCCCAATATCCAGTGGGTGAAATTGAAGTTGTAAAAGTTGATAGAGATATAAAGAAAATTGATGCTAATGGAGAATTTATAAAACCAGATAAACTGGAATTATCGCAAGAAGCAGAAGAATCGTATGTGCGAACAATAAGAGAAGTTCAAGTTGCATCAGAGTTACTTACAAAAGATGGGAAAGCATTAGACGTAGAAAAAGCAAATGAATTTTTTCTTGAAATCGAACGAATTGCCCAACAAAAAATTGGTACTCTAAGGGCAAATCTAAAAGATACTGACCCGTCAAGAACTAAGTCATTAGATAGCCTTAATTCGAAAATAGAGCAATTAGAAAAAATGACGACACAAAGTTTATGGCGATTAGGTAAATTTTATGAAAATATACAAGTGCTTAGTCAACATAAAGAATTTAAACAACATTTAAGGTCACTATTAATAGCCAGTACATTATTACAAAATCCAAATATCGATATAACTGACATTATTAATACTAGAAGTAAATCGATAACTGATTTAAATCAGATAACACGATTGACAGCGCTGCTAGAACAAACTGTAAGAGAAGAGACTTGGAAAGATAACTTTATTGCAAATTTGAATGAGAAATCGTTAAAGAAGATTACAGAAGTTGGTTTTTTGAGCGATTTCATTAGATCACAAATAAAGTTGCAAGAAAAAGCAAGATTATTAGCAACTGATCCGGATGCTGTTGAAGTTAGAAAACAAAATTATTCGCTTATTCCAGTTCACGGTCCTTTAAAAGAATTGTCAGGTCAAATAGCAGATACATGTTGGGCTACATATGATGGCCATAAATTTGATGGCTTCGATAATTTTACAGCTGTACTAATAGTTAAGGATTTAAACGTACCTGCAAAAAGAAGATTTGCTGGTGCAGCACTATTAATAGAAGGTGAAGCGCTAGACGGTACACCACTATTAATTATTAGGGGTTTAAATCCACTAGAGTCTGATACACATTCCGTAGATATCGATAGCTTTGTCAGTGAGTTTTCGTCATACGCAAACAGAATTGCACAAGAACAAGGACGTAAACTAGCAATAGTCATAGATGGCCACTCAGGTGGCTCAGCAACGAATAGACCATTATTGTATGCATACTTAAGTGCATTAAGAAAATCTTTAACACAAGTTGAAGTTGCTGATACGCCTGGCAATAGAACTACTTTTAATGGCTATGATATTACGCAGAATACCTATCTAGTTTCTGAACCAGTTAGTACAGTCCAAGCAATGGGATCAGTGAATAAAACTCCAGCTATTACACCTGAGCTTTAGATTCCTTCATTTGTTTGAATATAGCTTGTTTTATTGATGTACACCCTGCCATTTCAATAGGAGGACATATATTATCGACAATATTTTTTGCGAGATCTCTCATGGCTATTGCAGCTGGTGATTTATTTTCTAACTCAATATCGGATATAACAATAGGGACACCAGCACTATTTGCTTCAGTCACTCCAGGTTCCAAAGGAATTTGGGCAAGTAAAGTTGTTGCTAGGCGTTTAGCTAAGCGAGAACCGCCACCATTTCCAAATATCTCAAACTTTTCACCACTAGGTGAAACAAAGTAGCTCATGTTTTCTACAACACCAAGTATTGGCATATAACTTCTTTGTGCCATATCGCCAACACGTGCAGCCACAGTTTGAGCTCCCCGAGCAGGAGTTGTAACTACTAACATTTCGCTCTGAGGAATCAAACGAGATACTGCCATTTGAATATCACCAGTGCCTGGAGGCATATCAATAAAAAGGTAATCTAACTCGCCCCAATTAACATCTACTAAAAATTGTTCAACAGCTTTTGCCAAAATTAAGCCACGCCACATTAATGCGCTTTGCTCGTCGTCAATTAGGAATCCCATTGAAACTATCTTTAATTCTCCACCTTGTTTTCCGATTACTTTTAGATGTGGATCAATTTTTCCAGCGGTTCCTTCAAGCCTGCCTGCTACACCAAGCATTGTCCCTTGGCTAAATCCCCAAATATCAGCGTCTAGTACTCCAACTTTGAATCCTAAATCAGCAATTGCACTTGCCAAGTTTGCAGTTATTGAAGATTTACCAACTCCGCCTTTGCCACTAGCAATTGCTATAACACGAGTAGATGAACTCACGGCTGTTTCGATTGCATTTTCTCTTGCATTTTTTCTTGCACTATCCATTAACGTTCTTTTTTCTTGCGCGTTCAATTCACCGAAAGTTACTTTTACCTCTTCGATATTTTTATTAGAAGAAATCTTTCGTTGTACATCAGTTTTGATCTGGCTACGGAGTGGACAACCAGAAGTGGTTAAAGCAACTGTAATTTGTGCAACACCATCACCATCAATTATCGCGTTTTTTACCATACCCAAGTCAACGATATTATTATTCAACTCAGGATCGATAACGCCTCTTAATATTGCAACTAATTCTGGGTCCAAACCAGACGATTTATTGTCACTTATTGACATATTATTGTATCCATATCGTTTTTTCGGGAATATTTCCTAATTATTGGTTGTTTTATAGCTTACACACGTTTGCTCTGCTTATCACTAAGTAGAACAAATGTGTAAGGTCGATATTCCAATTCCTTGATATATAAGGTAGAATGTAAGCATATCCTAAGAAAGGGAAAACGTGACTACTACACAAGCAGATACTTCAGAATCATCAGAGAAGGCAATTCCTACATCTAATGCAATCATTGTTAGCGATGTTGCAGCTAGCAAAGTTGCTGAGTTGATTTCACAGGAAGAAGATGAAGGTCTTTTTTTAAGAGTCAGTGTACGACCCGGTGGATGTTCAGGCTTGAGTTACGAGATGTTTTTCGATGGAGACAAAGCGGATGATGATATCATCACTGAACAAGGTGGAATTCAAGTTGCGATAGATCCTGCTTCAGCTCCATATCTAGTAGGTGCAACTCTTGACTATAAAGATGGTCTTCAAGGTGCTGGCTTTGCAATAAACAATCCAAATGTTTCAAAATCATGTGGTTGCGGAAACTCATTTAGCTAACAATACATATATAGTAATAGTATTTAGAAGTTTAAATTAATTTTATTTGATAATTATATTGATGATTATTTAGTAAAATTAAAGTCATCCTGTGAATACAAACCGCCACCTGGTGATTCTAAATTGGCATTTGTTTTGTCCAAAGTTTCATTAATCTTATCTAAACCAACATCTAAAGTTTCTGAAGCTTTGTCAATTGTTTTAGAAGCTTTATTTAAAGTTTCTTTATTACAAGTTATTCCACCTAATGGATTGCTGACTTTTAAATTCCCTAAAAACACTATTTGAGAATCATTCTTTACGCTGCATTCTTGTGCTACTACATTGTGGAAAGATACCGACTGTCCTGTTGTCCAGATCCCTGCGACCATTCCAAATCCAAATACTAATATAAAAAGATATTTCATATCCCCAACCTCCTGTTTTTGCCCTAATTTAATAATCGGCATTTTTTAACGAGAGTTGAGCGGAATATTAAAAATCCCAATTTGTGCTAATCATTGAAGATAATATTTAACACAAATTAATTCTATATAACCAAAATTTTCTAAGATATTTGTATATAATGATGAGGGCACTTTGAATTAGATAGTTGAAATAGTCGATTCGAAAGCGAATTGCTTCTGGTATATAAACCGATAATGAAGGGCAATAATTAATGGCACTGTCAGAAAATTCAAAAGATCTAGTCGGCGAAATTGGTAATCCATTTTCTTATGCAAGCACTGCTAAAGAAATTATTGATCTCATCAAAAAACATGAAATTGAGTTTGTTGATTTACGTTTTTGTGACATGGTTGGGTACATGTTGCATTTCACAATTGCAGCGAGAGACTTTAATGAAGATGCGTTTAAATTAGGTCTTCCATTCGATGGTAGTTCTGTCAGAGGTTTTCAAACAGTCGATGAGAGTGATTTAGCTATTAAACCTGACCCAAATTGTGTAACGCTTGATCCTTTTCGTGCTCGAGCAACTGTTCTTATTAATGCAACTGTGCATAAACCTATTACACTTGATCCATACGATAAAGATACACGTACAATCGCAACAAAAGCTGAAAGATATTTAGCCTCAACTGGTATTGCTGATATTGCAAATTTCGGCCCCGAAGCAGAGTTCTTTATCTTTGATTCTATAAATTTTAATTCTACTGAGAACGCTGCTCATTATGAGGTTGATTCTATTGTAGGTGGATGGAACAGGGGCAGAAAAACCGAAGATGATGGCGGCCCTAACCTCGGCTATAAACCTCGTGTTAAAGGCGCATATTTTGTAAGTCCTCCAGGTGACCATTTTCATGATTTGCGTTCAGAAATGTTTGCGAATTTAGAAAAAGTAGGTATTCAATGTGAAGTCCAACATAGTGAAGTTGGAACTGCTGGACAGTGTGAAATTGATATGAAATATGATTCATTATTTCAAATGGCAGACAAAGTTCAACTCTATAAATATATTGTAAAAAATACTGCACATGATGCTGGCTACACCGTAACGTTTATGCCAAAACCTATTTTTGGTGACAATGGTTCAGGTATGCACGTTCATCAATCATTATGGAAAGATGGAACGAATTTATTTTATGATCCAGATGGATATGCTTCATTAAGCAAAATGGCTCTACATTACATTGCTGGTATTATTGAACACGGCGAAGCGCTTTGTGCTTTTACAAATCCAACTACTAATTCTTATCGCCGTTTGACACCTGGATACGAGGCACCAATAAATTTGGTTTATTCACAAAAAAATCGTTCTGCCGCAATACGCATTCCACTTGTGCGCGCAACTGCTGTTGCGACACGTATTGAATATAGGACACCTGATCCTAGTGCTAATCCTTATTTGGCATTTTCGGCTTTGTTGATGGCTGGCCTTGATGGTATTGAACGTGAGTTAATGCCACCAGAACCTGCTGACTTTGATCTATTTGAAGCTAGTGAGGAGCAACTAAAGGGTATAAAAGTAGTGCCTTCATCATTAGAAGGTGCCCTTGATGCATTAAAAGCCGATCACGATTTTCTTCTTAAAGGTAATGTGTTTACCAAAGAAGTTATTGATGAGTGGATTAAGCAAAAAATGGCTGATAGTGATGCAGTTCGTTTGCGCCCCCACCCTTGGGAATTCGATATGTACTATGACATATAGAAATAAAGGATGCTTTGTTTAGGATCAAGAATTAATACTATAAGCTAGTTTCCCATCTTGGTTTCTTGAGTATATAAAGTAAAATATATGAGTGACTAATACTAAAACTATCAAAATTGCACTTGCTCAAACCCACGTTCAGGTTGGGATCGATGAAAGTACAATAAATCATAATGTAAATCAATTAGTTGATTGTTATAAATCTGGCAATGAGCAAGGTTGCGATCTTGTCATCGGTCCTGAACTTAGTCTCACGGGATATTCTCTATGCGATTTAATGAATCGTAATGATGTGCAATCACTAGTAAGTTCTGCAGAAGTTGATTTAATTGAACAAGTCGAAATTATTAAATCCGCAAACGATACTGGACTAATTTTTGGTAATTATTCTAGTTTTGGCGACTATAAATTAGTGACAGATAAAATTTTGCTTTCTGATTATGAATCTTTAAGTGGAAAAGTTGTCGATGAATCATTGCTATTAAATTATGTGACGATTGTAGGTTTAAGCGAAAGTATTCCTATAAGTAGAGTTGTTAAAAAGTATTTACCCAACGAAAGTGTTTTTGATGAGACACGCTGGTTTGGTAGAGCTATAGAATCTAGCGAACCTATTTTGGTTAATGGTATTCGTGTGGGTATTTGTATCTGTCATGATATCTGGATTGAAGATACAACAAGAGACCTAGTAAATAAAGGGGCTCAAATCATTGTTGTTTCAAATGCTTCTCCATTTGTTCATGGTAAGGAAGCTGATCGTCATAGTACTATAGGTGGTTTTGCTAAAAAATATAATATTCCAATTGTTTATGTAAACATGGTCAGCGCATGTGATGAAGTTGTTTTTGACGGCGGATCATTCAGTGTTGATAAAAATGGAGATATTATCACTCAACTAAAATATTTTGAAGCAGATATGGCGATTTCGGAAATTGAAATCGATCCTAGCGATCCGCCAATAATTCCTAGTGGAAAGATTGCGTTGACTGCTTCTACTGAACATCTCCATTGTTTTGATGCCGGAAATGCCTATGATGCTTGTGTTTATGGCTTGAACCAATTTATAAATGCAATTTCAAATAATAGCGGACATGTTGTAATCGGCCTCAGCGGAGGTATAGATTCTGCGCTAGTAGCTACTATGGCCGTTGACGCATTAGGTGCGGCTCGTGTTCATGGTGTATTGATTCCATCAAAATTTACTAGTGACGATTCAAATATTTTTGCTGAAAAATTTGCTAAGAATATTGGTATTTCATATGAAACTTTATCTATTGAAAAAATGTATATAGCTGCAAGTGATACTTTTGGTTTAGATAATTTAGAAAGTATAGTAAGTGAAAATGTTCAATCTCGCATGCGTGGGCTTACACTAATGATGTATTCCAACTCTCGAGGATGGTTACCATTAGCAACGGGGAATAAATCTGAGCTAGCTGTGGGCTATTGCACATTATATGGTGACACAGTAGGTGCTTATGCTCCAATTAAAGATTTATATAAAACTGAGGTCTTTAAAGTTAGTAACTATAGAAATTCTGTTGATGAGTATAATTTAGCCAATCCAATACCAAATGAAATAATAGACCGTGAACCAACTGCAGAGTTACGTCCTAATCAAAAAGACACCGACTCTTTGCCTTCGTACGAAACCTTGGACACAATACTTGTTTCGTATATAGAACACACCAAATCAATTGAAGAGATAATCGCTATGGGCCATAATGAGGTAAATGTCAATCGCATTGTTAAGTTGATTAAAAACTCAGAATTTAAACGTAAACAATCACCAGTTGGTACACGATTGACTCATTATAACTTTGGACTAGGACGGCGTATCCCTATCTCTGCCAAGTGGTAAAGTACATAATTCCTGGTAGAAGCATTTCGCAATATTCAATTCGAAATGCTATGTTACTGAAATTAAAAAATAGTAACAAATAGCTTGCTTTTTTTCAAGTACCGTCGTATATTAACGTTCTAAGGCACTTTAAGCCTTGCGGTAATAAATGCCAGCGACAAACAAGCAATCAACCAGGAAAAACACCTGAATAGAATTCTAGTTTGCTGTGTTCAAATTTATTAGATCTACGGATTTTACGCAAGATAAAACAAGGTATCTTAGACGGGATAGAAATTAACAATTTCTAAGGGTGATCTAGTAAAACTAGACAAAAGGGAGTACTAAAGTGGCAAAATTTACTGACAAAGAAGAAGAGGATCTAGTCCGTTTATATCTTACTGATATTGGACAATATCCTTTATTGTCAAAAGAAGACGAAGTAAAACTAGCAAAAT
>ERZ724509.109-NODE-109-length-38985-cov-6.471230_pt1 | contig 38985 bp, 44 predicted proteins | sample MGYA00376042_ERZ724509 | MGnify/ENA primary metagenome ERZ724509 (study PRJEB28724, sample SAMN07190887) | wastewater metagenome | isolation source: effluent of sewage treatment plant in Hong Hong | place: USA: Christiansburg, Virginia | collected 2016-03-01 ...
TTAGCGTCACGCTCAAATGCCGTTTTGCTGTAACCGAGATTTTTCATTTTGGTTACAGATCGGTTACACGGCTTTAGAATCAACAACTTAACCGGTTACAGCAACTTTTGGCGAGGTCGAGAGGCACAATATCTTGTGGTCGATTTTGAAAAGTACAGTGTTTGAGTCTGCATATTGTGGTTGGCGTTAAAATGACCCCAAAATGACGTGTGACTAGCTTTTTTCGCGGCGTTCTGATACACTGTATGCGTGGCGAAATTGAGTATCACAATTAGTGGCGACATCGCCGGAGTTGCATCTCTGGCGAAGCAGCTCAGGTTCGCGGCATACCGTACAACGAACGATCTGCTTGAGCGCTCGCAAGAGAACATCCCTCGTGCTTTGAAGCGGGGTCTGCACGTTCGCGGTAATTGGACTGATCCCGGCAACAAGTTTGGAGTGAAGGTCAGGTTTGCGAAGCGCTCAGGTGAGTTGGCGGGAGAGGTCGGCACCGCAGCGGATTGGTTGCTCGAAGAAGAAGGCTATAACAGCGGGATCAAGAAAGTTGACCAAGGCAACCGAGGGTCAGGCACAAACCTTGCTATCCCGGACATCGGCAATGCACGACCTAGCTTAATGGCGAAGATGCCCCCCTCACAGAAGGCGGGTAAGCTGCTCGCGAACACAAAGCGCACTAAAGCGTTCAAAGTGAGGTCAGCGCGGTCGGGTAAGTGGTTAGTTCTACAACGTGTGGGTCAAACTTCAGCCGGCACACTACTACGCGACTCACGAGGCAACCTGCGGATCGGACGCAAGAAAGAGCGCACCGGAGGCACACGTGTAGTCGTCAAAGCCGTTTTACAGCCGCGCGTAAGGGTGCCTCAGACGAAGGTATTCACGAAAACTGCTGTAAAAACGATGAATGCGAACCATTACGTCGATAGATTGGGTAAAAACCTCCGTATTGCTCTAAAAACAGCGAAAAGCAAATAATGGCGCGAAATATAGATTGGGTCACCAAAGAAGAACTGCACCGCATCACCGGTCGAGATAGGCGCACCATAAACTTGCGTCTTGAGAAGGGCGGTGTGCCTTTTAAGCAGGAAGGACGGTCGAGGCTGTTCGATAAGATGCTTGCTATCGAGGCAATCGCGTCGAAAGATAACGACATCGGTCACGAGGCTAAAGAGCGCCGGGCAATCGCGGACGCTGAGAAGGCGGAGCTGCTTGTGGCGAGACTCCGAGGGGAGCTTGTACCGGTCGCTGATATGAAAACCGCAGCGGCTGAACTGATTAAGACGCTCTATATGCGCGTCGTCAGGGTAACACCTAGCATCTTGGCGCCTAAACTGCTTGGACTCACCGATGCGCTTGAGATCGAAGCTAGACTACGAACGGCACTTGCAGACGCATTCAACGAACTCAAGTCAATGCCCGATCATTTCCTTACAGTCGAAGGGGATCAGGATTTGAGCGCGATCATCCCGGCAGAACCAACTCAACCGACAACTATCGAGACTAAGACGCTCTCAATGACGATCGAATAACTACGTGGTCACACAACAGGTTTTCGACATATTCGCGGCGGCAGCGGACGCAGCGATCCCTCAAGGCGGAGTAACGATCTCTGATTGGGCGGATATGCACCGCATACTGTCACCAGAAGCCTCTGCCGAACCCGGACGGTGGCGCACTTCTCGTGTACCGTATGCCCGAGCGTGGATGGACACGATCACAGAGCCAACTGTTCACACCGTCGTACTCAAAACATCATCACAGGTCGGAAAGTCGGAAGTCCTTAACAACGCCTGCGGTTATTTCATACATCACGACCCCTGCCCGATCCTACTCATTCAGCCGACTGTGGATCGAATGAAGGACTACTCGAAGAAGCGCATACAACCTATGCTTCGAGACACATCGGTACTCTCTGCTGTAATGGCAGATGACAAGTCGCGCGACAGCGACAATACAGTGCTGTCCAAAGCGTTTGTTGGTGGTCACTTGCTGATGGCAGGCGCCAACGCTGCTTCAGGTCTTGCATCGAACCCGATCAGGGTTGTGCTCGCCGATGAGGTCGATAGATACCCGCGCGACGTGGACAACGAAGGCGACCCCCTAACACTCGCGATCCGGCGCGCAACGACGTTTTCAAACCGTAAGATCGTACCGACATCAACACCGACGATCAAAGGCGAGTCCCGGATCGAGGAACTGTTTGACGCAAGTCACGGGTTCCGGTATCACGTCCCCTGCCCTCACTGTAACACCCTTCAAGTTCTGAAATGGCGCGACGGCGAGACTTACCGCTTACAGTGGGAGCTTGACGATAATGGCGCGATCAAAGAGTGCTATTACATCTGCGAGCAGGGCTGTATGATCGAGCCGCATCACAAGCTCTGGATGATCGACCCGGCTAACGGCGCTGAATGGCGGGATGAGGAAGGCATCAACCTTGAGACTGTTCTCACCGAAGGACTCCATAAAGGCTCGATCGGGTTCGCGATCAACGCGCTCAATTCACCTTGGTTCCATTGGCACGAGATGGCGACCGAGTTCATCGCCGCGTCGAAAGCCGCGAAAGAAGGTAAACCTGAGCTGCTGAAGGTCTTTATCAATACACTGCTCGGCGAGACGTGGGACACGGATCAAGAAGGCGCGGACGTTAAAGGTCTGGAGGCGCGCGAGGAAGAATACAACGCGGAAGTACCGCTCGGCGTGCTTGCGCTTACTGCCGGGGTCGATACTCAGCCGGATCGCCTAGAGTGCGAGGTCGTAGGGTGGGGCGTAGGTGAGGAATCGTGGTCGATCAACTACTTTGTCATCCGAGGCGACACGAATCAACCTCAAGTGTGGCAGCAGTTGTTCGAGGTCTTAAACAAGAAGTACGAGTGTGAGCGCGAGGACGCGAACGGTAACCGGTTGACACGCACGATCGACGCGGTATGTATCGACTCAGCCGGTCACAACACACAGGCGGTGTATGCGTTTACCAAGGCTCATCCGGGCAGGAAGTTCCTCGCCATCATAGGGCGCTCGACAGGTGCTAAAGAGATGATCTCAATGCGTCCGTCTAGGATCAAGGGCGGGGCGCTACTCTACACGGTCGGCGTTAATATGGTCAAAGACAAGCTCTTTGGCTACCTCAAAGTTTTAGAACCCGGAGCAGGTTACTGTCACTTCCCTATCGGGTATGACGATGAGTATTACAAACAGCTTACAGCGGAGAAGCGCGTCAAGAAGATCAAGAAGTTCGATAAGCACGACCCGCACGGATACAGTCAGTGGATGTATAAGAAAATCCGGGCGCGAAATGAGGCGCTTGACTGCCGTGTGTACGCGATGGCGGCGCTTTATTACCTAAATATCGACTTCGAGCGCTTATTGGCGCAAGAGAATTTGCATTGCGCACCAAAAACTGATACACTGTATGTGTCTGAAAATTCCGTAGCAGGTCATCAGAAGGGTTTTGTACGTCAGTTTGGACAGACGCAAGGGTTTGTCAGCAAGTTTCGGAAACAAGGTCACACATAATGGTTCCTTCAGATATTCGCGCCAACTTCGATTTGACCTTCACGGTTGAAGATGTTGCCGATAGTGTACCGACCGGGTACACACCTAAGTTTGTACTAGGCGGCGCGGCGTCGTTCATTAAGAGCGGCACGGTGGACGGCAACAACATAGAGTTCACCCTCGACGCAGCGGATACAGAGAATCTTGCTACGGGTCAGTATTGGTATCAGATCGTCGCGGAAGGCGGCTCAGGCGGACGCACGTACATAACGGACGGCACTGTGTGGGTCATCGGCAAGATCACCGGCGCAGGTGTTTACGACGGGCGTTCGGTCGCGGAGAAGATTCTTGAAGCCATCGACGCCACGATGCTTGGTAAAGCGTCGAGAGATCAACAGTCGTATGTGATTCAGTCGGGATCAGGCTCACGCAGCTTGTCGCGCCTGAATCTAGTCGAGTTGAAGCAGGTTCGCGATTACTACGCCGCGATTGTGGCAGCCGAGAAACGCAGCGCGAATGAACAACCACTTTTTAAGAGACACAAATTCACCTTCGTAGGTGATTAAGGGCGTAGGATTGCTCTGTCCGCGCCGGTTGGGTTATCCGGTAAGCGCCCTATTTTATTTATGAGTCTGCTCGAAAGGATCGCAGAAAAGGCTTTTCTTGCTGTTGGCGCTGTCGATATGGAACGACAGTATTCAGCAGGTAAAAACTCGCGCTTAGTCAACGACAGACACAGCTCGAACGCATCAGCGAATCAAGATATACGTGGGTCGATCCGTCAGCTTAGGGCGAACGGACGTGCTCTTGCCCGAGATAACGACTACTTCATTGGCTTCCTCAAGAAGCTCGACGCCAACGTGATAGGTATCGAAGGGTTGAAACTCCAAGTCGATGCGAAGAAATCGAACGGAGAAAAGAAAGAAGATTTGAACCGGCGCGTCGAGGATGAGTGGAAGCGTTGGTCACGAAAGACTTTCTGCGATGTCACAGGGCAGCAGTCGCTTCGAGATATTGCATCACTCGCTCTCCGCACCTGTGCGACTGATGGCGAGTTTCTTATCCGCCTGATCTTTGACAGTACAAGTGAGTTCGGCTTGAAGCTGCAAATGCTCGATGTTGATTGGCTCGATGAGGACTACAACGACGACAAGCTACCTAACGGTGGTCGGGTCGTTATGTCGATCGAGTACGACGTGTTCGATAAGCCGGTAGCGTATTACTTCACTGATCCGCAGTGGTCAACGACATCAGTACCGGGGTTGAAAGTTATACCGCAGAACGCTCGTCGTTTGCGTGTTCCGGCAGAGCAGATCATTCACCGCTTCATTAAGGATCGTGTGGGTCAGGGACGCGGGATCACGTGGGCGCACGGCGCGATGCTTACGATGAATCAGCTCGACGGGTTCGATGAAGCTGAACTTGTAGGTGCGCGAATCAATGCGTCTAATATGGCGTTTGTATCGCCGCCTGCGCCTCTCGATCCATCATCGGAGCAAACCGCCGGGATTAACGGTGAGGTTGCGCCGGGGCAGATTTTGGAGATTCCGGCGGGTTACACCGTTCACGAGTTCTCACCGAACAAACCACAGGATTCAAGTTTCAGTACGAGGATGCTGCGCAAGATCGCGACAAGCCTCGGTGTCAGTTACAGCACGCTCACGTCTGACCTGACTCAAGTCAACTTCTCATCTATCCGCGCCGGCACGATCGAGGAACGTGAAGTGTGGAGGATGCTTCAGAAGTGGTTAGCTGACCAACTTTATCAAGACATTTTCGAGAAGTGGCTGATGTTCAACGCGCCCCGGCTGATTCCGATCAGCACCATAGATCAAGTGATGTACCCGATTTGGCGCGGACGCGGGTTTGAGTGGGTTGATCCCCTCAAAGATATTACAGCGAGCGCTCTAGCTGTTGACCGAGGATTCGGCACTGTTTCCGATGTGCTCGGTGAGAGAGGTAAGGACTTCGAGGAAACGATCGACCAGATCGCCTACGAGAGAGCTTATATGGAGAAGAAGGGCGTCACCCTCGCGGATACAGTTTCGATGCAGGAAGCCCAAGCGCAGATTGCAGCAGAGGCGGCAGAGGCAGCAGCGGAAGCTAAAGACAGCGAAGCCGAAAGTGACGGCAGCACTGAAAAACAAGATAAGGCGAAGAAATAACTCATTTGCCGAGGGAGTTGAATGAATAAAGAAAATCCAGATGAAATCATTGAGCAGCGCGATCAGCGGATGCTAAGTGAGACATTTACACGCGCCGCAGTTGCGGAGGTCAGCAAGATCGACGCGGAAGCGCGTACAGCCGAACTCTCGTTTGCAAGCGAGATCGAGGTCGAACGGTGGTACGGGCTAGAAGTCTTGGAGATGACGCCGCGCGCGGCAGAACTCAATAGACTCAACGCAGGTGGCGCTTTGCTCTCAGACCACAACACACGCCAACAGATTGGAAAGGTCATCAAAGCGTGGGTCGGAGAAGATAAACGCGCTCACGCTATCGTGAAGTTCTCACGTAAGGCTGTCGCAGAGGAAGAATTTCAAGACGTTATAGACGGCATCCGTACTAACGTCAGTTTTGGGTATCGGGTCTTGGATTACAAGACCGAGAAGGGTCGAGGCAACGCGCCTGACAAACGAACAGTCACCCGTTGGGAAGCGTTCGAGATTTCACTTGTGGCAGTTCCGGCTGATCCTTCGGTTGGCGTGGGGCGTGCTCAAGAAGATTTGGGTGAGCCTGAGCCAACTTCACAGGTGGACGCAACCGAGAGTCGCGTAGCGGAAACAACAGCGACGACAGTAGAAAACAATCAGTTGAGGTCGAAACAAATAATGGACAATATAAACAACACTCAGGGCGGGGATCAGCCTGCGGCGACGGTTACGTTTGCGCGCGAAGATCAGATTTTGGCTTACGGTCAGAAGTTCGGTGCGGACATCAACCTTGTCCGTCAGATCGCGAACGACCCCGCAGGCACCGTCGAAATGCTTCGCGAAAAGCTCGCAGAGCAGTACCGCGCAGGGGCACCTACTACAAACGCAGCCCCGGCAGAGCGACCGGCTTCGGAGCTTGATCTTACAGCCAAGCAGAAGCGCGAGTACTCGATCAGCCGGGCGATTCTGGCTCAGGCAGATGGCGATTGGCGTCACGCTGAGTTCGAGCGCGAGTGTCACGAGGAAATTGCAAAGCGTCTTAACCGACCGTCGAGCGGATTCTTCGTCCCTAGCGACGTTCAGAAGGATCAAAATATTCAGCGTGATTTGTCGGTTGGCGGCGGCGGTTCCGCAGGCGGTTATCTCGTCTCAACGGATCATATGCCGCAGTCGTTCATCGACTTGCTGCGCTCGAAGATGCTGATGCTTAAAGCAGGTGTTCAGGTACTTAGCGATCTTGTCGGCAACCCGTCGATCCCGCGTCAGGATGGCGCATCGACCGGCTATTGGGTATCGGAAGGTCAGCCCCCGACGAAATCGCAGCTCACCCTTGGTCAGCTCACGATGTCACCCAAGACCTGCGGTGCTCGCACTGAGTTTACGCGGCAACTGTTGATTCAGTCGGCGCCGTCGATTGACCAACTCGTTAAGAGTGACATCGCGGCTGTCCTAGCGCGCACTATTGATGCGGCGATCATCAACGGCTCGGGATCAAACGGTGAACCTACCGGTTTCTTGAACACGACCGGTGTATCGGCGATCGCTAAAGTCGGTTCGGATTTCGCTTGGGCGGACGCAGTTGCGTTCAACACCGCGTTCCGCAACTCGAACGCGCCGGGCACTCCGTCGTGGCTCACGAACCCGACCGTTATCGGTACGCTTGAGTCGCGTCCGAAGATCGGCACCACGTACCCGGTTTACCTGATCGAGAACGGTAAGCTCAACGGATTCAGCATCGACCACTCGACCGCGTTCCCGGCTAATACCTTGGCGTTCGGCGATTACTCAACCATCATCCTTGGTGAGTGGGGCATCCTCGAAATCGAAGCCAATAAGTACGGCTCGACGTTCGGCGCCGGTGGTATCGAGGTTCGTGGCTTGCATATGGTGGACGTTGCCGTTCGCTACCCGCAGGCTATCAAGAAGATGACCGACTTCTCGTAAGGCGGGAATCGAGATCAGGGAAGGGAGTCGATCGGCGCCCTTCCCTAAAACCCTAAACAGGGAGGTAAATCGTGGGACTTAACACAGAAAATGCAGGCGCACTCATCGGCAGCGCCAATCCAAATGCCGGTAACAAACACACGGTCGAAGTCCTCATTGGGACGTTTGTCGCGAGTGTCGGGCGTGACGTGAAGCAAGGTGAAGTGGTGACGGTCAGCAATGACGACTACCGTTTTCTCAAGCCTTACGGTTACGTGAAAGAGGCTGTTGAGGCTGTTGAGGCTGTTGAGGCTGTTGAGGCTGTTGAGGCTGAGGTAGTCGAGATCGAGATCGAGGACACCGAGGACTCAGCACCGAAAATGCCGAAGGGCAGGCGTCGATAACTATATATGTTCGCTGAAGATTTAGGGCTGTTTTTCGAGGATTTCGGGATCGAAGTCACATTCTCACGTGCGGGTGACCCTGTGGCAACGACGACCTTGATCCGCGATGCCCCTATGTCGGAGACGAACGTATATGACAGATCATTCTACGACGAGAAGTTTTACGAGGCGACCGTACAAGGGTCGGACGTGACTCTGCTCGGTATAGAAGATCACTTAGCGGATGTGCGCATCGGTGATGTAGCTACGGTCAACACAGTTAATTGGTTCGTTGCATCGAAGGAGCCTGACGGCACCGGACTTGCGACGATCCGCCTATCATTAAATTCGATATAAGAGAGGTAAGAAAATGTCAGTTCAGTCAGATAAAGATGGAAACGTGATCGGCGATGGAACGTCGGGCGCGTATGTTATGGTCGGCGCTGTCCGGTATTACGGTTTCAACACCGCGATCACGGAGAACGTAACAACCACGAGCGCGCCGGCAGGTAGTGTCGCGGACACAACGCACGCCACGGGTAGAACGAAGTCGTTCTATTCCGACGGCAGCAAATGGCAGATGAAAGTAGCCGCTTAAGCCGATGATCGCACGTCAAGAAATATTCGAGCGCGTCGTAAGTCAGCTTAGGCGCATTAGAACGACGAACACGTACACGCTTTACGGTGAGACAGCTAACTATCTCACTGACTTCGGCGCTAAGGTGTTCCCTTGGCGTGCGGTCGCTTTCCCTCCGGGGGAGAACGGCATTGTGGTTCGGGATTTAGACGAACCGGTAATTGAGTCAGAATCGAGGTCGGAGCGTGTCTTGAGACAGCTTCATATTCAGGTCGAAATCGTACTTGCCGAGGACGACCCCGTTGCAAAACTTTGGCAAGCATATGCGGATGTAGAGGCAGCGCTCGGTGAAGGTCGTGAGTCCGTTTGGGCGGACATTACGAGTAACACGCGCCCCCGAATATCGAGGTCGGTGGTCGAACAGAAATCTGCGAAAGTCGCAGGCGGCATCGTCGAGTGTTATATCGACTACCCGACACTAGCCTTCAAATCCATAATTTAGAAACCAATCACGAGAGGTCGTAAACAATGAATGAATATCTTTTTGGAAAGGGCAAGGTAAGTCTTGCCGAACGGGACGGGAACGGCGCTGTCAGCAAAGTTCTATACCTCGGTAACTGCCCGGAGCTGAAAATCTCCGGCTCTGCGGATCGCATCGAGCACTTCGAGTCGGAGTCAGGCACTAACTCCCGCGACCGCTCGATAGTCAAGTCGTCGGCTTTGGAAATGAGCGTCACGCTTGAGTCTATGAGCGCCGACAATCTGGCTCTGCTGCTGTGGGGCGGCAAGTCCACAATCGCAGCCGCGACTTCGGAATCACACATCTTTCCGACAGGCATCACTGCCGGGGAGTCTCACGTGATCCCGAACGGGTTCAACCTCGAAAACACGTCGTTGCAGGACTCCGCCGGTAGTCCGGTCACGGTTTCGACGACTAAGTACACGTTGAACGAGAGTTTCGGTTCGATTCAGTTCTTGGACGTTACCGGTTACACACAGCCGTTCGAGCTGTTGTTCGATCGCGGCGCCGCTGTTTCGGTTCCGTTTATGACTCAGCAGGCGCCTACGCGCTTCCTGCGTTTCGAGGGTCTTAATCTCGGCAACCCCGGCACGAGCGCATCGCAGAAGTTCCTTGTGGAGCTTTACATCGTGCAGTTTGATCCTGTCGCAGACTTGAGTCTGATCGGTGACGACTTCGGGAAGTTTGAGCTGAAGGGCGCGCTTCAGCGCGACGATACCCGTGTCAGCAACGACGCTCTCGGCGGGTACGGTCGGATCATTCAACTCTAGGATTTTCCTAGAACAGTTTCGCGGGGTGTACTGTGTATTCAACACCCCGCAACCTCCCACAACTTCCTCATTAAATGCACCGCTAAACAATTATGAATACACAGAATCCAGAGAACGAATTAGTTGAAATGCAAGGGCGCAACGAGCGCACGATCACAGTTGACGTGATGAGCCGTAGGGTGCTTGTCGCTGAGAACGGAGAGAAGAAAGAGGTCGGCGTACCTAAGAAAGTATTTGTGCGCCCGATGCCTATGCGCCGGTGGGCGCAGGCGATGAGCCTACTCACAGCGATCCTTGGGAACCTACCGAACACCGGGATCGACCTCGCAAACCCAATGCAGCTTACCCTGTGGGTTATGCACATCATCGGTAAGATTCCAGACGAAATTTTCGGGTTGCTAGAACTCGCTACGGACGAGAATGCGGAGTTCTTCGACACGATTGATCTCGATGAAGGTGTGAAGGTGGTGATGGCAGTGGTCGAGGTCAATAAAGATTTTTTCGTCCAGAAGGTGCTGCCGCTACTCTCGGACGTGGCACCGGAACTAAAAGCGAAGATCGAGAGCACATTTGGTCAGACGGAGTAACGCTTCTGCTGAGTGTGGGGCACAAGTGGGAGGACATCCAGAACTACACGCTTGGACAGTTCAAGGTATTCTGCGCGGCGGCGGCACGGCTTAAGGCGCGAGAACAGGCAGCGCTTGTCAGCAGTGTTTATGTAGGTGCTCAGGGCACCGGTAAGTCAGTCAAAGAAACCGTCGCGAAGATCGCTAAGGAAACGTAATGGCTAGAGTTGAACAGGAAATTGTCGTTAAGATTAAGACCATCATTGATGGTCTTAACGAGATCAAGTCGTACTCAGACGCCGTAAAGGGTTTGGGTAAAAGCGGCACGAAGTCGCTGACAAGTGATTTCCTGAAAGCGGGTTCGGCGGCGGGAGTCGCGAGCGCTGCTGTCAGCAAGCTAGTCGATGGACTTGAGCGTGTGGCGAGCGTTGGCGCGAATGCTCTTACCTCTTTTATCGAGGAAGGTATTCGCTTCAACGCGGTTATCGAGTCGTCGCGGATCGGGATCGCAACCCTTGTGGCTAACACGTATGATGTGCGTGACGCTCAGGGCACGCTTCTCGATCCGCTTCAAGCGTTTAACGCATCACTTGAGAAGTCAGAGGAACTTGAGCGCGCGCTTCAGAAGTCGGCGATTGAGACGAAATTCGAGTTCCAAGACGTTCTCACTTTCTTTAATTCGTCGGTCATCGCATCGGCGGGACTCAAGACCAATCTCGAACAAATCCTGCAACTCACGCAGGACTTTGCGCTTGCAGCAGGCGCCGCGAACATCAACGTCGAGAAGGTCAACACAGGTATCCAACAGATTCTCACCGGCAACACGACGGTCAGAAACCAACTCTCGCGCGTGATCTTCCCCGGACTCGGGACAAAAGAGATCAACGAACAACTGAGGAAGTACAAAGAGGCGGGCACGCTTGTTGATTTCCTCGAAGAAAAGATGAAGGTGTTCCGACTGTCTGCCGATCAGGTCAGTCAGTCGTTTGAAGCCGTTGGAAGTAACGCCACAGATGCGTTCAAGGTGTTTGCGGCGCAGTCCACTCTCCCTTTGTTCGACAAGCTGAAGGAAACCTTCGGATTCTTCATCAGTCAAGTTGTTGATCTGAGCGGTGAGGCTGTAAAACTTACACCGACGTTCGAGAAGATTGCTACGATTATTGGGGATATTCTCGGCTTCCTTGGTGAGCGTATGTTGGCGCTTGTCAAGTCGATCTTCGAGTACATCACCTATTGGGCTGATTACTTATATCAGAACAGAGACGCGGTTGAGCGCATTACAGTCAGCTTGTACGTGATCGTCGAGCAGGTAGCTATGATCGCGGCAGACCTGTTTGGGATCGTCGGCGATATAGGCACAGCAGCCGGGCGCACCGGGACGTGGACGGAGAAGTTCCAATACCTAGCGCTGTTTGTTGGTTTTGTTCGAGACATCATTAACGTCATCATCGGCTACATTGAGCAGGCGATCGGCGGTGTTCTGTATCTACTTAATCCGGTTAAATGGTTGACGGACGGGATGAACGCCATCCTAGACATCCTCGACCGTTGGATCGGGCGCGTGACAGTCTTTACATCGTACCTACGAACTGCGCTGTCTTATATAGGATACGCTGCGGAGAAGCAGGATCAGTTTGGCACGCAACTGTTCGAGAACGGATACAATCGTGTCCAGAACCACAATAATTTTCAGAGCTTCGATGAGGCGCTTAACGCTCAAAACAGCTTGAAGTTCCCGACCTTCGACCGCAACCGAGGTAAGAGCAACTTCAGCTTTACGCCGCGCCTTAACCTGAATAAAAACAGCCCTGACGGTGGTGGTAGGGGTGGCGCAGAGCGCGCAGAGCGTGAGCGTATCCGGGACGCGCAGCGGCTCTACAATGAGATCGAGAAGTATCAGATCGCTAACTCGAATCGAGTCCTTGAACTCGCGACTGCCGCGAATAAAGCTCTGTTGGAGTTAGAGCAGCGGCGCTACGATAAAGGCTTACTTTCAGCAGAGCAGTATTACGCACGTAAAGCTGAGATCGAAAACGCCGACCTCGATAATCAGCGCGACAACCTCAAGAAGCAAAGTGAGTACGCTGAAGTCGCGCTCAACCGTGACCTCGGCGCGATCGCAGGTAAGTTCTCGATCACTAACGAGGAAGTTACCTCGGTCATCGAGAAGATCAAGAGCCTGACAGAGCAGCCGGACGGTCTGGCATCCGCAGACGCGACCACGATCAAGCAGGCTATCGAGTACACTAAATATCTCGAACAGACTGCGGAGATCACGCAGAAGCTCAGTTTAATCGAACAGAAGCGTGCAGACATCACGGCAGGCACGACCGAGGCTACTGAGAAGCAGGCGCGCGCGAACAAAACACTGTTCGACGGGCTTGCTGCGGAGTTCGGACAGTCCGCAGGTAACGACGGTTTGAGCGAGCTGAACAACCTTCAGAAGCGCGTGGCTGATGAGTTCCCGAAGATTCTCACAGAGACGAACAAAGCACTGCCGGGCATTAAAGAGTTTGCGAGCGAGATTTATAAAGCCGCAAGTGTAGATGCCTCAGCGATCCCGCAACTGTTGGCGGACGCAGGTATCAAGTTCGAGGACTTATCAGAGGAAGCACGGCTGTTCATTAAGTTGATGGAGCGGCTTCAGAACCTTGCCCGGATCAAAGGCGTTGGTGCTCAGGTGGATCGCGCACAGAACGCATTCAAGTTCGCAAGCGAAGGCTCGCAGACAGACTTCGAGAACGGGCGGATCGACCTCGGCACAGCGTTAGCTCAGAACACTGAAGCAAAAGTCAAAGCCGTCGCAGCGCTCAATGAGGCGTACAAAGAGCAGCAAGCTATCCTTAAAGACCTCCAACTCAAAGGGATCGCTACCCCGGAGGATGCTCAGAACGTCGAAGCGCTACGTCGCGCTATCGCAGCACTAAACTCCGACCTCGATAAACTCGCGCTCATCAGAGCACAAGAGGAAAGAGACGGGACGCGGATTGCGACGGCTATCAGCGAAGTAGATGCGCGCCGGCAGTCAGGCGAAATTTCGTCGAATCAAGCGAAGCGCGAAACCCTGCTACTTCAACAGCAGCAGATCGCGGCGCTTCAGGCGGAGCTTCTGGCACTTCAGGCTCTCGACCAGACGAACTTACAGGTTCAAACAAAGGTCGCGGAGACGCAAGTGAAACTCGCGGAGATGCGAAACACCGTGAACGCGGACTTCATCACGTTCGCGCAAGGTATTAACGACACGGTTGGCGGATCGTTCTCGACATTCATCGACACCATTCAGAACGGCACAGAGTCGATCGGAGATGCGTTCAAACAACTACTCGCGAGCTTGTTACTTGGGATCGCGAAGGCGATTGCGCAAGCGCTTCTACTGAAGTTTGTACTCGCCCCTCTCGGACTCACCGGCGGCGACTCTGGCGGTATCGGGGGCTTCCTCGGTGGACTCATCTTCGGTAAGAAAGCGGAAGGCGGTATCATCAGCGGCGCCGGGACAGGTGTTTCAGATACGGCAGGCATCTTTGCATTGTCGCACGGTGAGGGCGTGATCCCTGCTGCGAGCGTCCGTAAATACGGCGCGTCGATGATTAACTCAATCATCAGCGGCTCATTTATACCGCGCATTAGCGTTGCAGGTTTCGCAGCAGGCGGGTTCCCTGCCGGTGTGGAAGGTAACGGGCGCGGCGGTGTTCGCATTGTCAACGCGATTGATCCTTCCTTGGTCGCAGACTTCCTATCGAGCGCAGCAGGCGAGGAAATCATCCTTAACGTGATCGGTAAGAATCCCGGATTAGTACAGAGGTTAGTTTAACTATGGCGATTCAGATAAGTGACGGCTCGACAACGCCGCACGCAACAGACTATGCAGACCTGCTTGCGAAGCTCAAGACTTTCGCCCTTGCGAACGGTTGGACTTCGTTAGAGGACACAAGCGACAAGCTCGTGCTGCAAGGCGAAGGATCAGGCACAGACGAGATCATCGTCGCGATACAGAAGTACGCAAACGTCGGGGCAGATAGCTACGGGTGGCGCTTGAACGGCTACACAGCTTATCAGTCCGGTTACGCCTTTCTCGACCAACCGGGCGCGATCCAAGCAGTCAACGGCTTCGGACACGTGTCGATGCCTCTGTGGAACTCAAGCATCCCGTATTGGTTCATCGCGAGTGGGCGCCGGATCATCGTCGTCGCTAAAGTCGGCACGACGTATCAAGCCTGCTACCTCGGGTTCTTTCTACCGTTCGCTTCTCCGAATCAGTACCCGTACCCGCTCGCTATCGGCGGTTCGAGAGTGGACACGTTCAGCAACACGGCGCGGTACTCAGTCGCAGATAATCAGTCGAGCAATTTCTGGAACGGCTTGAACACTTCAGGCACAGGCACGATGTTCTTTAGAATGCCCGGCGGATCGTGGTACTCGGCGCGCGATGCCTCTAACGGCTCAGGCGGCGTCACGACCGGGATGTTCCCTTACAATCAAGCGGATATAACGCTGATGCGACAGGCTCTTGACGGTTCGCCGGTGCTCACACCTATCGAATTTCAGAGCTACATAAGTTCACCGTCGCTTAACGTCAATAGACTTGGGGAGCTAGACGGGGTATTCCACATCGCAGGTTTCGACGTTTCAGCCGAGGACGTGGTAACTGTTGGGAGCGACGACTACGTTGTGATCCCGAATGTTTTCAGATCAGGCGCAGCGGACTACGCAGCATTGAAATTGGTGTAATATGTACGAGACAGGATCAGCAAGCGGGGTCGTTGACCTCATCACAAAACTCGAAGTATTTATGGCTGCGAACGGGTGGACGACAGACTCGTTTGCAACTGAAGGAACAGGTAAGCGCTACCACGCTCATCGCGGTTCGGTGTACTTCAACGCACGGGCTTACGCAGCCGAGACGGTTAGCGGAGCGCTTCAGGACGGCGGAAACACGAACGTATCAGCGCTTGCGATGAACTTGAGCACGGCTGCTACCGGCGGGTCGGCTTGGTTCGACAACCCCGGAGCACCGGCGACATCTGCGCCGCTATACCATACAGCAGGACTCGACGGACTGAGCGCTGCGATCCCGGCATACCATTTCTTTGCGCACAACAGCGGCGATCAGATCGTCGTGGTGGTTGAGTACGCATCAGGATACTATCAGTGGCTCGTTTTCGGAACGCTCGCTAAGTTCGGCACGTACACAGGTGGAGCGTATTTCACCGGATCGCGGCACGGCTTATCGAACCTTGTGCAGTCTAATAACGGCTTCGTTCCCGGCATCGGCTTCTTCTCGAAGCAGAGTCAGGTAGGTACGACTACCTCACCGGCGTTTGTGTCTGTCTCAGTGGACTCCGAGACAGGTTGGCATTGGTCAGACAGCTACTCAAGCGGACGCGATGCGGCGAAGCGCTACATCGTAGATAACTTCAAACACTACGAGACGACGTTAGGTATTCAGCCGAATACGCTGAACAGTCTCGTTGTGATGATGTCTGTCGTTGTATCCGTTGAGCGCGGAACTACCTCACACGGATCAGAGCGCCTGTCTCCGCTCGGTGAGTTGCCGGGAGTGTATTTCCTGCGCATCTCATCGCTCACGCCCGGACAGCAGATCACGCTAGGCTCAGATGACTATCGTGTATTCCCGTTCTACTACAAGAACAACGCGGCGGCGCTGCCGTCGTCGATCGGCACCGGACACTCATCATATTACGGCTTCGCAGTTAAAGAATAATGTCAATCGTCTCATCAGGGGTACAACACGCGCTCGCAGACATTAACGGATCGACCGATCTGGATAATTACGCTATCGACAGCGCAACGATATTCGACATAGCGACTGATCCGGTTGTCGGGGCTGTCGCTGCGATCGGTGTCGTAACGACGATCTCCGATGAGGCAGAGGGGTGTTTGGAGTCCGGTTTCTCCGATCTCTATTACCATCGTATTTGGGTCATTGAGAAGTACAACGACTTAGGTAACTTGGTCGCAGATCAAGCAAGGATGGTTGAGCTGTGGAACGCGCACTTCGCGGATAAGACCTTCACAGGTTACGAGATCAACGGAGATATTCTAGTGGACGGTCTAGCATCCGGGACACTCAACCCGCTACAATCCGTCTTGTACGACGTGTCGATCCCGTTGGTTGGCGCGCCTTCGTTGGAAGCCTCCGTTGTATGGACGTTCACTGATGCTGAGAGTCCGACTTTCACGAGTTCGTTCGTAGGTCAGCGAGTCATCCCGTTCGTGCTGCGACATAATTGGGTCGCACCGGTCTTGGAGCAGATTAACTTCAGAACAGACGTTCTCGGCGCCATATCAGGAAAAGAGCAGCGGCTCGGGTTGATTACACACCCCCGGCGCCGGTTCGAGATGAGTTACCTGACACTGACTGCGTTAGAGCGCGCTTATCTTGAGAACACTCTGTTCGGGTGGCAGGGGCGCACCTACGCGGTGCCTTTGTGGTCAGATGTCACGGTGCTGCGGTCATCCGCCGCTGAGGGTACGACAGTTTTCGATATAGACACGGTTAGCCGCGACTTCGATATTGGCGGGTTGCTGTTTATCACTAACGGCACAACGCACGACACGCTTGAGATCGCGAACGTCACGGCAGGCACGATCACAACGCGAACACCGTCTCTTAACGCTTACAACAAAGGATCGAGGGTCGCACCGGCACGACTTGGCACACTTGAGAGTAAGGTCGATCTTTCGCGCATAACCAATCACATCGAGAGCATCCGCCTTGCGTGGGCGCTTCAGAGCGATCAAATCAGCAGCAACCGCCGCGCGGCGTACACACCGGTCACGTATCGAGATGTAGAGGTCTTTAACATAAGCAACGACTACTCAGAGGACATAGGCATCACCCAAGAGGTCGCTGAGGATATTAGCGATAATGGCACCGGTCTGATCCGTAAGAAGTCCATCGGCGACCAGAGTCCGCGCCGAACGTATCCGTTCAGGGAGCTTCGGAGTCGAGATGAGTTGCCGCAGTTCATCGAGTGGGTTTACCGGCGCAAAGGCAAGCTCAACCCGTTTTGGTTTGTCGAGCGCACACCGTCGTTCTTCTTACAGACGGACGCCTTGAGCACCGACACGACCTTCGTAGTTAAGACCGGCGGATACACGCAATTCGCGTTTCAGTCGGCAGCCCGGCGAGACATCGCGATCAAAACTACCGCAGGGTGGAAGTACCGCAGGATCACAGGGGCAACGCTTAACGAGGACGGTACGGAGACGATCACCTTAGACTCAAGCCTTGGGGTTGGACTCAGCGCAGCCACAGAGCCAATGATGTGCTTCCTCAAGTTCGTGCGGCTTAGTCAGGATACAGTCGAGCTTTCATATGAGAGCGCCGGAGCCATTAAGACAGCTACTAGCTTTGCAGACTTACTCACGAATAACTAATGTCATTTACATCTATTGAAACTAGCGAGAACGACAACGAACCCCGTGAGCTGTATTGGTTTATGCGCGGTTCGGAGTCGTTCACATACACGTCCGGCGCTGTTGAAGTCGTCTTTAGCGGACAGACCTTTGTCCCGGTTGACGGTCTATCCCGGAGCAGCCTTCGAGACGGTAACGAGCGCTCGCGCAGCCAACTGACCGTCACACTGCCTCGGGAGAACGAGATCGCGCGTATGTTCGTCGGAGTCCCGGACACACAGCCTTTGTGGATGTATCTCTACCGTATCCACGACGGCGAGGTTGACTACCGTCTATCGTGGCAAGGGCGCGTGCGCTTCAATGAGTTCTCAGGGAACACCGCGAAGATCACGCTCGACAACATCTTAACGTCAACGAAGAAAGCGGGGCTGAGGCATCTGTTTCAGAACCAATGCAACCACTTTACCTTCGACTCTAACTGCGGACTGAGTGAGGGCGATTTCTCTACGACCGGCGTGCTCGTGCAGGCGCTTGACGGGAATGTAATGCAGGTGAACGACTCGCAGGCTGCGGGGTACTATATCGCCGGGCAGGTCAAGCGCGCGAACGGAGATCGACGATTTATCGTCTCAGACACAGTAGCATCCGGCGTCCACACATTCGAGCTGCTAACACCGTTCGAGGATTTGAGTGTAGGTGAAGCTGTCACCATCGTCGGCGGCGCTTGCTTACACGACTTCACTACTTGTCAGATCGTCAAAACAACTGAAGGCACTACGATCGACAACAGCGCTAACTACGGAGGGTTCCCGAAGGTTCCGCGTAAGAATCCGTTCAAGAGTTTCCACTAAACCATTATGGCTTTTCCTTGGGTAGCATTAGCAATATCAGCCGCGTTCACGTTTTTAGGTCAGCTTCTAACGAGGCGCCCTAAACCGAAAGACGCAGGCATCGAAGGGTTTCAAGTCCCTACGGCGACGGAGGATCGACCCAAACCTATGTGGGTCGGTACGGTGCGCCACAGGTCACCTAACTGCATTTGGTACGGCGATTATTCAGCTAAAGCGATTAAGAACAAGGTCGGAGTGATCGGCGCTATCGCGTCGTTTGGCGCAGCTCTGCTTAGTCGGCAAGTCATCGGTTATAAGTACAACCTCGGCATTCAGCTCGATCTCGGTTGGGGGCAACTCGATGAGATCACACGGATCACTCTGAACGACAAGGAAGCGTGGACAGGATCAGTATCGAGCGGCACCATCACGATTGACAAGCCTGAGCTGTTTAGCGGTGAGGATGAGGCTGCGGGTAACGGCGGGTTTCAGGCTCAGGTTGTGATATACAACGGCAACGGCTCGCAAACGCCTGACCCTTACGTAGTCGCGAAGTCCGGGGCGACACCTGCGTATAAGAACGACGTACTGATGGTCTTTAAGGGGCTTCAGTCGGGAGGCGCGTATGTAGGCAACTCCGCGAACTTCCCGGAGATCAGTGTGGATGCCCGGCGCTGTCCGAATACGTTAGGTGTGACAGGTGGGAAGCACGTCATCGACACCTACGACGCGAACCCGGTCTGCGCCTTATATGAGTTTATGACGCGCGCCGACACAGAATTCGGCGGTGGCTTCAGCTCTGTGCAGTTCGATCTCGATAATTGGCGGGCGGCGGCTGAGGTCGTTCACAGCGACGGTCTTGGTGTGTCCCGGATGTTCGACACCGGCATTGATGTTGAGACAGTCATCAGCGACTACCTCAATCTGATCGACGGGGTTATCAACGTCAATATGACGACCGGCAAGTTCGAGCTTACTCTTTGCCGCGATGACTATGATCCCGACACGATCCTCGAACTCGGAGATGACGATGTTGTTGAGGTAACGAGTTATAAGCGCGGCGCGTGGGTTGAAACGTACAACGAAGTCAAGATGTCGTATATCGACCGCACGCAAAACTTTGAGTCGATCCCGATTGCAGCTCAAGACGGCGCAAACTCGTCCGGGCAGCTTGAGGTACGCTCAACCACGACCAAAGTGGAAGGTGTGTCCAACCCGACGACGGCGAATAAAGTCATTTGGCGTGAACTGCGCGTAGTCTCTACACCGCTCGCGACGATCAGCTTGAAGCTAAACCGTAAAGGGTTCGCTCTGCACGGCGGCGCTGTATTCAAGTGGGTAGGCACCCGGTACGGTGTGAGTGGAATGATCTTCCGGGTTTCAGAGGTCGATAACGGCACACTTACCAACAACCTCGTCGAGATCAAAGCAGTGCAAGACATCTTCGCTCTCGGTAAGACGGTGTATCTGCCTCCTGCAAACACGACTTGGACGCCTCCGGTGTTGACGGCAACGAACATCACGACGGAGCGCGCGATGGAACAGCCTTATGCGTTCCACGTTACAGATGACACACGGGTTTTCGCTGTGGCGAAGCCGGCGAACGGCGCGCAGCTCGGTTACAACCTTCATACGCACGAGGGGACTGATCCGTATGAGAAGCGCCTGAATACGATCCCGTTCACACCGACCGGGACGCTGCACACGAGCTACACTTCATCTGCCTATGACACGTCGGCGGCGCTTGTTGTCACACCTGATTGGGGGATGGATGACCTGCCGGCAGCCGTACTTCCGGCTGAGATCACGGCAGGCACGCGCGGGTTACTACTCATCAATGACGAGATTCTTGCGTATGAGAGCTACACGATCGACGGCGACGGAAATTATGTGTTCGATAACGTGTGGGGCGGGCTTCTCGACACTGTATGCGGGACGCACGCAGTCAACGATAGGGTGTGGTTCTTCTCGGAAGGACTTGCGCTTGATCCCACAAACTACTCGTCAGGCGCGACTGTTAAGTTGAAGCTCGCCTCGATCGGACAAGGCGGTGCGCTCGCCCTAGGTTCTTGCACGGAGTTGACGATATGAGCACTGTAAACAGAGCACTTAAACCATACCCCCCGGCGAACCCGGTCGCATCCGATACAGGCACTGCGACCCGGATCGCTTGGTACAACCGTAACCGCTTGTCGGCGACGGTCATTCGGAAGCAGACAGACCCCACTGAGACGCCTGAAGCCGGGCAGACGACTACGGTTAAGGTGTACGGAGACGCGAACACGCTGCTGCGCACGCAGACAGGTGTGACCGGGACATCGTGGGACTACACCAACACACAAGAGATCACGGACGCAGGCGCCGCACAGAACAGACTGATGTTTAAGGTCAGCGCTGTTCGAGATGGTTATGAGTCCGTGCAGAACACAGCTTACTTCGACCGAGTTGATTTCGTCATCGACGGCGCAGATCGGGTACTTGAAGGGGCGGATCGAGTAATTGACTAACAAGAGGAACTATGCCAGATATACAACACTCAGCTTTAACTAGCGTTCACAGGTTTGCTCACGTCGCGTCGTCTGATCCCGGCGCGGTCGGTGCGTATCACGGTTGGATCGACACATCAACAGCAGCCCCTTTCGCGTTCAAAATTCGCAACGCGGCTAATACAGCTTGGGAGACTGTCGGGATTCTAGGCGCGGACGGTGCCGACGGTGCGGATGGCGCTGATGGCGTGGGCGTACCTGTTGGCGGCACGACCGGGCAGGTGCTCGCCAAGATCGACGGCACGGACTTCAATACCGAGTGGGTTGATCCGACGACAGGCGGCGCGAGTACGCTTGCATCATTGACTGATGTCGATCTTACCGGACTCTCAGACGGGGATATGCTCGTGTGGGATGCAGGCACAAGCTCGTGGGTTGCCGCAGCGCCCGGATCAGGTGGTGCTAGCGACCTAAACAGTTTGACCGATGTCATCATCTCGACTCCGACCACCGGACAGGTGCTCAAGTACAATGGCACGAATTGGGTCAACGACACGGACAACACCAACCCCGTCTCTACCATTGTCGCGGATAATTTCAACGACAACTCAATCGACGGCGCGATATGGACAGGCGCAGGCACAGGTGTCTCTGAGACAGGCGGGATGATGGAGATCACGCACACAGCGGGCAGCTCTATTAAGACCGCGAACGCATACAACCTGTGGGATCGCGCGGTGTCGATCAAACTAGATACACCGGTCACAGGGTCGTCGTCTAAAGCCTCGCAGTTCGCGATGTCATACGACGCATTTGCGACCGCGAAGTATCCGCTGATGGATAACTACCTAGGCGACCTTCGTTGTCAGCAGGGCGGTGCAGGCGGCGCCGGAACGGTTTACACAACGACATTCAACGCCTCGGTACACAAGTATTTCAGGTTCAAGATTCAAGGGAACGGGTTCTCGTACCAATACAGCACGGACGGGATCACATATTACACCCTTGTCACGATCCCTGCGTGGACTGAACTAAACGCTATGGTCGTGTACTTGCAACAGTTCAACACGTCAGGCACATCGCAAACAACGAAGTTCGATGACTTCCTGATCTCAAACATCGGATGACATTGCACGTAGGCGCTTAAACTGATACAATATATGTGCGTCGAAATTTGGGAAGTTCGACGCACATCACCCCTGCAAGAGCTGAAAACGCTATGATTACCAAGTCGCTTTTTGAGCGATGTTTCCCGACGAAAGGGCTAACATCGCCGCGCAACCTGCGCAAGTACAACCTTGTGCGGCTTCGCGATGAACTCATCGCTAATCTCAACATCTTTCTGCCGAAGTACCGGATCGACACACCGAAGCGTCTCCGGGCATTCTTGTCGTGCGGCGGCGTAGAGACAGACTATTTCAAGACTACATCCGAGTATGCGTCAGGTGCCGACTATGAAGGTAGGCGTGATCTCGGTAACACAGAGAAAGGTGACGGGCGCAGGTTCAAAGGCGGTGGTGTTTTTCAGACCACCGGACGCAGTAACTACTACCGCGTGATGGTGCGCTTTGTGAGGAAGCTGACAGGTGTGGACTACACAGATCGTCCGCGCGAAGCGGAAGCCAAGGCAGACATCCTTGGTGTGAACTTTCTCAAGCACCCGGAACTGCTGCGCGAGAACATCGCGATCGCTGTGGAGTCGGCTTGTATCTTTTGGGATGAGAACAACCTCAACCGTTTTGCAGACAGAGACGAGATCAAGAAACTCAACGGCGTTGTCAATCGTGGCAGCGCGAACAAGACCCCGCTGCATTGGGAGAAGCGCGAGGCGCTGCATAAGCAACTCTGCACTCTGATCCCCAACGACTTTACATTCGAGGAAGCTGAAAACAGCGACCCGAGCTACACCCCTCCTGCACCTGCCGAGAGCGAGGTCAAACCAATCGACATCGACAAGGCGCAAGCAGGCATTGACAAGTACGCAGGCACTCTACAATCGCCGGCACTCAAGACAGTAGCCAAGCGCGCTGGTGGACGGTTAGGCGCCGGGCTTGCAGCAGTGTGGGGCACAACCGGAGGTAAGATCGCGCTTATTCTAACCGCCGTAGTTCTGGTGAGCGTCCTTGCCGGTGTGATCTATGCTTACAGGAAACAAATTCAACTTGGCTATCAGATAGCGAAAGCCACGATAAAGAATGTATGGAGAGGTTTATTTTGACGGAGTTTAATTTACAGTCGCTCGTTCTAGGGTTGTTGTCTTTGGTAGTGAGCGTAGCGATCCCGATCGTCGGATTCGTGGTTAATCGCATCTTCAAGTCCATCGACGATTTGCGCGCGGATGTTAAAGAGAACCTTCAGGCAGCCAAAGCAGACGCTAAGACACTTGTGGTAGATGAGGAACGACGGCGCGACGCTGCGATCGGCGGTGTGATGACCCAAGTGAACGCTCAGTACGTCGATCTAAAAGGCGAGATGCACAACATCCGCACGGACATTAAGGAACTACGTGATGCAGGTTAAAGATTTTATCAACAAACACAAGCAAGCGATCATTGTATTTGGCGGCTGCACGGTCGTCGTCATCGCGTGGTTGGTCTATATCTGGATCACCGCGCCTTCAACTATCTCCGTTCCGAAAGCTGAGAGGTACGAAGCCAACGCCAACATAGAACAGCAGCAAGCAGTCACCGCTGAGACGCAGGCGAACAGTATCCGAGAGCAGAGGATCGAAGCGCGTACAGACACCGCGCGATCCAAAGAAACACTTAAAGAGAGGAAAGCCCGATATGAAAAAACTCGTAACACCGCTAACACTGTTGGCGTCACTAATACTAATCTTGATTCTCGCGAACGTCAGCTTCAGTCAGACCTCGAAAGACTCTACCCCGTCAACCGATAGGGCGCTCATTGTTTCGCTGTGTGAGAAGGCGAAGGATGAAGTGATAGCCTCCCGCGCCTTGATCGCAGCCTACGAAGACACTGTGGCTCGACAGAGCAGAGAGCAGACACTCACCGATGCAGAACTCGCCAAGGTGCGTGAAGCGCTCGACCACGAGAAGAAAGCCTTGGCTCAGTCGGAGGCGGCTGTGGTTGTCTATAAGAAGGCGCTCGCCTCGGAGGTCAAGAAGAAAAACTTCTTCAAGAAGATCGCCGGGATCACAACGTCGGCGGCTGTGGTGCTTGGGGTGGTGTTGGTGTTGACACGTTGACGCGCCTTCAGTTATTCTAAGGGCGTCATTCAGATTACGACCCTGACTGATGTTTTCAGCTCGACCCGTTCAGCCCAAACTGAGCGGGTCGTTTCACGTTCAGAGCGGGATCGCACAATATCATCGCGCATTGCTACTTTGTATCATTCTTTGCGCGCATTCGCAAGAGGGCTGTTGCGGATCGTAATGCTCGGTCTGAGGCACCCGCCAACAATAATCATAAAGCCTACGAACATCACAAAATGCTCGACACTCTCGTACATCCAATTCAGGAAATCAACTAGGTTCATCCTTTGTAATCTGTCTCGTAAAAGCCGCCGCCTTTGAACTGCGGTCGAGCGGTCTGACTTACCATCGGGATCGCTGTGTATTCGCAAGTGGGATTCGTGCAAGGCGTCTGGTTCCGCACCTTGTCAAATTCCTCGAAATTATTGAAGCGCTTCTCGAATGACGTTCCGCACTTCGTACATAGAAATTCTTTTATCATCGTTCTACCCCCTGTCTGGTTAAAATGTCTGCAACGGTATTAGTTAAGTAGTTATGCACAATACTACTTTTCATCTTCGTTTGAAGTTTCGTGAGAAAAAGAATTTAAAAAATCTCCCACCCTTTTTAAAGACAAATTATAATACTGCTCTTCTTTTTCAATCATTATCCATTCTCGTTTAGTTTTTATACAAGCAATAGCAGTTGAACAACTACCTGCAAATGGGTCTAAAACTAAATCATTTTCATTGCTACTTGCTAAAACTAATCTTTCTATCAATGGTAATGGTTTTTGAGTTGGATGTATTCGTTTTTCTTTGTAAAAATCTATATCTCTCCAAATATCTGTAAATCCCATAGGTTGATTAAATGTTTGAGCAACACTTTCATATTTAATATCAAAATCTAATATATTTTGTAGTTTATCCCAAAGTTCTTTTGTTGGGAATTGCTCACATATATTTTTCCCTGTATAAATGCTCCACATTCCACCACCATTACTTTTAACACCTAATGCTTCATTTATTTGTTTTGAAGTTAATTCTACTTTTAATTGTTGTTCCTTTAAAAATGGTTTAATAAATGTTCTATTTTCTTTTGTCATAAACAAAATACTTTCAGTAGTGTTGGGAAACATTTTATATTTTTTTGTTGCTCTCCCACTTACTGCTCTCATACCTTTATCAACCAATATCTGTTGTCTTAAATCTAAACCAAGTTTATCAATATGTGGAACTAATAAAGCAAGTGTTCTGAAATAACCAAACAAATAGAATGTACCACCAAATCTCAACACTCTTGATGCCTCTTCCATCCATTCTAAACACCAATTAATATACTCACTTTCAGTTTTCCATTCATAATCCCATTTTTCATTCACAACCTTAAAGTAAGGTGGGTCAGCAACAATTAAATCAACTGAATTATCATCTAATAATTTCATTTTATCCAAGCAACTACTTAAATAAATTTTATTTTTTTCAAAAATATTTTGTCCAACGCTCATTTTTTAAATTCTTTTTTTTTTTAGTTCTTCGATTAAAGTTTTGTACTAAGTAAACCGTACTGTGCATAACAAGGTGTATAAGAAAGTTTGCTATCAAGTTCGGTGGTAATCTGAAAGTTCATCTAAGCAAACCTTCTCATACACCCAACCGTTCTCGATCACGTTCTTGTGCGTCGAGTCGAGGTAAGCAGCGGTCAGATACAGCTCGACCGTGACCTTCCCGTATGGTTCGATGATCTCGGTGCGCCGGTATTTCACCATACCCGCCTCCTCCGTGATAAATTCTTCTTGGTAGCTCATCCTGATCCTCTCCCTGCCCTTCGGCGATTAGTTGGCGCACACGATCGAGCGCCTGTGCCTGCTCTCGCGGCATCTCCGCCTCGTCTATCGTGTGAATTGTCCACTCAATGTGTATTACTCTGACTCGTAGCTCACTTTGTCCGCCGGGATCACGTAGCACTTGACAGGGTTAGCGCTGTCCGCCAATCGTTCCGCCTTGGTCTGAACACCGTTCGCCCTCACCCACTGTCTGACATAGTTAGCGTCCAAACCGTTTTCGAGCGCGTGTTGGTTGAACAAGCTGATGGCGATACACAGCTCTATTGGGCGTGCTCCACCGTCCATCTTCCACTTCCCACGTGGCTCGCCGCGCGGTTCCTTGTACCAACCTCGGCTCGCGACAGCTTCTTTCTGACCGATGCTCTCTTGGAATTTGTTTGTGTAGTCGTCGAGCATCTGTCTGACCTTCGTGATCGGGTCAACTGTGTTGCGCGAGCGCTCGATCAGCCCTGTAAGAGCGTTCTCAATGCAGTCGTCGATCTCGAATTGGATCAACCCAAGTTTGCGAGCGATGCTGCCGACCACAGCGTTAGCTCCGATCTGCCATATCCCGAAGCGATACCCCGGATCAATGCCGGCGAGAATTTTATCCACCTTGGCATCGACCTGCGCCACGACATCGGCGCGGAAGCGCATCAGATACTCGATCAGCAGCCGCCCGGCGATCCCGTGATGTTTACGTGCCGCCTCAGCAAGAGCTTTACCGGTCGCGATGTCCATCTTGTTCTCGACGTTGAATGTGAGTTCGAGCATTCGCTTGCGTTCGGCGTCCGCGATCACGGTGTCCGGCAGCGACATAAGATGCACGTTCGACGTGAATATCGTCAGAGTACGCCATCCACCTTTGTCGTTGATCCGTTGATCTCTTGTTGATGTGTCGCGCGCCTTACCGTTCGCTGCGGCGTAGATAAGCTCACCGAGACGGTCTTTGCGGATAGTAGCCGCCTCGTTCACGATGATCGGTAAGTTATTGACCTGCCGCCAATGCTCGAAGAAGGCGTTGACTGTTGAGTTGGGATCGACCGTGAGCGCTTCCGGGTGACCGAACGCGGACACTCCGAAGTTGGCGGCTGTGGTTTTGCCCCCTGACGACTCTCCGGCTAGAGATAAGACTGAGCCTTGGTTCTCGGTCAGAGCGAATACCGGAGACGCCAAGGCGCCTAGTACAGCGAACCGGTGCATCCAGAACGCTTCTTTATCCAACAGGCGACTCGCCGCCGACCAATCTTGCAGGGTGCCGCTCATACTCATTTTAGCGACACGCTTCGGATCGAGACGTTGACTGATTCGTGCGGGTTCGCGACCGGTAGCGGTGATGATCTCGGCGCCAACAACAAACCCGCTCTCGTGGATACCGAATCTGTCGAACACGATCGTTGAGCCGCACTGCTGCTTGAACGCTGAGATCGCAGCGCGGATGTACTGAATAACGACCTTGATGTTGCCGTAGTCACTGATGTCCTGATCGAGCAGCCACGTCGCTATGTTGGCATCAGCGGCGAGTAAGGCTTGTTTGAATGATGCCCGGCACAGCTTCTTGTTTGCGTCGATCCACGACAGCTCGACCTCTGACCCGCCGCCGACCTCTCCCTTTGCGACCTGCGACACCCAAACCGGCTGCGTGAATATGACCTTTCGCTCAACAGCACCGTCCGCATCGACCGTCGCGAGGTAAACGCCTTCTTCGCCGCACAGATACCCCTTCGGTAGAATGATGTCTCTGTCCGACTTCGGCGCCGGGACGATCTGTGTGTCGGACGCTTCCTGTAAGACTTCTGTGCTGATCGGTGTGACTGTCTCGCCTAGCTGTATCGGTGATGTGATCTTACCGGCGAACGGACAGCCGTCACAGCCATCCGGGTTTACTTCTGCGAATCTGGCACAGGTCGAAGGCGCAAACTCGGTCGCTCGCTCTAACTTGGTGCTTGTAGCTGCGGGGTCGTAGTCTGGATGTCCGCTCGACCATTCCTGAGCGATCTTCTCACCATCCACACAGAGCGACAGCAGCCCTAGCCCGGCGTACCACTGCGGCTCCGGTAGGTTGCCTTGGGTATCCCGGAAAAGTCGAAGCTGCGCGCACTGATCCGCGATCTGGTTCGCATCCTTGGGGGTCTGTGGTAAGTCCACCGCGAACACAGCATTAGCGCTCTTGGCTTGCTTCGTTACCTCGACCTTAAATATCAAACCGCTGAGAGCGTCACGGATGTCCTCGACGGCGCAGATTGCGACCTCGTTAAGTATCTCAACGCTTTTCGGGTTCGCCTTGTCTTTATAGTTCTTGGTTCCGGGTACACGCATTATGCGAGCGATGTCGATGGTGATCCCGTGATCCGCAAGAAGGTTCTGCTCGACACACGCAGCGCGCAGCGCCCCGGCAAGTGGCTGCCATTTATCCGGCTCAAGGTATTGATCGAGCACCCACCAGACGTGAACACCGTTACCTGAGTTGACTACGGCAGGTTCGGGTAGTTTGTAGTGGTCTATGAAATCCCTGAGCGCGGTGATGGCGTCGATCCTGTCTGCGTATGTGTTCGGCTTCCCGCAGTCGATGTCCAACCACAGAGCTTTAACGAAACGCACGGCGTCCTTCTTACGCTCGCGGTCGAGAAAGAGCGCCGGTGCAAACCACACATCCCGCCCCTTGGGTATCACCACGTCGTCGTTGAGGGCAAAGAAGGTGTGCTTCATCCCTTTGCCTGATACAACGCACCTTATCCCGGCGCTGTCGCCCCAAATTGTATTAAGAAATTGCATTATGTATATCTAAAACCTCAGTTGCAAACGTCTTGCCCCTTCGACTTCGTATTCTTCTTGCGCACCATACCAACACGGCTCTTTCTCGGTACACTCACAGTTGTCCGAGAGCATAATCAGCAATCTCCGCACATAGCTCCGCAGGGATGACCGCACGATCTCGACTCGTACTACTCCCGCTAGTGATACCCTGCGTGCCGCCCTTGCTACCGCGCGGCGCAGATTCGTGGCACGGCGCTCCGTTCTTACAGATAGGACGCGGTTGCCATTCCGTGTTTGTCCAGATGTCGGTTGGCTTCATCCGTGTATCTCCGTACTGACAATACGTGACGGTTTGCCGGGTGAACCTCTGCACGACAGGCATTTTACGCATCTTGGCGCGCGGGTTCTCGAACCACCATTGCAACTTCGGGTTAGCAGCGGTCATAACCTCGATGAACTCAACGGTCTTATCGAGAATCTTCATACCGAGGCGCGCGGAGTCCGTTTTCGGTTGGTGATCCTTCGTCCAATTCTTACCGATCAGCATCACTGTAAAGGCGTTGCACGGCGGACTCGCCCAAATGAAGTCAAAGCCGATGTGCGCAAAATCGTGCGGATCGAGAGTTAGGATGTCAGCGGTGATCGTTGCGTCGAACTGCGGATCGAAATCACTCGATACAACCGTCACACCGCGCTTTTCAAATTCTTTACCTACGCTCTTTGTTCCGCAGAACAGTTCGAGCAAGGCAGGCTTGCCATCTATCATTGTTACGACCTCTGGACAGGCGCGCGGCTTCCCAAATCCGCTTGCCGTAGTTTGTTTTCAGTTATGAGTGCTTCACTAAGTAGTCAGTCGCCGCGTGTAGTAGATCAATAGAGTCCTCAGCCAAACCTAGCAAGTTGTTACATCTTGAGCACAACAGCTCCCGGACTTTATCCCGAGAGTGGCAGTGATCCACGATGAGCTTCTTACTCAAGTTGCGGCAGAGCGCGCACCGGTTCGCCTGTTTCTCGACCCGATCGACGAACTCTGTCAGCTCCATCTTGTACCGGCTCTTTAAGTTCCGTTCGCGCTTCTTCAAGCTATCGTGCGGCGTGTGTATGAGATTACGCTTACGGTTACACTCCACACAGGCAGACCTTTTGGTAGTCCGCTCTGCGATATGTCCGTATTTACACGCGATGCCTGTGAAGTAGCGAGGTAGCCCTTTCTCAAGGGCTACCTTTCGAGGTACGAGCTTCATTTACGCCTTCAGCTTACCGAGCAACTGATCGAGTGATGTGATCTGACCGCCTTCCTCAGCGACCTGCGGGGTTTCTGCGACGACAACCGGCGCCGGTTCAGGCTCTTTCTTCGCCGACTTCTTAGCCGCCTTCGGCTTACCGCCGAGAAGATCAGCAAGTGCCGGTTCCGCCGCAGGTGCCGGTTCCGGCTCCGGCTCCGGTTCAGCAGCTACGGTCGGGATCACGATAGGTTGTTGTGCGATGTGTATCACAGGCTCTGACTGCGGCGAGTGAGTGCGCGCCTGAATCCGCACAGCAGAAATCACGTCCGAAGATTCGGCGAGAGCGGTCAGCGTCTCATAGTCCTCACGCGACTCCACCGTGCCGACGAAATCGAACTCAAGCGACGGAAACTCTGTATCTCCGAGGCTGATGCGAGTGCGCGCAGCGTTGGCGGGTACACCGGCAATGTTGAGTTTGCTGATGTAAGCTGCGAACGGTTTCAGCGATGCCGCCGGGATACGCAGTGAGAAGGGTTTGTCCGGCGCGACAGCGAGAGCGAGAACAACGAGCTTATAGTCGCTGCACGCCTTCGACTTCTTGCCGGTCACCTGACTGATCTTCGATCCCCAAGCGTTATTGGGGCAGACCTGACAGTTAGCAGCGAGCGGAGTGTCCACGTTCGCATCTGGATACGTGCCGTCTGCCGATGAGCAGTCCGGTGACTTGTTCTCGGCGCTTGGGTTGTATCCGCCCGTGTAGAACACTTTCGAGATATTCGGGCGCGACGTGATGAGAAAGACCTCGATAGCGTTCTCTTTGAGCACGGTTTCCTCGCCGTTGATCTTCAGTCGAAAGCGGTTACCTCGGATGCTGATCTGAGGTATAAACTCCCCGCCGGATATACCACCTGCGAACGGGTCGTTGACAGTAGCAAGTTCTTCCTTGCCGATGATTCCGGCGAGCGCCGCCGGGTTAAATTTTGCTAGTGCGTTTTCCATTTGATTTTGATCTTCCTTTATCGAATGCTTGCCTGTTAGTTAGGCTCTTGTTGACTATCGCCGACAGACGCTGCTGACAGATACCTAGGCGTTTCGCTAGTACAGTCATTGACTCCCCTGTGGCGCCGAGTTCTTCAAGTTGCTCCGCAGTCAGAGCGACTTTCTTGTTCCGTTCCCAAGCGCGGGTGCCGTTCCATTGAACGCTCACGCTCACGCTCGACGAATCCCGACCGTTTGGATCGTCACGAGATCAACTCCCGGTACGACCTCACCTGTCTCGGTCATACGCGCTTTAACTGCGTCCTTCGAGACGTTTTTCGTCAGTAGATCGTATGCGTCGTTCGCCTTGATATAGCCGATCAACACATTCCAATCCGCGACACGAGCCGACGTTTTCGGCGATTTGTATGCCGTGCCGAACTTCGTTTTAGCGGAGTCCTGCCCTGACTCGGTTAATAGCTCCAGAAGGCGCCCCTCGATCCGATCCATAAAGACCTCGACCGCGCTGATCCTCTGCGTCATTTCCTTCTTGATCTGCTCTTTCTGATCCCGGAAATCAACGTAGTAACCTACGAGATCGCTGTAATCAGAGGCTTTGCTGATGGCTTCGAGTACCGTGTTGGTTCTCGCTTCCTCTTGCTTCTCATCATTTTCCATTTACTTTTCCCCCTGTTTTGGATTTGAATTGCGCGTGTACCTCGGCATCGAGTTACACTGCTTGATATATTTGTCTGCCTGTCTTATCACTTGAACGGACGTATCGAAGTACACCGCAAGAGCGCCTTCTGATACCCCTCGCTTTAGCTCCGCGTGCACGACACGAGCTGCCCTTTCAGACAGGCGCGCAGGTCGGTTCACTTCTGGAGCTTCCCAATCTTCCCTTTCCATTTCTAGTTTTCCTCCCGTTGTAGGTAGTCCAAAAGCACCCCTTGTAAACTCGCTTTTGAGTCGAGTTTTCTCAGGACGCGCGCCTCTAAAGCGGAACACGTCAAATGTACGAAGTACGTGTCCCTCGTCTGTCCCGGTCGCACGACACGACCGTTCGCCTGTTCATAAATCTCGTGGCTGTAAATCGGCGTCCACCACACCACGACGTTCGCGTTGGTTAGTGTGATACCGTGCGCCATTGCTTGTGGATGTGCGATGAGTACGCGGATCGCCCCCGACTGAAGGGCATCAAAGGCTTCGAGACGGTGAACTGCCGACCGGCTTCCATCCACGACCGCAGCGGGTATCCCCTTGGCGCCGAACCATTTCTGTATGCGCCCGATCACAGCGGTATAAGGTGCGAACAGGATCACCGGTTGCGTCGATGATTCGAGTATTTGCTCAAGAGCGTCGAACTTCGGTGAGCAGTCTGTCTCGATCACATCGGCTAACCCGTCCTCTCTGGTGAACCGAACCGCCCCTGACGCGATCTGAAGTATCTTCGAGATCACTACCGCCTCGTTCGCTGCGTTTATGGCGCCTTCCTCGACCAATGCGACAGCTTCTTTGCGGATATGCCTGATAAGCTCTTTCTGCTGTTTGGTCGGCTCGACCTCGATCTCCGCGTGGTGCGATGGCGGCAGGTCGATACACTCGTCTCGCTTAAACCGGATGTGATAACCGTTCAGCAGCAAGGCAATCGTCTCTTGTGCGTCCGGCAGCGCGACCCACTTGAACTGATTGATCTTGCGCATCACGAGATCACGGAACTGACCGAACCATTTACTGACTCGCTCAGGGCACACGATCCTCGCTGTCGCCCAAATATCCGTCGGCGCCTCCGGGCACGGGCTTCCTGTCATCATTACGACTCGCTTCACGTCTTTGCAGATAGTGTTCAGAGCCTTGACCCGGCGCGATTTGGCGTTACGGAACATTGCTGACTCGTCAACAAGCACCATATCCACGTCGGTTATGTCGTCTTGAATGATGTGGAGGGCGTCAGGGTTAATAACCGACACCTTATAAGGTGATAAGCCGCCTTCGCGATCTAGCAGCGCCTTACGCCGTGCGGCTGTGCCCTTCAGGACTTCGACAGATACCGTGCTGTCTAGGTGAAAGAACGTCCGCTTCCACACGATCTCAAGCGTTGACAGTGGTGCGACTATCAGGATGTGCTTGACCTCTTTACGCTCTCGCGCTAGGTAGTCGATAGCCCACACCGCGCTCCACGTCTTACCTGTGCCGATGTCGTTGAACACGAAACATCTTGGCGTGTTGACGATGAACTCGGTCGTCGCGATCTGATGCGAGAACGGCTTGGGTACGCCTTTGTATCGGTAGTTACTGAGTGACATTAACTTGTGTAGTCCTCTCTCTGACCCTGCGCGAACCAAAGTGCGGCTCCCTTTTTCCCTGCTAGTAGGTAGTCCACTGTGATCGCAACATCGAGTAAGTTGTGTTGGTCGATAACAAGCACCGGAACCCCTGCTTGGTCGAGCGCCGCGATGGTTAGTAGTTGCCGGGCGGACGGCTGCTTCCCGTCCACCTTGGCTTCGATCCGCAGGGCAAACCCGCTGATGGAGATCACAAAGTCGAGATCAGGCGAACCGAACCCGGTCTGCACCGGCATAAAGATATGAGCGCGCGGCGCCATAGCCTCAACGATCTGCTTGATCCGCTTCTTAACGTCTCTCTCGATCACGTTGGACTTTGTAGTACACAGCCGCTTTGCAAGTGTCGAGTGCCGGACACCACCCGCAGAGCGGACTTGTTCGAGCGGGGAAATTATTTGACTCATATGCGTCTCTCATTGCGCCGATGCGCGAGATAATGTCTTGCTTGATCTCATCTACGTTCGTGTTATCGACGGTGAGCGTGGTGTTGTCCTTCTCTTTGAGCCAGATGTAGGCGCTCGATACTTTGGACAGCCCGAGAACCGTGTGAAGGATCGCCCCGTACATTTGTAGCTGCGTTGGGTCGTTCTTCTTCTTGCCGGTTTTCCAATCCCACACAACCGCTTCGTCGCCCTTGATCCCGATCAAATCCGCCTTGCCTCTGAGCCAAGCGCTCTTATCCCACCAAGTCGTCGGCGTCCAATCCTCACGGATCGCGCATTCGAGTTCGGCATAGAGCGTGTAACCTAGTGACCTCAGTCCGTCGATGATCGGCGCCACATATGCAAGGTGCTCAGGCAGCTCCGTGTCAAACCGCACATACTTCTCAAGCTGCTCGTGGACGGTGTTGCCGTATGTGATCGCCTCGGTGACTTGGAACGGGTACTTCTTGAGCACCCGAACCTCGTAGAACCGCTTCGGACATCCCTCGAAATCGAGCAGCGACGACGGGCTGACTGTTGGGAACGGTTTCAGTGTGCTCATCCGACCACCTTTACACCGCGTTCAGCCGCGAAAGCCGCGTATATCGGGTTGTTTGTGGCTAACTGACCGTTAATGTCACGGTGCGCCGGCACGTTCTTAGGTGAGTTCTTGAGCTGAAACTTGATGAACTTCTTAGCTTCATTAGATAACGGCTGTCTCTTTCCGCGCGCCGTGACGGTGTAGCCTCTCTTGAGCTGTGCCGCCAACGTCCGGCGTTCTTTGTTATTCAGACCGGGATTGACCCAAATGTATCGGGCGAGCGGGTGGATACGGACATCGGCACGTGCGCGTGATTCCTCGACGACCTCGCGAGCGATCTCCGGTGATCTCGGCACGATCATCCGGTCGCCCCCCGCCTCAAGCTCCGACTTATTCAACTTCTCAACGTGGCGTCTGACACGCCCCCAAATATCTCTAAATTTCATTGCTGACTCCTGTTTTCAGTTAGTGACGGCGCCCAAACGCCTTGTTAAAGTAAATCTTCGATAAGTCCGTCCACACGCACTTTGATCCGTTCGAGCATCGCGAGTGTTTCTTCTCGGTCGCCGCCGTCGCGATAGATCGTGTCGATGGCTTGCAAGGTCTTGTCAACCATTTCATCCATTGCTTCTACCTCCCGTCGTTAAGATTTGACCTCTTTGAGCGATCCCCACGACTTGCCCCACTTCATATCGACAGGTAGAGCAACGCGAGGGCGCCATCCATAGACCTGCTCGTAAGGCAGGTTTGAGCAAACGTCACGCATTTTGAGCGCAGCGTCGTACCCGGCTGATGTGTCAGGAAGGACGAAAAACGCGGCGTCGTGGAGATCGAGCATATAGCAGCCTCCCGCCTCGTAGCAGATGTCGTCCGTCATTGCGATCGCGAGAAACTTCATATCGGCGCCGGTGCCTTGGATCGGGAAGTTGATCGCTGTGGACTCTGACGCCCACGTGTTCGCCCGTGACCAATCACTGATAAATACCCGGCGCCCCCCGCGAGTCTCCGCATAGCCCTGCGACTTTGCCTTGAATACTGCGTCGTCCCAATACTGCGGAATGCCTTTGTAAGTCTCTCGGTAGAGTCCGTGCAGGTAGCGCGCCGTCCGTTCGTCAAACACTACGTCATACTGCGAGCGTCCAACGTCGATCAGCTTTTTCCATCCGGTGCGGTACTGACACGATAGGTTGACGACCTTGGCGAGATAACGATCTTCTTTCGCTTGCTTGTCGCCTGATGCCACGCGGTCGAGCATATCCTCGTAGTCGATCCCGGCAATGATCGCAGCCATATACGTATGGAAGTCCAACTGCTTCTCGAAAATCTCGGTCATTACCGGATCGCCCGACCAATCACAGATCAGACGTGACTCTTGGGTAGCGAAGTCGAGTTCGAGCAGGTTGTACCCGTCCGGCGCCACGATGCAGTTCCGGGCTTCCGTCTTACGCGGGAACTGATGGATCGCGATGCCGGTTTGGAATCTTGCTTTCGTTGTGGTTGATGTGTACCCGAACCGACCGGTGTATGTATTCCAAAGTCGGCAGCTTGGATGTGTGCGACCGTTGCCGTTGTACGCGAGTGACTTACGGATCGCCTTGATGTATGTGGTGAGCGCCTTGTTCTCTTTCTTCCAATCCGCTATCGCCCGGATCATCGGCTCGTGGTAATACTTCGACAGTTCTACCTTGTCCGTTTTCTCGACAGGGAACCCTTTTAGGTGTAGGAATTTTTTGAGTTTGATCGGAGACGCGAGCATCTTCTGTGCCTCAGCGTTCTCGCTCGGATGGACACCTGCGGTGTGTATGAACTCAGCGAATGCTTTGTCTCTGTCTGCCGTCGCCGTTTTCTCCCAATGATCGACAGCTTTTTCGTCGAGTGCGATCCCGGAAACCCACGCTTTCGCGACCGGGATGATCGCCTTGGAAATAAGGGCTGACAGTGTTAGGCGCCTATCACCGTCGAGTTTGTCGATGAATATGCGACCGAGTTTCGCTGTCAGCCCTGCGTCTAGTATGTTGTACTTAAGTAGCGTGTCGTTTACTTCATTGAAATTACCTCCTACCTCATTTTCGTACCCTGCAAACTGTGGTAGATACTGCGCAACAGTCGCCTTTAGTCCGTAGCGCTTATCTGTGGTGTCGTTCTCGATAGCCCGGCGTAACACTTCTCCGTCAAGCCACCGGTGCGCCCGGACTGCTTCCTCGAATCCGAACGCGATCAGCCACGCGACATCGAACGGCACGTTCCAACCGATCAGCGCGAAGTCTGTTCCGTAGAGCAGGTGTAAGCGCTGAAAAGCCGCCGTGAAGTCGAGCTGATGCGGGTTCAACTTGGCAGCAACAACCGTGCCGTCCTCATCGACAAACGCGAACGACGTGATACGCGCGGCGCCTTGCAGCATCCTGTACGGCTGCAACCCGTATGCCTCGCCATCGCCGGCTGTCTCAATGTCGAACCCGATCAGTTTCATAGTTGACCTCGATTAGTCAGCACCAACAACAACGCTGTGAATAGCACCCCTTCGGTGCCGAAAAAGTAGTAGGCGGCGAGTAGCGCGAGCGGGTACGTGGTCAGGCGCCACAGCACCCACAGCAGTCTCGACAACGGTAGCGATAGGTTCTTGCCTCTCAACGCGAGCACGAGTGTCGGCTTAGTCATTGCTGTCCACCCACACATTCTTGGGGAGTGGGACACCCCGGACTTTCTCGATCTTCTCTTGGAGAAGCGCCAAGGCGCGCCAAGCGCAATTAGCGGCGTGTGCGATGCTGCCTTCGTCCTCCCGTCCCGCGTCGATCAAGTGCCTGATGATCTTGTTGGCGTGATCTGTCGCTTTGCCTCGCGACCAATGTATCGGCTGACCGGGATTGTGTTGCTCGTTCCCGGCTTTGCTGATCTTGCTGACCTCGGCGAGCGCGTTCGGAAAGTAGTAAAGAAGCCCGTCTGCCATCGGATAACTGTTGCGTTCCTCAGCGTCGTCCGGCAGCGAGTTGACCGGCGCAGCCTCTACGTCGTGTTCCGGGCAGCCTTTGGCGTGACAAGGGTAAAGGCTGTATTCGTGAAAGCATCTCCAACACGCCCACTGCTCTTTGGGGATCGCTGCCGTTTTGCAAAGGGCGCAGTTACCCGCATACACTGTATGCGTTTCAGGCGCAAATTTTTTTGCCGGTGGTTCTCCGGTGCTTTGCGGAGAGTAGAACGACCCGGCAGCGTGGCGCGTCTCAGAGCCTCGGGTGATCTTCAACTCCGGGTAGCTCACGAAGTGTACCGGCTTGTCTTGCTTAAGCGCGTGTTCGATCTCAGCCTCAACGCCAAGTGACTCATCCCAACCGTCGAGACACAGCACCCAAACCTCATCCGCCTTGTCGATCATCGCCTTGTCGTAGTCCATCCACTGCGACATCGCGCCCGGTGTGTTCGTCGAGTCAAAACTGATATGCTCATTCAGCGGGTGGCTGTGAACTATCGGCGAGAATATCAGGTGTCCTGCCTCGATCAACTCTGCGGCTGCGAATTGTGTTTGTTTTACGCGCCGCTCGATAACTGCCTCGTGCGTACTTGTGTACGGCGAAGCCAAGTAAATTAGTTTTTTCATATTCCTCGTAGGTGGTTGTGATCTAGTTAATAAGTCCTGCGAGATTCGCGGTAATGATCGCTGCATCTTTTGAGGGGTACTCCGTTATATGTATTCGTGACTTGAAATCAGCATACAGTGTATATTTTTTCGTGTCAAGCGGGTTTAGCTTTTTTCTTTTGTTTGGCTATCAAGTGACCCGGCTCCACGCACTCGTTCCGGTGCGAGTAAACTATTTCCGTGCCTATGCTCATTTTACTGTAACCTCGGGGCGTGTCCGCGCCTTCCCAAATTAGGTGCTCACCTTCCCGACGAACGCTTGCATACACAGTGAATCCGCTGATGATTTCAGATTTGAGTTTCGAGAGCCTTGTGCATTAGAGCAAGCTGCGACTCTTTTTTCTCGATCCGCTCACGAAAAGCCGTCGAGCCTTCGCGCCTGATCTGTGTCGTGTACCGCCGGAAAAGCACCGACTCGCTGTTGCAACTTATACAGTGCGGCGTTGCACGTCCATTCTTAGACGTATAAAACTCGTTCGCCGGCTTGATCTTGCGGCAGTGATAGCATTTGTAGTGTCTCTGTTTCATAGTGTTATGGTGTTATGTACTTGATTAGGCGCCCTAGTTTGAAAGCCCACGTCCTGACCGGTTCGGGTTTGACGGGTTTGACGGGTTTGACCTCATCGAAATATGCTGCGACCTCGTGAGCCTTGATGATCCGCTTTGTCAACGGTTCGCCGTCTAATACCACGAAGTCACCCGCCTCGATCTTGGTCTTGCCCTCGTTCAGTATGATGCGCGCCGGGAATGTCTTGTTCTCGATCGTGAAACCATACTTGAGAAACTTGCCTATCTCCACAGCGTGCTCGAATGTACCATCGAACAAAATGCCGTCGAGTGTTTTGCCTTTGAGTGCTGTGCCTTTCATTTGCCCTCCAATAGCCCAACGCCATATTCGATGTATCGGCACACAGCAGATTGATCGTTGCTCGCCGCCGCCACCGCCCTCGCCGCCAACACCGCCGCCGACCGCGCCGCATCCGCCGCAT
>ERZ724509.112-NODE-112-length-38505-cov-24.093862_pt1 | contig 38505 bp, 64 predicted proteins | sample MGYA00376042_ERZ724509 | MGnify/ENA primary metagenome ERZ724509 (study PRJEB28724, sample SAMN07190887) | wastewater metagenome | isolation source: effluent of sewage treatment plant in Hong Hong | place: USA: Christiansburg, Virginia | collected 2016-03-01 ...
AACATTCTCTTGAAACTGTAAAATCAGTATGGAAGAAAAAAGAATGATTGCCTGTTTGAAATATTGTAATTCCTTACGATGTATATAACACTACAATTGAGGAAGCAGATATAGCAGATCGTTATTTATATTTTGCATTGCCTCAGATAGAAAGACAACACCCTAAAATTGCTAATGATTTAAGAATAATGCTAAAATCAATGACAAGAAACGAAAGAGAGAAAGTATCTTATACCTGATTAAAATTGTGGATTGATAGAAAGATAATCGAAAAAGAGTATTATAAATAACTATTTTAAGGAAGCAGAAGGAGTTTGAATAATTAACTATTAAAGAATATGGAAAATGATATAAGTAGAGAATGGTTTAAAAATATATGGAAAATTGATAATAATGATTGTGAAGACTTTGAAACTTATTTTGCAAATTATGAAAATAGATGGTTTTATGAATTTAAAAGGTTTTATGAATATTGTAATGTGAATAAAGAATTTATTTGATGTAACCAAGCATTAACAGAAAAACAATGGGAGGTATTGATTTGGAATATGGCGTTTTGCCACGCTGATTTATTAAAATAATTAACTATATAAATTTATGAGTGAAGTAATATATAATTTTTTAATTGAATCATCCAAATGAAAGGAATGTATACAAAAAGGAAATATGGAGAAAGCACTAAAAATAGTAAATTCTTTTAATAAAAACTTTGATAATAATTAACTATTAAAGATATGAATACAGCATATGATATAACATATAGACTATTGCAAATGACTAAACTTGAACTATTGATGCTAAAAATGAGTACAGATAATGAAACTTATAGAAAAATAATACAATCAGTTATTGATATAAAATAATGCAATTCCCTAAAAAATATCCAGACATACAAAAATGGAAATGAGATAAAATAGAAAAGAAGCTAAAACCTATTCCAAAGATATCTCAAAAGAAAAAAGAGAGAATAAAGAAAGAATGAAATGAGGCTGATCTTTTTAGAGAGATCTGGTTAGAACGTGAGCATATCTGTGAAATATGCTGAAAGTTTATTCCAGAACCTCGACCAGAATGTTTCTCACACGTTCTTAGTAAAGGAAGATATCCTGGCCTTCGCTATAACAAGCGAAATATTAAGATTTTATGCTCTATAGACTGCCATCACGAATCAGATAGACAAAATGCTTGAAACGATATAGAACTTATTAAAAAAATACTATGATAAACACTGTAATAAATTGAGATTGTCTTGAAGTTATGAAATCTATTCCAGATGGAAGTATAGATGCTATTATTGCAGATCCTCCATATTGATCGACTGCGTGTCGTTGGGATCAAGTTCTTCCTTTTGATCTTATGTGGGAACAACTGAAAAGAATCATAAAGCCAAATGGAGCTATTGTATTGTTTGGAAGTGAACCATTTAGTAGTGCATTGAGAATGAGTAATATTAAGAATTATAAGTATGATTGGAAATACAAAAAAAGACCAGTAAATTTTTTGAACTCAAAAAAACAACCGCTCAGAAATATAGAGGATATAATTGTATTTTGATGAAATGTATACAACCCACAGTGACTAATATACAATCCAAAAATAAACAAAAGGAGCAATTCAACAGAAACGAACTGAGTACATTGAAATAGTAATTTTTCTGAATACTCGAACTATCCAAATCAAATATTGGAGCATACACAAGAAAGATGACTTCACCCCACTCAAAAACCAGTAGCACTCATTGAGTATCTCATCCGCACCTACACGAACGAATGAGAGACTGTTCTCGATTTCACTTCTGGATCTGGAACAACTTGAATTGCAGCACAAAATACTAATAGAAATTACATACTCATAGAAAAAGATGAATGATATTATAATATATCCAAGGAAAGGTTACTTAAAAATAAAATACTATTATGATCAGCATAAAATTGCCTATTCATTGGAAAATATGAAAGAAGACAGAGTTCCTATGAATGAATCTTTACAGAAACGCTCATTTCCGCACGCTTAGCAAGCTAAAAATAGATTACACGAACTCTCTATCTGAATTGAAATGAAAACGCCTTAAAACGCCTATTTCTATCACTTATGTATTTCATCCTTCCAGATCCGATCAAGATATGGATAATTGTATATCAGTTGCAAGTAAATTCTTACAAGATTCTCTCGTTCATTACGGAGTTATAGAGTGAGATACTTACAAGCATATTTCTCTTACTACCAACATAGCTTGAGAAAAAGATAAAGAATGATTTATAGAGGTTTGTATAGAGGAAATATAGATGATTTTAAATATTTTAATTCAAATACTATGCAATGTTTTTATACAAAATGATGACCATATAATGTCTTTATTAAAGACAGAGATAATGATTTTTGATATAATATTATTTTTGAATATATGTGAGATAATCAAAGAAGAAAATTATGAATGGATTGTCCATTTTTTCAATTTGAAATACAAGAAACTAATTGTATGCAACAAGTTGTAGATGATAATAACATTAAAAGAATGAGGTTAATTTATGAAAAATTTTGCAATTTTGAATCCTTAAACAGTAATGAAGATGATTATATTCAATTTTCAAACGCAATTTGTAGAGAAATTATCAGATTAAGATTTGAACTTAATATTACAAATAAAAAATCTATAATAAAAAAAGAAGAAAAGAAAGTTGATCCTGAAATTCAAGATGCTATAAATATAACAAACGAAGCGATAAAGGTACAAGAAGAAATAGTACAAAAGATAAATTATATAAATAAGTTAAGAAATAACTATTATCAAAAATATTGAACATTTATTGAAAAAACACTTGCGTATCTACAGTTGAAATAGATATTCTGATTAGATTTTATAAAAAAGATTTGATTTAATTATAAAAATAAGTATACTCATCTTAGCTTAAGAAAAACAGATCACATAAAAAACTTTCTAGTTTGTTGGAACGCTTAGCTATATGTTTCTATTTACTTTATATCCTTTATGTTAAACGTACAAATTGAAAAAGACATTGTAGAAAATGCCTTTAATGAAGATAAACAAGTTTCCCATTATTGTACACAAGCTATTCTTGCTAGATGTGCAAAGGTTGCAGGTATTTTAATATAATACTATGGAAATAGAAGACCTCATCGATGATACAGAGTATGAAGATGGTCTTCCTGATATTTGATGAGCGAATTTAAAAGTAAATAACATTTTAAACCTATGTCTACACAAACACTAACAGCTGATCAACTATGAAAAGAAATTGAAGTAATTATAAATAAAAACATAGAAAAGCTTGCCCAAGAACAGATTGAAGAGCAAGTAAATATTTTCAGAGAGAAACTTATGGAAAAGAAGTCTGAAGTTATTATAAAAGTTCTTGCAAAAGTATTTGAAATGTACGATCGTTTTTGACAAGAATTGATCATCAAGATTCCAATCAATAAATAAAATACTGGTCTCTGTTCGACCATTAAATAAATGTCAGCTATGAATACAGAAAACCTGATTCCTAGATAATAAACAAACTACTTTATTCGTTTGTAAAGAATCTTATTCTATAGGGTATAAGCAACCTATAGTCTCCGTGGAATGTAACTATACTGAATATAAAACGAGATATAGTATAGGTAGAATACACAAGATCTCCTTGTTTGTTTGGAGCTGGCTTATCCTTTGTAGAAAGGAGGGGAATAAACGGATAAGTAAAGAGTAATTACCTTAAAAATCCTATCAAGAGCTTCGGTTGCAATATTCTAGATAACGTGGTTCGACTCCACACTTGATGTTTCCCTTCTTTTTATAAAGAACGTTTCCCACTATCGTATAAAGTGGTATTCGGAGGGAAAGTATCACGAAAATACAAAACTCCTTCCATATGTCCAAGCAGAAATACAAGCGTCGTTGATGTGGGAATAATAATAATCGTGGTTATTGTTTATCCATAGATTAATTGGGTTTCGACCATCTCAAATCGTTAAAATAGAGTACATTATTCTAAAGCTCTATACACTATCCTCCTATCTTTTGTATTGTACGATGGAGGAAATATGCCAGATACAATAGCTAATGACTATTATTTGGCGACTATAATTAAAACTAAATATGCAAAAACCACAAAAATTTATTGATGCCTTACAAGAAGATACAGAATGAATGTATAATGAACTGAAAAAAGTCTGAATAAAAAATTTCTCACAAAAATGGTGAATATCTGATGTCACTATGAGAAAATATATGCCAAGTAAGCCAGATATTTCTTTGGAAGAAATACAGGAGTTAAAAGATAAAATCAAGATGCTTAGAAATGAATGAAAAACAAATGTTGAGATAAAAACAATTCTTAAAATTTCTATGTATCGTGTCATATCACTTTCTAGTAAAGAGCCTCGTCAACAATTAACAGATGAACAAAAAAGAGAAATAAGAGAATCAAATGATACTACTGAAAACCTTGCTCGACAATATAATACAATGAAGTCTATTGTAGATGAACTTCGTAGGTTCAAGAAAGTAGGTTTAGAGGAAAGAGTGTTGAACACTGGAAAATGGGATCGTTCAATACCAAAACCTTATTGGGAAGACATTTGAGAAGTCCATACTATGTGACCAGCAAAGTTTATTAAATTTAATACTCCATTATGAATACCTGAAGAAAAATGACTGTAAAGATAACTGACGAATGAAAGGGTTGTACGAAATGTAAAAAGTTTCTCCCTTTTGAAATGTTCCATAAATCACGTCAAAAAACTCCATATTCTAGTCGTTGTAAAGAATGTGTAAAGAAAATTGCTATTAAGAGAAATATTGAGGTATTTGGCACGAAAACAGCACCAAAGAAAGTGAAATTACGATAGAACATACGCTAGATAGCAAAAACCCTCCTATCATAAAGAAAAGATGGTTTTTATTGAAATTACAAAAACAATGAGAAAAATGATGCTAAAAGTGATTAAAAATCGCATTATTATCTCTTAGGAGTATACCAACCGACAACATTCTTGTAAGTTCAGAACCTTACAGTTATAGGATCTCAGTGACCTGTACCATTTCCATCAACGTATCGAAGAAGCATAGGATTTGAAAGTTTATTTCCTACAGCCACGTGTCAGTACTTGCAACGATTCTCTGACCAAAATATAATATCTCCTTCTTTTGGATAATTGAAAGGAGTTTTTATAACTCTTTCCCAAGTATTATCGAAAGGGCAACCAGTCTTCCAACCATTCCAAGCTGATCCTCAAAATGCTTTAATAGGATGACCTATTTCTTTACAGTATAGTTTCACCGCTCAAACACACTCCGCTGTTCATATTCAAGGTTCTATATAAGTTTTACCAACCCATTTTTTTAGAAATTCTGAGTGATCCATAATTTTATTATTAGAATATATTGCTATTATATGTATTTTCTATATAATGCAAATAGCTAAATAGAGTTAAATGAATCGCATTTTATATTCTGTTGTGTCTTGTGGGTCTCTATTTAGCGATTCAGCCTACAAGACAGAGCAGATTATTTTTTATATTATGGCTCAAAGAAGTACAATATCTAAATGAAGTAGATATTGAAGGTTAACAATTATTGAAGAAACAGAAGTATTCCATACAAAAAGAAAAAAAAGATATTTTAATGTATTTTGTGATTGTGGAAATAAAAAAATAGTCTCATTAGATAATTTAAAATCTTGAGAAGTAAAAAGTTGTGGTTGTTTATTGATAGAAAAAGCAAAAGTTTCAATAAAAATAGCTAATTTGAGTATTAATAATATTACTCACTGAATGAGTTGATCTAGTATATATAATACATATTTTTGAATAAATGATAGATGTAAAAATATCAATAATAAAAGATGGAACTCATACGGATGAAGATGAATAAAATGTGAATGGAATAGTTTTGAAGAGTTTTATGCAGATATGAATGATTGATATGAAAAATGATTAGAAATTGATCGTATTGATGTGAATTGAAATTATTGCAAAGAAAATTGTAGGTGGGTAACTGCAATTCAGAATTCAAGAAATAAACAAAATACCATATGGGTGGAATGATTATGTTTATCAGAATATTGCAAAAAAAATTCTCTTAATTATAAGAGAATACACGCAAGATTAAGAAGATGAATTAGTTTAATAGATTCTCTATATTAATCTATACGACCGCCTATATATTTACTGAATATCCTTTGTACATATGATAGCATAGTTTTATAGTTAACAAGATTTTCGTTTGTCTCGTGGCATTACTTTTGGTTCTGCCTTCTTTGGGCTAATAACGATAGTTCCTTTTTTCTTTGGAGCTGGTTTCATTGCTGGCATACTTATTTAAGGTTATATTGTATATCGTTCTGTTCAAGCATTGCGTGGATACGATCTATTTTTTCCATTGTACCGAATAGGTAAAGAAAAGCAATGACTGTAATAGACCCAATGATTATTCATAGAACTATGAAGATGATTGCAGTTTTTATATGATTCATAGTTTTTTTAAGATTACTCATATAGTAGCAAGGAAAAGTGTGCAGAATGTACCTATAAGAGTCATTCATACTTTCGACTGTGTATTCTTCAATTCTTGGATATCAATTTTATTTTGTCGATGTTCTTCCTTCGTTGCAAAAGTAAGGTGTGCAGAATCTATAAACTTAGTGAGTTGATCAGAAAGAATAGTAAAACTCTCTTTCGTCTCTTTCTTCATCTCGTCTATTTGCTTTTCTACATTTTGCATACTTTGTTTGAGTAGGGCTATTTGAGTATTTGGATTATCTGGCATTTGTTTCTTCAGTTACAGGAGGACTTTGCGTCTTTCAGAAATAAAAAGAAAGAACCATAAACATAGCAGTGACGAAATCCTTTGAATCTACTATATTCAAAAAGGTAAGAATACAAAATGAAATTGTCATCATTATGAGAACTAATCTCGTTGCGGATCGAAATATATTCATATTACATAAAAGCTAAGAAAGGAGAGGAGTTATTTGCAGTTCAAGTGTATAGTCACTGATTGTATCCAGCAGGAGCAGTGTAAGTCATAGTGGTTGCTCAGAAGTTTGCTGTTACTTGTTGACCGTTAGCTCAAAGTCCAATTATAGGAAAGAACGTACCAGATAATCAAGTATACGCTGTTCATTGTGATACATTATTCTTATAGAATATCAATGTTCCAGCATTCATATCGAGTGCAACTCCTATTACATCATTTGTCGTATACCCAGATCCATAAGCAGATGAAGAACTATTCGTAAATTTATTCCCTCAGTTACCATAATATCAATAACTGAATGTATCACTACCAGGAAATGTAGAACCAGATCATCAAAGTGTTGCAGATGAAGTACCTATAGCACTCATTGTTTCAGTAGCTCCTCCTGTTACCTTATATTCCCAATACCATTTTCAAGAAGAAACTCAGATAGTAGCTCTTGCATTTCTCCAAGTTGTTTGCAATGAAGTTGCTATAAGGTTTCAACCAGTAAGAGTAACATCAGCGTGTTTATCAGATGGATTCCAAGTTGCGTAAGTTATTGCCATATTTTAAAATATTATAAATTCTGACCAATAACATACCCTTGATAATTACCAGCACTTGTACAAATAAACCCAACAGTATCTATCTTATTTGCAGTGGTTGTGAGAGTAGGTGGAGTTCATCATACCCAAAGTATTGTTGTAAACCAAGTAACAGTGCGTGATCCAGTTCCATCTTGTATAAGATCAATAACAATCTTATCTCCAGTAGCCATATTTGAAAGTGCAAGTGTTCTATTACCACCAAGAACAACTCTATGATAGTCACAAGCATTTTTATCAAATGTAATAGTAGCACCATCGGTATCAATAACACGAGAGCCTTTAATAGAAGCTATCAAAGGAGTTGTAAGTGTTGGAGAAGTTGCAAATACGAGTGATCCACTTCCAGTTTCATCTGATACAACTCAAGCAAGTTGTGCAGAAGTTGTTGAAGCGAATTGTGATAGATTTCCAGATTTATCTCACTTTAATGCAAGATCAGTATTATCAGCAATCGTTCCGTCACGATCCTGGAAAGTGTATGTCCTCGAATCTGTATTTGAGTTTGTAAAGAAACTCGTGAAAGTGTTAGCTACATTCTTAAAGTTTATTTTAAAAAGAGTGAGACCAGCATATCCGCCAGTCGCATCTTTTTCAGAAGTCTCTTGTTTATCTGTGTTGAGATTCGTGAAGTTTGTGTTGGTTTGTGTACGAAATGAATTTGCAGTGATTCAATCGTTCAAAGTTGTTATAGAACTCATATGTTTAAGGGATTATTCTTCAAGACCAGTTAGCAGGTGTAAGTCAGGTAACGTCTCAGGTATCATTCCAGAATTTACCAGTCTCATTCCAAGTGCTAAGATCGTTCCATATACCTGTTATAATAGGTGATACAGTGTTCGAAACACTTGGAGTAGTGACTCTTCAATTCCAAGAAGTAGTTGGTACAGATGTTCTGGGAGTCCAAGAAGTTGGTGGCATATGTATAAAGTATATGAGAATGATTCTCATAATCAAGGTTATTTTATAGTATTCCTATCCATTCAAGAATTAGAATTACCAAGAATGATAGGAGAACGTATCAAAGCACTGTTAACATTTTTTCAAAGATTAGTTATTACTCAATCAGTTACTTTATACCCTTTTGATTTCAGAAATTTCTCAAGAGTATCAAGTCATTTTGGTCATACATATTCTATTCAATTTCAGAGTTTGTAAATGTATTTTCCACCTGTTGTTTTTATAGGAGTCGCTAGCTTATCGTATATTGTAGTCCAGAATCCTCAATATCATCATCTCATTCAGTTTTCAGTTATTCACTTAACACCTATATCTTCAAGTTGTGTAAGATTAGCCCAGTCCTTGTACAATTCTTTTGCATTTTTAACTCATACTTTTCCTAAGTCTTCTCTTACTTGCTCTCGCATAATATTTGCAAGAGTATTTTTGACTTGGTTATACCCTTGTGCAACATCTTTTCATTTAAAAATCTTTGCTGGAGTAAACTGATCAAGTGACGATTTTTCAAGTTGAAGATCTTTTGTAGTAAATTGTTTCTTTCCAGTAGTAGCAAAATCCTTTTTAAGTGCTTGCAATCATTCCATTAGTTCCTGTTTACGAAGTGCAGATCATTCAGAACTGATCTGTTTTTCAACTATTGCAAATATATCATCTATATTGTGTAATGCTTTTGATTTTTCAATTGCAGGATTTATTGTTTCTTGAAATATCTTATCAGAAGCACGAATTCATTTAACTCATAATTGTTTTTCAGTACCTGATATTCCATATTTTAATGCAGTATCAGCACGAGTTGTTGGAGGAGTAATTCATCTTGCAGACGCTTTTATTAGCATTCTTGCTTCATCTGCTGTAGGCTTTATTGCAGTTTTATAAAGTGCCTCTCATCATTTTTTTATTGCTGATCAAGTTTTTCATAATAATGCACCTGCAAGTGGAACTGCTGCACCAACTGTTCAACCTACAAGTCATCATTTAACAACATCCTCAACACTTGCATCACTTCCTTTCTGAATAACTGGTTCTGTCGATCATATTCAAGCGCCTACAAGTCCAGATCTACCAGCAAGATTCCATACTCATTTTGCTCATTTCAAATATCATCCACCAACTGGAAGTGTTAGTGCTGTTGTAGCACCTGCACGTCTTGCAGATTTCTGTCATTCAGTAAGTCATACTTCTCCTGGTGCAACTATTGATTTACCGATATTTTCAGTTAGTTTTTGTCCTGCTTTTAGATTCTGATAAACAGGATTATCTTTTTTTTCTACTCAGAATGCACCACCTATAAGTCCTGCACCTTCTCCTAGCAATCAAGGAACCATTCCACCTATGTTCCCTGCTATTTCTGGAAGATATTGACCGACACGAGAAGCACCTATAGCTCATTCTTTAAGTGATCATAAAACTCATAGATCTTCTTGCACAGGAACTTGTTCATTTATTCCAGGTATCTCAACACCTACTTGATCATATATATTTTTAACTGCTTGTTTCTCCTCTTCGGATAATCCAAGTTCATCGAGTTTTTGCATTGTTAATCATAAACTTGAAAGTTGTTCTTGATATGGTTTTTTAACATTGTTTATGTTACTTGTGTATTTAACTTGGTCAACAATTGGTTTTGCTGTAGCTGAGTAAACAGTATCAATTATTGGATTAACATTTTTTGAAATATTCTTTACTATATTAGAATTTTCAATCTTTGATCATACTTCTGATATTTTTGGAGCTAATTTCTGAAGTGTTGTTCTTGTATCTGTAGGATTAATAGGTCATAACATACCTTCTCAAGTTGGATCTTGAGAAGGTTGCTGTGTAGGTTTGTTTAATCCACTAAGGCTATTATATGCCTGTAATCCTGATGTTATTGCAGAGAAAATGTTCATAATTATTTTTTAATTCCTGATAAAGCATTTTGAAGTGATGATCCAATACTTGCAAGTGTTGTCATAAGATCTCATTTAGAACTTACTGAACTTTTTGGAGTTCAAGATACTTTTGATTGTAATTCTGATATCTTATCATCCAATTTCTTATAATTTCATATCAATCCAGAAGTATCATATGTTGCTGAATCGACTATAAGACTATTATCCAAAGATTCCTTTAATGTGCTTAATAGAGCAAGTTGTACAACATCCTGAACATCAGCAGTTTGCTTAATATTAGGAAGTGTCTGAATATAATTAGCTACATCATCTTTTGTAAGTACACCAACCTCTCAGAATACACCTCGTGCTATTTTTGGTACAAGTTGTATCAATTGTGTTTTTACTTCTTGAGCTTTTGTATCCCAAGGATTTGCATTTGATATAATACCTTGAATTGGATTCAATTGAGATCCAAACCAAGACTTTTTATCATAATCTTTTATTGACTGGTTAAGTCTTCCAAGTTGCCCAACTACAAGTCACATATCCTTATAAGCCTTATTTGGCGACTCTGTGAGATCTTTTGATCATTTAGAATACTTCATTTTATCTATAATACTTGCATTTGGATCACTCATAATCTCTGCATTTTTATTCTGATATTGTTCATATCGAGCTGCTCTTGCTTTATCCTTATCTGTTTGAGGATTGTATTTTGAACTATTAAATAATGCGATATCTCAAGATGAAAAATCAGTATTTGATTTTGTACCAATTCAAGGAACTGCGTATGCACCACCTGTAGAACTTATTACACTTTTTGGAACGTAGTGTTCTCGAACTGTTTCATCATTTGGATTATTTGAGAAGTTAGAATCACGGATAAGCCAAGATTTTCCATCTTGTGATTCACCAACAACTTGACCAACGTGACCATATTGTTTTGTTACTCCACCTGGATTCCATACTGCAAAAGCACCAATAGCACCTTCTTTAGAGTTTGTTTGATCGAGCTTAGATTGGTATGAGTCTCCAAACTTAAATCAGTTTGCAACTGCTACTGGATTTTTATTTGCATATGAACCACATTGACCTCATTTAGATCAAACTGGTGTATTTGATAAATAAGTATTGAGTTTATCATTTGTCTGTGATGATATTAGATCATTTTCATTTATTATTTCTTTTGTTGTTGTATTTATCCAATTACCATTTTCTCATTTAACAAATGTTCATTTTTCCGTTTTAGCTGCACTAATACCAGTATCAATTAATTGTCCATCTTTTACCTTATATACCTTATCTCCAATAGTTTGGAATGATACTCATTCATTAGCTTTTTTAAGTGCTTGTGCTATATATTCAGGTTTAGCCATAAGATCTTTTCTCATCTGGTTTATATATCAGTCAAGTGTACCTCATTTAGCTATCCAATCTTTTGCTTCTTGTACTTTTCAAGGAATTCATCCAGTTGCTGTAACTCAAAGTTTAGCAAATTCATCCATTGTAGCTTTGATCTGTGTAGCAGGATCATTCAGTTCAAACTCTGCTTGCTTCTTCGCTTGTGCTGTCTTATATTGATCCAGAATAAATGGAAGCATTGCAGCATTCTGAGCTTGTTGCTGTTGTTGCTGAGTTTGAAATGAAACTGTATTCTGAGTAATGAGATTACTAGCACGATTTGCATATGTAGTATATTCTCGTACTTGTGAATCACGATCTTTATTTAAAACATCTCTTCGTGCAGCCTTTTCCATAGCAAGACGAGAACCTGTAGCACCGCTTCATTTGAATTCAGTATCAACCTCTGAGTCAATATTCGCAATTTGTTTATCTAGCTCATTGATACTCTTTTCTATTGCAAATGCCTTATCCTCTGCTGCAACTACATCAGGAGTACGGATAATAGCTGTAATCTCTGCAGGAGTGTAAACCTTGTACATAGTTTTAATAAACTCACCGAAATTATCAGTGTAATCATCAGCTATACTCTTTTCGAGATTGTTTACTTTTGTACCATCTGGATTAGTTGTCCAGATATTTGTTGTATCTCCGTTTACTTTACGAAGATTTGTAGCATCTTGTACGAGCTTCGGATTGATAGCTTTCAGATCCTCGAAAGCCTGTGATCCTTCAACAAGTTTTGCACTTCTCATCTGATCTGATACCTGTGAAGGTGTCATTGATGAGAACGAACTTGCTTTTGAATATCGGTTTTGAGCTATCTTATATGCAGGAGTCATCTTTGTGCTATCTGGAACTTCTTGCTTATTAACAATAGCCGAATACATACTAGATATAGTCGGTTGTTTTGAGTTATAGAAGGAATCAAGAGTAGCTTGTTCTTCTGGACTCTTTGTCGCATAGTTGTATGCCTTATCGTATGCAGCACGATCAGTGAATAGTCAAGGATTCGTCTGATATCCTGTAGCAAGATTATTTTGGATCTCTTGTTGACGGTTTATTACTGGAACTTCTGGCTTTACATTTGTAGGAGTTGTAGGAGTAACTTGTGCAGGAGCAACTGGTTCAGGTGTTACTGCAGTTGGAGCAACTGGCTCTCTCTTCTTTATTTGTGAAAAATCTCCCATCCAATCAGTTTGCTGTGCAGGAGCTGGTTGAATAGGCTGTGGTGGAACTACCTGTGCAGTTGGAGCAGTTGGAGTAACTGGTGCAGGTTGTATAGGTTGAGGAGCTATAGGTGCAGGTGTAGGAGCTGGAGCTTGTGAAGCAGTCACTTGTCTACGAGCCTCTGCCATAGCATCGGTATAGTTTGTATTTCAAGCTTTCATTAGCTCTTCTCTCTTTGCGATTATGTCTTGTAGCTGTGCCATTATTCAGAAAGTGATGAGATAATTTTATTTTTTAAACTGTCTTTTACTTGTATATTTTCTTCTTCAAGAAGACGTATTACTTCATTTGCATCCGTGAATATCTCTTCCTTTGTTTTCTCGAATTGATCGTTCATCTCGCTTTCTTTTTCTTTGACTGCTTCCTCAATATCTTTTGAGTAATCATATTTAACCATTTTTTTAATTTCGTTTATATCCTTACTAAAAGAATCAATCTTTTTAGTAACAGGAGAAAGATCTATTTTTTCCATCTCTGGAATTTCTATAGAGTCAATTTTATCAATAATTAAAGAAAAGTCTATTTCTTTCTCTTCTTGATTCATTATTTCTTTCTTTGTACTTTCTATAAGATCTTTTAATGTATCAACTATTTTCTTTATTTTCTCTATATTATCTCTATCTATAGCACCAAAATCGTTTTTATTACTGTATGATCATACAGATGTTCTACTTGCTTGTAGGTATATCTTATCAATACTTGATACATAGTTTGGGTCAGTACAAGTATACTGACCTATATAGTCAATATTTAGATCAGCTAAATACGGATGATAGTAAGCTCAAGGAAGATTTGTAACTTCACTCATAGATCCTGCATTCACAACAATAGTGTTAGAATTTGCATTTACAAGAGTCATTGTTACAGTTCCACCAACAAGTGGTAATCCTGTAGTTTTGTGATAAAAGTAAGCTATCATATAAGTTCGTAATTATCGTTAAGATATTCATCATTTTCTACAAGAAATGAAACCGTTTCTGTTTCTTCTCAGTTTATAAAAGAAACAGAGAGAAACAACTGTTCTTCTTCTCTATATAAGCAAGATCAATTTGTTTCAAATTTCTCAGATGTAAGTTTATTTTTTATCATTATGAGATTGATTTAGCTTTTATGGTTACGTCGGAGAGTGTGATACCTGTACCTGCTGTAGATACTCGTAATCTTGCAAACTTCCATTGCTCATTTGTTACTTTTGCTTGTACTATACCAACTGCGGTTGTAAGAGTCGTAGCACTTGTGAACCAAGTTACATTACCATCAGTAAACTCGAGAGTAAGAGTTGCAGGAGTTGTCTGTGCAGAACAGTTCGCTGTGATATTTATCTGGTCACATCCTTCGATATTATATGTAGGAGTAACTGAGTTGAGAGTATTTGGAACAATGGTTCTATCAATAAATTGTCGTGTATTGAGTCCTGGAGCTGAACTTTGAAGACGACTTACTGAACGTGTAAACGATGGAGTTGTCCCTGCGACTGTCTGCACATATCGGATACGATTCCCTCGAAAAAGGATAGGAGGAGAACGATACATTCCTGTTGCGGTTATTCTTGGAAAGTCATATATACGCACCCAGTTTGTACCAGAATCATCAGATTCATCGATTCATACATCGAGTGTTGGATTTGTACCCGATACAACAGTTACTGGAATGACAACAGTATAGGAAGTTCCAAAAGTTGGAGATATAGTTGTACTCGTTGTTGTAGTTGTGAGAGCAGCACTCACAACATCTGCTATTATTCCTGGAATAGCTGCTTGACTAGAATTTACAGAAGTTATTATTCAACTTCATATATAAACACTCGATCAACCTGGAATACTCACTGGAATAGCTTCTCCTGCATCAACTTGCCCACGATTATTTGATATTTCCATCAATAGACGTGTATAGTCTAGTAAACGAAGATAGTGAAGACGAACATCAGTACGTTTTATAATAGCACCACCACAGTTTATGAGACCAAAGTTAGCACCTACAGATTCTACTTCTATAAATGTAGTTGTAAGACGAAGAACTTTATATGCACCGTCATATGCAGATCCAGATCCATCAAGACCATATATATGTATCCATTCTCCAGGAAGAAGCCCAGATGCGGTTGTGTTTACTGCAATAGAGAGGATATTATTTGTTCTTTGAATACTTTGTATTGAGAAGTTTATAGCACCAGGAAGAAGGGTTGATCATTGATTTAATACAAGAACTCAACCAGTTGAACTTGTTGTTGTTGCTGTACCTATAATAACAGTAAACGTATTTGTTCCAGTAACTGTAAAAGAAGTAGTTACAGCAAGATTCGGGAAATTAACCTGATCTCTTACACCATAAACTTGACCAAAATAAGTACCATTCGCAAGTCAAATAGGATTAAGAGTAGTCACAGTAGCAGTAGTTGTACCTGTCTTTACTATCGTAGCTATTTCAGCTATCGGAGTAGATAGATTTGGAAGATTCTTCACTCGAACACATATTTTGTAGTATTTATCCTCATCTGGCAATGATTCTGTATATTTTATACCTCCAGATGGTGCAGTAAGTACAGAAGCTGTACGTGATACAAATTTCACGTGCTCCATTGTTGATATGATATCTGTGTCTTGTGCAGTACGGAATCATTCAGTATATGGAGAAGTATTTGCTTGAAGTGCTGTTGTAGTTGCTATTGTTGTATTGGTACTAAATGTTTTTGTACCATTTCTTCTTGTATTGAAAGAAGCATTTGTAACAGTTGCATTTTCGTGTAAAAGACCTACTGCATTCTTAACATATGCAAAAGCATCCGCCCATACAACTTGACCACCTGCTGTATATGTTCCATTTGCCAGTGTACAAGGAACAGTGATCGTGAGTGAGTCTACAACAGTAACGAGTACAGGTCATACATTCAGACGATTTTCAGTATTTCCTACAAGACAAACACGATCCCCACCTTTCAATCAGTGAGCAGTTGCAAACACTACAGTTGCCACATTTGTTGCTATTGTAACAGTTCCACTGATAGTGAGCGGAGAAAATGTACTATTCTTTTCAATAGTTCCTGTAGAATCACAACCAATAAGAGAAACTTCTACTTCTTGCCCGAATATACGTTGAGACATAGAAAAACCATACCCAAAACGGATAGGCATCTTATAAAATGACTTAGAAGTCAAAGTGTACTCCATATTCGGAGTGAAAGGACAGGCACTTATAAGAAGATATGATGCACCAACTGCATTTCCTCCCGTAGTTCTAAACCCTGTACCTTGATTTAACCACGATTCATCCCATATGGTAGAATCAAAACCAATAGCAAAGCCATCACGAAATTTATCGAGTGCATTTCATACAGCAACCGCACCATTTTCAGTAGTGAGTGGAGAAGTAATTAGTTGAGTTGTGTCCATAGTTTATAGTTAATAGAATTATATGAGAATCATTCTCATAATCAAGTTAATATATCTTGAAAAATAATCAAAATATAGGTCGATCCGATGCACTTGTTGCAAACCGTAAGTCTACAACAATATCAGTTGTTCAACTGTTTATTGCTGCAAAATTATCGTTTACACTTGTAAGGTTTTTACTCGATCATCTGATATATCGTGAAGAACTACCAGTGAACCTTACTTCTACATTTTGTGTAGCTGTAGATATGCTCGCAAATGCTTCCAAGACGTGTCCAGATGGAAGAATAAACGAGTCTCATTGTACATACATATTTCCAGATCTTGTTATCTTTGCAGTAGTGTTACCACGACCTGTAATAATTTCTTGTGTGTATTGGGTCTCACGATCTCAGTTATTCCCTATGAGTTTCAACGCACGAAATGTAGCATCTCAGGTAGCACCAGAAGAAGACCATACGTCAAAAGCAAAATATACAAGCTCCTTATTTCGAAGGAGTCTTGCATCGTATCATTGCTTATTGATACCTTGTACTTGTTCAAATGAAGGCTCTTTTGAGTCTATTTGAGTGTTGGGTGAGTCTTTTATCATATCTTTTTAATATCGTTAACCCAAGAACCTGCAATATAGATATCCTGATATACTTTCGGGCTGTATTCTGTAGAAGTGGAACGATTCAGGATTATTTTCAGTCGGAAGTATGTGAACTCTGGAACATTCGCACCAAGTGCTGTGAGTATCTCTTGCTTGTCTATTCTACACGTACTGACACTATTTGTAAGCGTATTGAGCGTTTTAAGATTCACATAGGTTACTGTATTATTGAGTTCCATTAGATTCGTTTGGATCTGTACTTGGATACTTGCACCTGTATTAGTTAGTTTAAGCTCATATGGGAAACAGAGAACTTCCAGATTTTTATCAGCCCATAGGATTCAAGCATCGTATGGCATTGTTACTATTTCTCCTGTTGTAGATTTTCATCAGAAAGATACTCTATTTACTGATCAACCTGACCTTGATTCAGCTATATTTGATCAATTTATAGCAGCAAGTGAAGTAGTATGTGTATACAGTTTTACAAAAGGATATGGAAATGATGGAAGACTTGTTCAGTATCTATATACAGTCGCTCAATCTATAATATAAACGAAGTTATCCTGGAATATAGAACATCGAGAAGCAGAAGTGAAAAGATTTCTCTTTATAAGTTTACTATCCACTCAATTAGTCTGGTAGAGTCATACATTAGAAGTCCAGTACATATTACCACCAGTTCCACACATATCATAGAGACTTATATCTTCTTTTGTATGCCAGTAGAGTATATCATATGAGCTTCCATTGTATCGAGCCTGATATATCTTTGCATCTGGTCAATCCTGTGTAAATATGTACAATACATCATTATAGAAGTACAGTTTCTTTACATTTATACCATAAGGAAGTGTACTGAGAACTGTAGATATTCAACCAGCATTGTTTACTTGATAGAGTACATTTCATACTGCAAATACTATCGTGTTTGTAGCCTGACAAACTGCAGTAACTGTTCCAGTTGCGTGAGGTGTTGACAACTCTTTTACTGAAAGAGTATCATTCATCCTGTGTACATTCGTACCATCGAAAACATATACTTTCATCAGTCAAGAACTGTTGTATAGGTAATGAGCGAATGTGTAAACAGATCCTGCAATCGTTCAGGTTACTTCTGTTGAGTTATAGAATACGTTTCCATTTCCAGTATATACATATGCAGATCAAGGAAGAGCTAATATATCAGATATATCAGCAGTTGTAACCATTGTTCCAGTAGTAACTAACCTCTCAGAGAGTTGTAAATATCGAGGATTTGATGATGGATCAATATTATACGAAGAAAGATACTTGTCTCCACTTGGAAGGAAAGTATCATCGGTTTCTCCATTGTAGAATGCGTTGAACGTGTGTTTCCAGTCCATAATTTAACGAAATTTAATAGTATTTGGCTCTGTTGAGTTCATTGTCGATACTGTTCTATTATTCAAACGACCGAGAAGTCCGATATCTTGCTGACCATCTCCGTATAACTTAGCGAGGAACGTGTTTCTTGCGTTCACTGCGTCGTTTTCAAGCTGTCGTTGACGGTATACGTGTTCGAATGCTCAAAGAGCGATGAAATAGTGATTATTTGCGTGAATTTTACCATTAAATATATCAGCCTCAGCAGTTCCACTCGTAAGATCAATGAGATTCTGAACAACTCTTTGCTTTATACCATTGGTAACACTCTTAAATGGTGTTGGGAATATCTCTATAGAGTTATCCATAACACGAAAGAGTGGATATTGTCCAGAAGTATTTGACCTCTTATATTCTAGGTTATCTCCTGTTGTAAGCTGTGCAGTTACATACTGTCCATTAGCATTATAATCAAGAGCAACACTGATAATCTTATTCGTACCACTTGTATTTCATACGATTGCTGTATCTGACGTATATTCTGACTGTCAGAGTGTAAGATTTCCTTTGATCTCATTCCAGAAAAAATCCTCATTCAGATTCGTGACGATTGCGTTCTCGATCTCGTGATAGGATATATTTATATAACGATATAATTGCGAGTCAGTTACATTTGTAGAGTTTACTCCTGTCTGTTCTCGTATGTATGAAGCAATGTCTGTTATAAGCATAGTGAATAGTTAGATTCTAGAAACCCTCCGAAGAGAGTTCTATAGAATACAACTATTACACTGGGTAAGTAGCAGCACCTGTTTCCAAACGAATCATAGCACCTTCATTGAGACGTTTTGCAACGAAGTCAATCTTAGCACCAACCGCAGCAACAAGGTTCAATGCACCACCGTGAATATTGAGAGGCTTCATTACTGCTTCGAGAGAAGAGAAGTCTGCAACTCCGTAAGCTTGCTGTCCGATAAAGAGAGCTGGGTATACAGTTGTTGTAGAAGCAAAAGTTTGTACATTTCCTGACTCTACGAAACGAGTTCCGTGAATTTTACCAGTTTCTCCGTTGAAGAGTTTGTCTGGAGTAGTGTACTTAGAAGCTTCCATCCAGAATCCAGATGTAGATCGAAGATCACCAGTTTGGTATGTATGTGCAATACAAACATAATCACCACTGATATCTTTTGCACCACTTGTACGAAGAAATACATTACATTTCTTAACGTCAGTTTCAGTCATAATATCAGTTGCAGCAAGTGCAGCACGGTTAGCTTTACTGTTAGCATAGAGAACTTTCGTTCCTGCCATAACTTCAGTCTGAACAACTTGGTCGATTACACGAGCGAGGTTGTTACCAACTTCTGTAGCTGCAAGATTCATTACGTTTACTGGAGATGCCTTAATAAGACGATCTGAGAGTTCAACATAGAGTCCGTATTGAGTAGGAGTACCGATGATAGCATTGATACTGAAAGCTTGTGAAGCTGGGTTTGTACCTTCTGTAATTGTTGCAGTAGCAACAGAGATAGAAAGTTTACTTGGAGCGAGCCAAGTGATAGTTCCAAAACCATTAAGATTAGCATCTGGTTTTACACCAAAATCGTAAAAATAAAGGTTTGGTTCAAGGTTCTTGATGATTGTGCTAGCAACCTTCGTTTGAAGGACGTTAGCACCAATCGTTCCACGAGTAGAGATTGGCATAGTGAGTAAAAATTAGGGTATAATCCCTGCATTTCAGTTATCCCAACATTGCTTTCAATATGTCATTTGCATCTTCGTCGTCGATAGACTTAGTGACAGGTTTTGAATTGTTCTTTGGGACTGCTATTCCTGCAGGAGTGAATTTCCCAGAATTCATTTTTGCCTGATTTTGCTTCGATACGAATGTCTTTACATAGAGTTCAGGATTATTGACTGCTAAGAATGCTTTGTAAGCAGATTCTAAGTCTCCTGTCTGATCTGCGTATCATTCAAGTTGCCCGACGTACTGTGCAGATTCAGGATATGTATTTAGAAGTGATTGTACTTCTTGTGACTCTGTTGCAGATTGACGAGATACAGTCTTTGTATACTCCAGAAATTCATCTGTTGTATGTTCATTGTTCTTTATCTTTCCTTCAAGCTCTGCAACTCTCGCTCTCAGTTCATTTCTTTCTGAAAGAACTTTTGCAATTCAGGACTTTTTCTTTGGCGTTTCAACAGATTTCTGAGGTGCTTCTTCCTCTTCCTCTGAGTTATCAGGCTCATTAGTTGATTCTGTAGCTTCTGTATCTTCGTCATCAGTTTCAACAACCTCTGTTGGCTGTTCAACCTCTGATTGGTTGTTCTCTTCGTTTATGCCCAAAAGAGAGGCGAACTCAGCACCATCTTCTGGTGTGAAGTCTGTAGGTTGTGTCATACAGGAAAAGTTAGATATATATGCTGTCTCCAGCGATTAGAGTGATAAGCTCCAGATAGAAGAGATTTACTCTTCTACTTGCAGTTGACCACCATAACTTTGAAATATTCGTTCTGGACAATCTATAATGTTATCATAAACCTTTATAGACTCTATCATTGCCTTTATTTGTGATTCACTCCAGTTTATAGAATTTACCATCAATTTATTCAGCAATGCGTTTTTTTCTTCCACGAGTTGGCTTTTCACTATCGACCACTCAGGAGAGTTGATCAGTTGATCCATTGCTTTCAACACTATCTTTTTTTCCATATGCGATATATTTAGCAAGTAACGAATCGAAGTATTCTTTTTGTACTCCGAGCTTTTCGAGTTGTGGTTTCCACTCTACTCATTTTCGAACGAGAACCTCTGGATCTTTAAAATCATCAAAGATTTCAAGGATAGTCTTCCCATCTTCTGCAATTACTACAGAATCACGAAGACCGAAGAAGTTCTGTATGATTTGCTTTTGGGTGAACTTTCCATCGAGTACATCCATTACTTTTTGAGTATCTGGATTGAATGGTCTGATATTTACTTCTGACATTGTGTTTGAAAGTTAATGAGACGATCATAGATCTCTGATAAAGTGACCATTTGTTCCTCGTTGTTCTTAATAGACATTTCGTGCTGTTTTATTTGATCAAGGAGAGCTTCTTTCTTTTGATCTGATACACTATCAAGTTTTGTACCTTCTTCACATCGTGAGATAAGTGAAGGTATTTTAATAGTGTTAATGTATGATTCTAGATATCCAGTTTTTACAAGCTCGATATGTTGATCAAGCATTTCTTCTGAGAGCATATCTTTGCGGAAATCCATAGGTATTAAGTTAGAGAATTAAGAGTGGGAGAACCTTGAGTCATAGAGTTAGCAATGAGTTGGTTAGCAGCACCGGTGTTTCCACCTGCTCACTGATTCATTCCTTGATCCATTAGTCATTGTTCTCTTTGGAGTATAATCGCTTTCTTACGATTTTCAATATAAAGTGGTTTAACGTCTGTATCACGAGCTGATTCATATACATAGAGGTATGTATAGTGATCTTCACTCATAGACTCAACACGAGCCTTATTTGGCATATTCTCGTTGATATACTTAACGTATTCACGAGCATTGAGTTCATCTGGTGTTGGCATACAGAATGCTTCTGCCTCTTCCTTTGAGAATCAATTGAATGTATAAGCTGTACGTTTGAGGAGAACTTTCTCATACTCTTTTGTAGAAGGATCTTGCATCATCATAGCATAGATTGCCATAAAGTTCGCCTTCATCTTCTCACGTCTTGCTTCTACATCTTTCTTAGACTCTACGAAGAAGTCATACGATTCTCCACCAAGGAACATATCGTAAGTAAACTCTGTGAGACTTGTACCAAAACCTTTCGTAACTCGAATAAACTTCTTATCCTTCTTATCGAAGTATTGGATATATCAAGCATACCACATATCTTTCCAGAACTCTACTTCTCCCCAGTTACCTATTTCAATACCAAGAGAGAGACGGAGATTCGCATTGCTTTGAATAGTTTGTACTTCTCCGAGTGTTGCTGACTTATCTCATTGTACTCCAAGTGTTCGTGCATCGAATCCTGTATCTTGTTGGATAATCTGATTGATCTCATTAGAGATTGCATATGAGTCTTGGATCATTGACTGACGAGGAACTGTATATACTGCATCAGAGAGACGATCTCATTGTGCAACATTAGCAACAACCCATTTCGGTTCAATACTTGGCTCAGATAGTTCAACGTGATTCTTTACAACACGAGAGTTAACGAGATTCATTTGACCGAATGTCGAGAACTTAGCATCAGTGAGACGAAGATTCAGAAGAACACGATTGACCATTTGTTTATCACTTGCAATATCATTGATAGATATTCCACAAGGATGATAACGCTTCGGAGATAGCCATTTCTTATTCAATACACGAGTCATAGGAACACCTTCTTCTTTCTCTTTACTTGAGAGTGGTTCAATCTTTTCTTTGCGAATCAGTATCTGAATACTCGAATCGACTGTAACCATATGAAGTTCATCATCAATATATGTGAACCCATCATATACATCTATAAACCCTTTCTCTGTCCAGTTAGTGTTAAGACCTGATACTACATCATTTGCTTGTCGAGTCTCGTTTATCTGCATTATCTCTCCTGAGATATCTTCTTTGCTCTTATAGCCGAACTCTTCTTTCAATTCATCTTTCATCAGTCGTCTCATATCATACTCGAATCGAGACTTTGTAATATGATCACTCATCGGATCTGGAAGATGAAGCATAGGATCACATACAACTGTTTCGATTGTCTGATCCCATTTATTCCATCCAGAAGAACGAAGATAAGTAACTCAGAAGAACCATTTATCCCAGTTTCTCTGGAAGTTCTTTTGTTTCATACCCATAAGCTCGAAGTCGAACTTTGCGAGTTCTGTTGTTGCATCAGCAATATCAATATCGCCTATTCTTCGAGGCATCATTACTACATTGAGTGAGTCAGATTGCTCAACTGCCATTGCAGCCTGCATAATCGAATAAATAGTGTTAACGTGAATAACACTATCATCTTTATCTTGATTCACATACTGTGCAAGATAGTCGTCCTGGTAACGGAGAAACCAAGGATTCATCACTTCTTGTGAAGCCTCTATTTCTTGTCTTATTTGGCTTAAAATATCCATAGGTTTTTAAATATAAAATAAGTATATGAGAATAATTCTCATAATCAAATTATTTAAAAAGATTATTATATGAGTGAGTTTTAACATAATCATTATCTCCATAACTTTCTACCTCTGCCATTCGTACAACACCTGAGAGTGCATCTATCATATCATCGTGCTTACCATTTGGAAACTTTAATAGTTCAAGTTCAAGATCCTTTGTGTTCTTATTATACTTTGGATGGAGTATGTTTATATTTGAGTATCGAGGTTCAAGGATTGTCCTTATTCGTGAGTTCTTTTCTCACATAGGAGTTATCTCATCGAGATTAAAGAATGTATTACGAATATTCATCTGCTTTCGTATTTCAAGTGCAAGCATCTTTTGAAATGCAACTACTTCAACTCATACTCTGTCAGGTCTGTATTTCTTTACTATTTCAAAGAGAGCATTTATAGAGTCAGATGGTTCGACTCTTTCGTGAAATATATCAAGTACATAAATCCTATTATTCTGATCAATACCGATAGTGACTATAGCTGTAAAGTCAGCTTCTTGCTTCTGGCTAATAGCTGGATCAATAAATGTATATACTTTAAGTGATTCAAGTGGTGGATGATTCTCATATTCCATAAAGTAATCCTTTTTAAATGATCAACCTCATTCGTTTATAGGATCTCACATATAGAGTGACTGAAAATCACGAGGAATCATAGAGTTCTGTTTCTCTTTCATAAATTCAAGAGGGAATCTCTCTGGAAATATCGTCTCTGTTTCAGTATCATTATATACTGGAATATTTATAATCTCCCATTTATCTCATTCAGTCTGTAATATACGTCAGAATAGATCATCTTCTCACCATCGTGTCATAACACCGATAATGATAGAGTCTTTATGAAGACGAGACTGGAATACAGATGAATACCAATCCCATACTCAGTTACGAATAGTATCAGACTCATACTCTGCACGATCCTTGTGAACGTCATCTATAATACCGATATCAATAGGTCGACCTGTAAGTCATCAACCAACACCGACAGAGTAGTATGATCAACCTTCTTTCAATTGATACTCTTGTGAGTCATTCTTGATAAGATTGAGTGGCTTTCATAACACTTTGAACTGTGGTGATTCTACTATCTGACGAATCTTTCATAAGTGAGACTTTGCAAGGTCTCCAGAATAAGAAGCAGATACAATGTTGAGTGTTGGATCTTGTAAGTGTGCAAAGAGAGGGAATCGCTGTGTACTGATTGTACTCTTTCAGTGCTGAGGAGGAACTGATATCATTATTCGTTTACATTCTCACTTTAAAGCTCTTTCAAGAGAATCTGTCATTATCTTATGAAATGGTTTGAATATATACTCCTTTCAAGGCTTTAAATAGAAAGGATCAACCTGAGGAACGAAATAAGAGAGCAATCGTAATGATAACTCTCTCTTTGCAAGTTCCTTCTGTGCTTGTTCTTTAGTGATCATTATTTGAATAAATCAATTATATTAGGATTTAGTGCTTCTCATTTCTGTACATATGCTGGATTAGCATAGAAATATCATCAGTGCTTTTTTATGAATCATTCAGATATAAATTTTCTTTTACATAACTTTACCATTCACTCCTTTACTCATACATCTGCAAGAAACTGAAAGTTTACTATTCAGTCATAGTTTAATGAATCAGATAAAATATGCCAGTATCCAATATAAGTTGGTCATAGCTTTTCTAACATATATTTATGAAAAATATTTCACATTGTAAATTGTTTATGAAAGTCTGATTGTTTGCCTTTTACTCTAATAGAAGTATGTATAACTCTGAATGCTTCAGGATGATACTGTTTTAATATTTCCTTCGCCTCTTCTTTTAAAACTTCCTTGCGTTTTATTCTGGTTTCCATATAATGTCTGTGTGTTGAAGAAGTAAAGAGAGTTACCAGCTCTCTTTTTTATTGTATAAAATATAGCATAAAAGACAAGTTTTTATCTTATAAGGATAATGTAATTGCCTTTATATGGCAACTGTATTTCCTTTATATGGCAATGTGGTTGCCATTTTTATGGCATTTATCCTCTATTTTAAAGCAATCCTCTTCTTCTCTTCTCTATTAGGTAATAATAACCAAATATTTATAATAAAAAGCTCTGATTACTCAGAGCAAATGCTAACGCATTCAGATATCACTGTTTATCAATTAGTTATTTTCAATAGTTCTTCAGTTGATAGTGTTGATAATCATTCGTGCTTTGTGATATCAGTAGGTTTACCAGTGAGAATCTGCTTACGATCAAAGTTATTCTTTGCTATATCGTTAAGTTGTTTTAAATCGCCTACAGTGAGTGTTCATTCAATTACCTTATCTCGTATCGGATTTATTGCTAAACGTGTGATATCGGCTATTTCTGATATGATTTCATCCATTGTATTGAGTATCTTAGATCCTTTGTCAGATCCTGTCAGATCTTCTGGTATTTCATCTATGATATCTGATACTGTTTCTCTATTTACTCAAGTCTCTTTTTCTATATCTCTTAGGCTCTTTTGAGGATCTTTTATCTTAGCAACCTTAACTGCTTCTATGTCTTCATCACGAGTCTTTTTACCTCTCATATTTTATATTTTTAATAGTTTATGCATCTTGCAGGTATTTCACTAACTTGCTTTAACTTGTAACCCTCGCAGTTATTATACTGTGGAGTACATTGTGTTATTCCTGTAAGAAGTAGTAAGAGTCAACCGAGAATTGCTAGTGGCTTAATCATAATTATTTCTGTAAATATAAAGCGTGTCTTATTTGATACTCAGTTAATGTAGGATCAGCTTCTACTATCTTACGGAATTTCTCTCAATAAACTTTAACCCAAGTTATTGGATCAAGGTCATCACATTCCTGTATGAGTTTAACCTCTAGCTCAATAAAAGGAATATCTTCTTCCATATTGGAAAATTAAGTGATAGTATTATAGTCTTTTTTATAGGAAATGCAACTATTTAAGTATAGTTATTATCTTATCCATATGATCCTTAATCTCAGTAAGTTTATCTTGACCGTAGTATATAGGAATCCTAAATGTAATTACTCTTTCGAGCGTTTCTTTATCATCAAACCATTCAATTCCTGGTTTATTTGATAATTGCTTTATTAGCCATAGTATTATTTTATCTTTCATATACGTTAGTTTAAGAAATTCTTTGTCTTCTCCATCTTTGCTATAGTAGCTTCAACAGTATAAAAGTCTTCTCTTGTAAGCCCTCGAACACGAGTGAAGAAGTGAGAGAGCTTGCATTTGTTTACTCCTGTTTTCTTACAAAGGATAGTAAAGAAGCCTGTTCATACTTCTGTATTATAGCGTTCTTTTACTTTAACGAGACGAGTACGGAGATCTTCCATTCGTTTAGTGTCTGTAGGTCAAAGGTATTCTGGGTAAGTATTGTTCATAGTTTTATTTATTAAGTGATAATCGTTCTTTGAGTTCTTTTAGGGAGCTTCTATATCATAAATTATGATCGTTTTCTGGATATTCTAGGTTTTCTTGTATCATTTCATCTATTATTGATAGATCTATAGTTGGTAGACTTATAACTTGTTTTTTTATTTGTTCAACACAAGGATCATCCATATCCCAATAAATTAGAATTTTTTCAACTTCATCAAGTGGTATGTATTTCATAGTTATTCTTTATAATAGTAAATTGAAAGAGAAAGAGTTAATATAGCAACTAAAATATTTATACCTATTTCTGAAATGCTATAATCTCAAGTAGAACCAATTTTATTTATTTTTAAAATAGTAATTAAGAAACATACAAAGTATACACTTCATCAAAGTATTCCAATAAATTTATTCATAATATTTTAGTTAATTATTTTTTCCCAACATTCCCATCTCTGTTGTTCATTCGGTAATGGAATATTTAAATCTGAGTAATAGTTACGGATCTTTTTGAGGAAAATCTCAAATTCTCCTTTATCAGATGTAGTGATCGTTATATCGTCACATAATGATATAAATCTAGCTAACTGGAACATCTTTTCATCGTTTCAGGTAGGTTGTATCATATTCTGTAGTAAACCCTCACAATCAGTCAAAAACATCGCTTTTAACATTCTGTGTGTCTCCTCTTTCGTATATCAAGTGTAGTCTTGTATGATCTTCACTGGTACTCCAAAGTAATAATTACGTTGGTTTTCAGAGAGTCAAGCAACATCTTTACGAAAGGATACAATACAAGGATATCATACTTTATCCATAGCATCACTTATGAGTACAGAAGTTTCCAGAAAATCATATCATTCTTTTATTCTTAGTTGGATTGGTTTCATAGTTCATAGATATTACCAATTATTTCGCATTCTTTAAAGTTTCCATTTTCTCAGTCATAAAAAGGTAATTCTTGAAGTTCTTCTGATCTTTCTTTATCGAAGAAAACCCATCAGCACCAAGTGTCTGAATATCGAATCTCGGATGGTATTCAGAAAATTAAAGCAACGTCTCATTCATATATTTCTACTCATTTTGAATCTTTGAGTCAGGTGTATTGCATTATTTCCACTTCATCAAAAGAAAACTCACTCATATCTCATTCATCTGGGTGTACAATGTATCATTCTACTGTTTTACAGTCAAAGTTTATTCTTTGTACTTCTATAATAATTTTTAAGTGCTTTACATAAGCTCTAAATTTTATTTCACGCATATTATTTCTGTTTAATGATAAATTTGCAATCTTTCTGGATATAGATTCTTTCGTCTGTGATCTTTCATTCTATAAATGCACGTTTTAAAGCCATTTTGTCTATATCACGAGTGGTTTTTACTTTCCAGTATTCGTCAGGTACTTCTGCACCTTCTCCTATTACTATAGCTCCTGGAGTGAATTGTAGTGAAATAGTAGTTCAGTCGAGAGTTGTTATATCATGAATATTATTTTCAAGCATCATCATCTTTCCTTGTTCTCGCAGTTCACTTTCTTTGTTTTCTGATTCTTTTCGTTTTATTTTCAGATCAAACAACTCTTTTTCGAGTCTTATAACCTCTGGGAGGTTTTTAAGTTCTGATTCCTTTTGAGCGATCAGTCCAGTTAGTTGTATATTTTGTAGTGATAGAGCTTGCACTGTTGGCACAAGCCCTTCTATATTCTTTTGTATAGTAGACATTAGAAAGATGGTAATGAATATAGTTTCTCTTCTGAAAGTGGGTCTTCTCATTCAATCCAATTATTCCAATTTATATTTTTATCTTCATATTGAGCAATAAATGCTTTTGGTGGAGATGGTACAAGTGAGTATTCTGTATCCATACCTTTTCCAGTTCGTGAGATAGATATATCATAACCAAGTGGATCACCGTAATCTTCATTCTCAAATATTTCTTTCAATTGTTTCATAAGTGTTTTTTGCTTAAGAGAACATAGTTGAACTACGCCAAGGTTATAATTGTAAACCTTGAAAGCCCAGAAGTGTTTTTCTTCGATATGTTTTAATGATTTTGTAGAACGCATAGGTTTCTTTTTCCCATCTTCCATATCTTCAAAGTATTCGAATCCAGTGATACAGTTACGGTCTTCAAGTCCAGAAGGAAGAATACGGAGTCTTACTTTTTCTCAATCTTCGAATTTTGTATAGAAAGAGATTGATTTTGGAGCTTCATAGCCAGTTGGTAGAAAATTTGTCATAAAAAGAAAGTTTAAAAATTGATAAATAAGTTAGTATTGTCCGTTCTCAGCTTCCATTCGATCATAGAGATCCTCTGGCTCTTCTCATTCGTCTTCTCGGTAAGTGTTTCATTCAATCTCAGACATAAGTCGAGTAGCTTCATCGGCTGTGATATCTTTTGATTCGATAAATGCGAGAATATCGAGAATCTTTTGTGTTTTCTTCATATAGTGAAAGTTATTAAGTAACAAAGAGAGTATACTTATTTTTATAAGTAAAGCAAATCTTTTTTTAAAAAAGACCCACATTTATGTGAGTTATTTTTTAGATAGGAGCATTTTCTTGTAATACAGATAATCAGGATTCTTTGATGGTGGTCCATTTCCATAGTACTCAGGACTTCTTCTTATTGCTTCTCTTTTATTTTTTAGGAGTTCTTGTATTTCTTCTTTGGAATATGAAGAGTGTCAGAAGAGCATATTGATTTATGTCGTAATAGTATATTTTCTATTGCCCCAATATATCATTCTAAATATCAAAGATTATATCAAGCGTGATATGTAAGATTCATTTCTTTTCCATTATGTTCTTCCTTTGTAATAGTGTGGAGTTGCTTCTTTCTATCGAGCGTTCTATTTATTTCCTCTACACTTATCCATTCATCATCTGTATCTGGGAGAGATTGTATACGATATTTAGATATTCGAATATATTTCTGGATCAGTCATATTTTTTCTTTATCGTATTTCTTCTCATCTCATCTTTTTATTTCGAGTTCTTCAATCATCTTATCTAATACGTCTATCGCTTGTTTGTTACTCATAGTATGTAAGGTTATATAAATATACGGAACTCTCCTGTCTTTTTATCACAATCAATCCTTATGAAACTTACATCTCGCACATCGATATATATTACATCATCAGAATCAAAAGCGGAATCTTTTATATTTTCATTATCTTCTTTTCTTTTAATAATTTTTCTATAATCTCCGCAACTGGAGGATTTTGTTTTTGCTGCTTTAAAATACATAATTAACTTTTTAGTAAATAATCAAGAAGGTCTCTTACTCGATCCAGTGTTGCTGTTTCTATTTGCTTTACATAAGCATCATTCACAACGACTGTACGGAGGACTTCTTCTTGTGGACGGAGTGGAAAGAAAGTACAGGCGAGTTCTCATTCAGAGTCTCTGTATATGTTTATAGATTTTTGCATGTTATTGTTTGTTAAGTTTTATATATTTTAGAAACGATTTTCTATCTAATTCTTTTCAACATTCTGGACAATACGTAAATAAGTGTCACCAATTTCTTCTTTGATCTAATAATCAAATCCAAGTTTCATACGGTAGTTCTGAGTCAAAGTATACTTCTTCTATTCATTCATATTTATGGAAATATCATAAATAGTGATTGCATTCTTGCATAGTTATCTAAGGTTAATATTTTTAATGTGTTCTTTTCGTTTATTAAATCAATGGAATCTTGATCATACTCATCATTTTAATCCATTTGCATAGGTATACTGAATATGACAATAGTTTAATCTCTCTGCCATTGTTTTTAGTTTCAAATATTCACTGTACCATCCTGGTTGATATCATTTATGTATCTGACAATATCAGATAGAATTTCCACCATCTCATACAGTTTCATTATTCATACGAGACTCTTGGAATATTGTACCAATAAAATCTGTATCTCACCACGCTTCCCACATATACTGTAGTTCTGGAGAATATTTTCAGTATATGGAAATAAAATACTTACTTCGAATCATCTTTATAAATTCTGACTTTGATCAAAACCAATAATCGAGTGATTCTTTCTTTGATTTTGGTCACCATTCTGAGTGTGCAGATACTGAGTCAATAGAGAGTTTATATCTTTTCTGGATATCTTTTGTAAGATTAAGAATTGATTCTGTTTGTTCCTTTGTTGGTTTATCATCTCATACGAAAGCTATCTGGATAAATCTATAGTTATTTTTTGACCATTTGTCAGCTCACGCCACACATTTTTCATTTCTTGTTTCTGTTATCTCTCAATCTTTCTTAATCACATAGTGATACCCAATATGCTCCATACCTTTGCTTATATGGCTATTTTTAATAGCCTGTAGCGTTGTTTCTTCATCGGTAGCTGTATAGTGATACTCTATTCATTCTACTTTCTGTATTTCTCAAAATTCACATTCTACCGAAACTGTTTTACTTTGACTGGGGGCTTCTGGAATAACGCTTCCAGACGCGGTAGATTCTTCTACATTATTGTTTCCTTTACTCACTCTCTCGATACTTCCACTATAACTAATGATCATTTGTAGTTCTGGCTTCTGTGTTTCTTTGCAAGCATCGAGTTTCTCAAGAATCTCTCTACTACTTCCTGTTGCTGACTTGTAACATTTATCGAGGATTGATCGATACGAGTCAATCTTTGCGGAGTTAGCTTCTTCAATAGCTTGGTTTTGAATCCTGATAGACTCGATAATACGTTCTTCTGGAGTCTTGATATTGTAGGCGTATAAGCTCGCTGTACTGATTCCAATGATCGCAAGAATTGTGAGTGGTCGTGCATAAGTCATAGTATTTATAGATATACCTAGCCAATCGGACTAGTGCGATTATTTGTATTAATTTGATAGAGCAAATATTTGTTCTTGGCAGTACATTATTATGCAAAGATAATTGCGTTTCACATCTTCTGTTCTTCTTAAATGAGGATATTCTCAGTTATTAATCTTAATTATTTGATTATCTGCATTATTCATTCGTTTTTCAAGTTGTTGTTTTGTCATATATTTTATTTTAAAGAAGTAAATACCCATATAACTACTATACAGATCATAGCGATCATAAGTATGTGAGAGTTTGGAGTATTAGCGACTGACCAAGATACATAGAGGGACAAGAGTATGAAGATGAATATTAAGTGTTTCATAGTTTTACATTTTAAGTGGCATAATAATATGTTCTATTTTTATTTCGTGATTTTCAGCTATAAAATAAAGTGGTGCGAGTCGATCTTTTTGATAAAATGAAACTTTTTCTATTCCTGCTTTATACAATTCATTAAAAAACTCATATATATAGAAAGTATTTACTTTACAGTTTAATCCGAAAGGATTTCTTTTTATAGGTAATTCTTCATTTCATTTATTTGAAATAATATCACGATCATTAAAAGTAATTGATCATTTTTTACCACCGTGTGCTTTTGCTAACTTCAATGAATCGAGTAAATAGCTTACTCAAATTTCTTTTAGCTCTTCTGGAAGTGGTGTAGGCATAAAAGATCTAACATTTGGAAATTTTCATTCATCTTTTTTTTGTTCTAGAATTGTAGCTCGAAAAGAATCAGTGGTAGTAATGGTATTTCATTCAATATGAAGATGAGCAATTGTTGGTCTAAGATTATCTCTTGCTTCTGAATTTATAGCAATATTTATATATTTTGATTTCATATTATTTTTGGTTAAAAGATTTCATCATTTGTTTCGTCCATATCGACCATAAACCCCTACAGCTCTTATCTAATGAAGAGTTATACTCAAAACCAACATAACCTGCCTTACAAGTCTCAACTTTACTCTTTGCATCTACCGATGGGATCATCATTGCTATAATAGCTATTGTTATAAGGATTTTCATATTTGTATTTGTTAATGAATTAGTAATTTAGAGCCTCTTCTTCGGAATATTTACGATCTGCAATCATTTGAAGTTCACTAATAAGTGCTTCTATTTCATTGGATTGTAATCATTCTGCTATGGTACATATATTATGTTCTAGTGTAGTCATAATGATATTGTTAAGAGATGAAAATATAAGTTTGAGCGTATCTACGACTTTGAAAGTTTTTTTGTAAACTGTTTTTCTCTTACTTACACGGGAAGTATACTCTTCTTTTTATATAATGCAAATCTTTTTTATACTTTCTTTCAATAATCTTGAATATTTATTTATATACATATAATAGAGCGAGTAGGTTTTTGAAAGTTTCCTACTCTGTTTTTCTCGAATCTCATATGTTATGGAGTCCACGTTGTTAGGCAATGAAGTAACCACTATGAGATTTTTTATTGCAAAAAATAGAAAGTTTGTTATTATAGTTGAGACAGTACCTCACACGGGATCAGCAATGACCGCACCTGTGGGGTCTTTTTTTATTTTTTATTTGCTTTTATAAAAAAGTGAATATAATGCTTATGAAATTGAATTTCAAACACTCTGAGTGGCATCGGAGTAGCCACTCCTCCGTATAACTCAGGGTAGCTAAGGTGTCAGTCAGAAATGATTGGCACTTTTTCGTATATACAATCGCTGAAATATAGGGAAATACCTATTAGATTGGATAATGCAATCAATCTTGCTGTAATAGATTGGGGGTCAAGTATCGGAAGAGAACGACGGTGTTTTGTCACTAACTGGATTATCCTGAAGCCCAGTTTCTAGAATAACAGGGGTAGCGTACAGCGTGAATGAGAGCGAGTGGCTGTACACAGAGTATCTGTAAACAAGGATAAACTATTGCTATATAGAATGTAATGCAACCTTGATGATACTTGCTATGGGGTAATTTGCCTCAGGGGTCTCGTATTACTCTTAGTAGAAATACTAAGCTCAGTTCCATAGATTATAACTTGTTGTAGTCTGTGATACTGGTCTTACTACACTATGGGGGGACGGGGGGGTATTATCCAAAACTCGTTCCCATTACTTATTAACTTCTCACATATGGTTTGTACACACAACAAAATATTTAAAATAGATAGAGATCGTGCATTAGAAATAATATGGTATGCTGACTCTATTTATGATGAAGTATGATTTTGTAATTTTGATTGGGTAAAATGAAAGATAAAGAAGGATGAGTGGGCTATAATAGCACCGTACTTTGATAAAAACAATTATAGAGCAGATAAGGTTATAGAATTATTAAAAACTATTTAATTTATGTATAAAAATTATACTCAGGAAGATAATATACCATTTAAATTACAAAAATTAGCATTTAAGAAATGATGGCATTATGAATACGCGAATTGAATCTATCACGCAATAAAAACCATTTCCAGGAATGAATGATGGGAAGAATCAGAAGATTTTTATATAGAGAAAATGTTTTATTAGTTGCTTTTATTATAAAAATGAATATACTATTCAAGTCAGGTGGAGCTGACAGAAAATCTCAGTTTTAAGTTACCAACTCCACTTGGTAGCTGAAAGTTGGGATTTTATTTTTTACTAAAACTTATGAGAATACTTAATTATAACGGACACACATTTTCTATGATACAGGAAGAAAACTTTTTTGTAGCGTACTTTAATTATATTGATTACAACTGAAATATTAGAGAAGTTTGTATAACTCAACAATTTCTTTGAAGAGAAGCTGTTTATATAGCAAAATATAGTCATCTAACTACAGAATATATGTGATGAATGAGAGAGGTAATGGATAAAGTTATAGAACATTATGAAAGGGAAAAAATTGATGCTAAAAAATAATTTCTATGTTTATACCAAAGATAACATCATACGATACTAAAATTATTCCTTCTATGTATGAAGATTGATGGAGGATAACTGCAATTTACGAAGATAAGATTTTCTGGGAAAAAGAAGAAAAAAAGCAAAGAAAAACTACTGCAATAGTATCTTCTGAAATACTTTCCTTTCAAACTTCTATGAGAACAGTATGTTGAGTATCAAGATTCAAAGAAACACCTGAAAGAGAACTCTCTATGCTAAAAAACTGTTATGATCTTTCAAATAATATCTGAATAGATGAATTTATGTACAGACTCAAAACAATACTAGAAGATGACTTTAGAAGTAAACACGCAAATAAACTTACTTACCTGTATAGAGAACTCTCGGCTTTTATAAAACCTATAGTAAAAGTAAAAGAAAAGGAGTCTGTTATGGATATCGTACTTTAATTATAAAACTATGAACAAAAATTTAGAACAACTTATACAACAACGAGAAGAGATTGCAAGACAAATGAGCGATCTATCGAAAGAGCGGAAACGTGTTAACAATGCTATTTGTCAGGCAAGACATAGAGAAAAGATAAAGAAATAGTAATATTCTATTGACTTACTATTATAAATGAATAAGATAGTCTTATCTTAACCAACCAATATATGTTTACTAATCAAGAAGAATCTACAATCGCTCAATGGATAGAAATGTTTCCTACTTGTACAACTGCTGATGAACTCCTTTCAAAAGTTATGGATCATATGAACTCCTTCTCTGCTAAGATGGCTAATCCTACGAATCTCCAACTTGCAAAAGATACTTTATTTCTACAGCTTTCCAAATAGGAAGGCTTAACAATTACTAATATGGCAAACTTATATTTTAGGGATTGGAATCCAGAAAGTAAAATAATGCGTTATTTTGATTTAGACTGATATAATAGGGAAGAAGATAATGCTTATTGATATATTATGCAGTATACCTGATTAAAAGATAAGAAATGAGTTGATATTTATGAATGAGATATAGTTGAAGTAAATACTTTTGAACATTGAAATATTAGAATGTATGTAATATATGATGCTCCTTCATTTTTCTTATCTCCTAATATTTGAGAAAAAATAAATGTTATGAAATTTTCTACTCCGAATGTACACGAAACTGTGATTTGAAATATTTATGAAAATATTAACTTATTAAAATAATGAAAGTAATAAAACTACAAGACATAAAGAAGTTTATAATTAATAATAGACTAGTTAGCTCGTGATTAGTTGAAAAATTCGATGAATTAGAAGTAATTGAAACAGATGAAATATATTCTTATAAAGAGTGATTTGATTTTGCTATGAGACAAGTTTATTCGGCACTCGAACAAGTAACAAAATAATTATGAGAATTACAACAATTTGAGAATTAAGGACATACATAGAAAACCTTCCTGATAATGCAAAAATACAGCATAAAGGTGATTGAATGTATCCAGAGATTATAAAATGAATATTTTACTTTTAATAAAATGAAAAAGAAAATAATAATAGATCGTTGAGATTTTACAGCACAAGAAGCTCTAATATTTGCATTTACTATATCAACTGATATTGATACTAGAGAATGAACAATATCTTCTAATTGATATTGAAGTGCTATAGTTAAACAAAATAAAGATAGTGTAAGATTGCAGTTATTTAGGCCACTTATAGAAGATCCTGAGAAAGACTACATTACAAGATTATTAGAAACTATTTGTAATACATTTTATAATTTTAAAATATGAAAATAAAACCACATAAAATAAAAATCCCATTTACTAAAAATAAATTCCTGTATTTTTATACAACTTCCTGATGAAGTTTTAACGGATTAAATTGATACTCTCATAAAACTTTCCAAATATGAATAAAAACTATTCATTGAAACTGAAACTCTTGAACTTTATGAAAAGCAAAATAACTCATCTAATTATATCACTCATATTCGCTGTTATTCTCGGGTATATGGCTAGTGTAGCAACAATAATGATTATACCTATTACAGGATATATACTCCTTGCTATTGCTAAAATAATGGATAATAACTTTGATATTACAATCAGGATATTATGTTGAGTGTATACAGTACTAATTAGCTACTACTTTTATAAAATATGGAAATAGATACAACTAAAAATCTCACTAAAATATCCAACAAGGATTGAATATGGTTTTCAGAACATTCTCTTGAAACTGTAAAATCAGTATGGAAGAAAAAAGAATGATTGCCTGTATGAAATATTGTAATTCCTTATGATGTATATAACACTACAATTGAGGAAGCTGATGTTGCAGATCGTTATCTATACTTTGTACTACCTATCATAGAAAAACAGCATAGTGGTATCGCCAATGATCTCAGAATGAGTTTAAAATCTATGACAAGAACTCAGAGAGAGAATCTTACATATAATGGATTGAAGTGATGGGTGGATAGGAGAATTGCTGAACTTGAATATTATAAGTAATGGAAATGATTCAAGAATAGGGAAGTAATTATATAACTAAAACAATATGTTTGATCCTGAATTTTATCCTACACCTACGAATCTAGTATTAGATATGATATCTCCATACTTATCACGAGTAAACGCATATCATACTCCGATGAATATACTCGAACCTTCCGCAGGTTCTGGAGCGATACTTGATGTACTAAAAAATATCATAAATTCCAATAGTAATATTCACTTATTCGCTATTGAGCAATCACTAGAACTCCAAGCAATGCTCCGTGGTAAAAAATATAATCTTATAGATACTGACTTTCTATCTTATCAGAAAGATATGGAGTTCGATCTTATAGTTATGAATCCACCTTTCTCGAATGGGGATGAACACTTTTTGAAGGCTTGGGATATTGCTGAGAATACTGATATTGTTTGTTTGTTAAATGCTGAAACTATCCGAAATCCTTACTCAGAAAAAAGAAAACTAGTAGAGCGAATAATCAAAGACAATAATTGAACAGTTACATACATACAAGATGCTTTCAAAAATTCAGATCGTAAAACAAGTGTGGAGATTGCAATGGTAAGAGTAAAAAAAGTTACTGAAAAAACTCGATTCTCTTTCGATTGAATGAAAACTGAAAAAATCGAAATGAATGAAGAAATTCTTCAGAACGAGCTTGCCACTCGTGATATGATCCAAAACATTATTGACGACTATGCAAGATCCCGTGATATGTTTGCTGAATGAATGAAACTTATACAACAATCTCAGAATATTGCTAGCTCAATATCTAATAACTATGAGTTGAAGGCTTTCCAGATTGCCTGAAATGATTGACCTATGAATGATCGCTATACGGACTTCATAACAAAATTCAAACAAGGTATTTGGAACAAAATAGCAAAAGAACTCAATATTGAAAAGTATATGACTTCTGGACTCCGTGAGGACTTCTCGAAGTATATGAAAGATCAATGAACTCTTGCTATCTCTCACGAAAATATACGATCATTTGCTGATATGATATTTGGAAATCGTTGAAACATAATGGAAAAGGCTATTCACGAGGTATTTGATGAATTTACGAAGTACCACACGGAAAATCGAGTATATATCGAATGATGGAAAACAAATGATAAATGGAAGGTAACTAAAAAGGTAATTCTCCCACGATATGTACAATTGAAATGGAGTGGATGAATGGAAATAGAGTATTCAAAAAGATCCAAGATGGATGATATAGATAAAGCTCTATGCTATATATCCTGAATACATTACGAATCTATTACAACAATAGAAAAAGCACTTTTAGAAGATTTCAAGATTAATAATAAGAAAACGGAAAGTACATTTTTTGAAATACGATACTTCCTAAAATGAACAGTACACCTGA
>ERZ724509.117-NODE-117-length-38055-cov-6.319105_pt1 | contig 38055 bp, 56 predicted proteins | sample MGYA00376042_ERZ724509 | MGnify/ENA primary metagenome ERZ724509 (study PRJEB28724, sample SAMN07190887) | wastewater metagenome | isolation source: effluent of sewage treatment plant in Hong Hong | place: USA: Christiansburg, Virginia | collected 2016-03-01 ...
CTCATCCGTGGCCTTCTTGATCTCGCGCGTCGAGCGCACGACCTTGCTGATCTTCTCGGGCGCTTCTGCAAACCCCTGCGGGAGGAACAACCCGGTTCGATTCGACTGCGTGTAGCTCTGGGTCGCGCGCCCAAGCTCGACCATGCGAGTCTCAAGCTGCTTTGCGGCTTCGCCTTGCTTGCCCAACGCGACGAACGACTCTTCGGTCGTGCGCCGCAAGTTCTGCTGCTGCGCGACCGCGGTCGACGTGTCGAGTTTGAGGAGGAGCCCTTGCGTGTCGGCCATGGGGCTCAGTCTATCGGCTCGGCCGCTTTGGCGTTAGCCAACGCGTCGTGATAGTCCCAACGTCTGGCCAACTGGAGCCACACCCACACAACCAGGGATCGGAAGGACGTGCTTCGATCGTGGAACAACAAGCCGGCATACGCGACCGCGCCCTCGATCGACCAAGGACGGAACCAAACCCACTCGGCAAAGCCGGTCCAGATCTCGGCAAGCTCGGGCGCAACGTGCGGCCGGTTGGTCCAACCTTCGACCTCCATGCCGGGATTGCGCGCCGCCTCAAGCTCTAGGGCTCCTCGGATGGGGCCGCACTCGCGTTGCCAGTCGAGTGCGGCTTGGAGTTTCCCAGGACGGCCTGCCGGGTCAGATAGGCATGCGTGTAATCGCCGCCAGCGCGCGCCAGGATGACGTTGCGCAAGTCCTCAAACTGCGGATCGGACCAGACCTTTTCGCCCATCTCGGGCTCGTAGGCGACGTCTGGCGCCTGCTTGAACTGGATCCCGCGCAAGATCGCGCGAGCGAACACGTGGGCCTTCCACGCTTCCGACTTGTGGGCCGGGATGTCGGCGTTTGCCGCGAGGCCGTTTTCCGCGAGCCACGCGGTGCGGACCTGCGTCGAAAGGTCGTTGCCCATGCGCGCGATCTTGAACCGATCGCCGCGATGCTCGATCCAAACCCCGTCTTCGATGGCCTGCAAATCGAGCCGGTGGGCGCTCAGGAGGTCTTCAATCTTGGTGGTCATGCAGTGGGCATCCTACCGCACGACCACGCCCTTACCACGGCCAGGAGCCGCCACCGGTCGACCGGCGGAATCGATAGATTTCGACCGCGCGCGCCGAGTCGCCGGTCAGCGGCGAGTTCTGGCGGAACGCCTTCACGGTCATCTGCGCGGCCAGGATCTGGCGCCGTCCTGGCGTGTCGACGCGAGCAACTTGCACCTTTGCGCGCGGCATGCGGAACAGGTAGCCCTCACCGTTGGTTGCCACCATCGCGACCTCAAACACGCCTTCGAGCTGCTGGTTGAACGCCACCTTGGCAAACGGGTTTTCGTAGATACCCGTCACCTGCCACGACATAAGCGGCTCGCCGAATTCGTAGTCTTTCTCGGGCTCGGCGCACATGAGCGGGCTTACGTTCATGTTGTTGCCGATCTCGCACGAGACCGATTGCGGGCACAAGCGCAACGTGTCTTCGATGATGCCCGCGTCGCCGGCCGTGCCGCTCATCGCCGGCACGTAGAACCGCACCTTCTTCAAACACTGCACGCCTTGGAAGATCGGGGTGGAGTCGTATGCCGACGTGCCGCCAAGCACGGTCGCGCCGCCGCCTGCTTGGCTGCTGTCGGTTTGGCGACCCATGGAGAACGAGAAGGATCCCGTGATGGGCGAGTCGGCCGTGCCTTGGAACTGGAACCGGGTCGGGACGCCAGCGTAGAAAACGCTGTAGTCGGTCGTGGTCGAACCAGGGCTAGCGGTCACGCCAAGGTGAGTGCCTCGCGTGCGCTGGATGCGCTTCTCGAATCCGATCGATTGGAGCGCTGGCGTCAGGCTGTTGGTCAGGCGCTGGCAACGCATGATCGTGATGTCTTGCGCGACTGCGATCGCCGGCACCTTGACGGGATCGCTCAAGATGCCGTCCTCTTCCAGATCGCATGTCGACGACGTTGCGGCAATCACGCGGTGGATGCCGTTGAGGTAGGCATTCGTGGAGCCCTGCACGAGCACCTTGTCGCCAACGTTCGGCGTGTTGGTCCAACTACCCGACGTCGTGAGGCGCCGCGGGTTCGCCCCGTCCGGCGTGTAGGTCACGGCTGCGGTGCCGCCCGTTCGGACTGGCGTGCTCGCAGTACCGGCCGGTTCCCCCCACTCTGCCCACAGGAGCGCGGCCAGATAGTGGTCGTAGTTGCGCGGCGAAAGCGCGACCTGCAACTCGCCACCGCCCTCGTAGCCGTTGAGCGTTTGATCTTCGGGCTCGTTGCCGGCCGTCAGCTCGGGCGAGTCGGCAAGCGTCGGGCCGACAAAGAAGTTCTCGCTGATGAGCCGAACCGCGCGCCCAGTCGGGGCCGGGGTCGGGAGCTGCCCGAAAACAGTTTCGAGCCAATCGTAGAGGGTCATCTGGCCTGATTGCGTCATGGCTGGTTTCCTGTTTTAGCGGGCACGTTCGAAGCGGAACGGTAGCCGAATTGTGGTCTGGAGTGAAGCGACGGGAGTGCGAGTCTGTGCCTGCAAGTCGGCCGGACCAAGCACCACTTGCCCGACCTCGCGCGAATGCTCGGCGCAGATACGTTCCAAAATCTGGAGCGTTGGCACCACCGCATCGGCAAGCGGGCTCGTGTGCAACTGCACCAGCGCGCGGCCAAGGATCTCGGTCGTGCCTGCTTGCGTCTCCACGGCCTGCACCGTGCTGCCATCGATCCAATACGCCGCGAACGGCAAGATGGGCACGGAGGTCGGAAGGTTGTCCCAGAACGTGCGCAGGCCCGTCCACGCGCCTTCGGCGGCCTCGATCCGGTTCTGCCAGATGTTGCGCACGGCCAAGACCGCGTTTTGCGTGGTCGTGATCGGCCCCACTGTTTGGACGTTGCCCGCGCTCGGCTCGGGCGCGATGCGTTCCCAGGCCGCGCTCAACTGCCACACGCTTCGCGCTCCACGGTCCGCAAGCCGGCTTATCGAGATGTCGCCCGTCAGCGCGAGCCCATCGCCGAAGACTTGGTCCCGCAACGCGGCCGCGGTTGCTTCGATCGCGGCTTGGATCTCGCGATACCCGGCCGTCTTGGGCCAGACCCATTCGACCGCGAACTGGCCACGCTGCTCGATCCAAGGTTGCCCGCCATCGGTCGCGAAGAAGCGACGGCGCGGGAGCCCAAAAAGAGGGATGCACGAGACTCGGTCGGCCCCGATGGTTGGCTGCTCGGGCGCCACCCATTCGAGCTGTGCGCCATGCAGCACCGCAATCGGCGCCACAAGATCCACGAGCTGCTGCCGGATCGACACCAAGCCGCTTCCCGGGGTAACCATCGCTTAGTAGTCCCTCACGCCAAACTGGCGCGCCGTTGCCTCTACCGCGTCGCCCATGATGCCACGCGGGGCTTGCGTCGAATACCCACCCTGCACGAGCACCTTGCCCTTTCGCCCCTTGCGCGGGTCTCGGGATGGCCCAGGGTTGGGCGGGTCGAACAACCCGTATTCCAAGATCGGGCCGTGCGGCACGTTGTTCTGGATGTAGAGCGGTTCTTTCCAAGTCGTGATGTCGGCGCCGATGTTCGCGATCTCGGCCAGAGCGTTTTGGTCTCTCACGTTCTTGAACGTCGGCTTGCCGCCGCTGACGTGCCACCCCTGCCGAAACTCGCCCGTGTCGACAGGCGACCCGTCGATCAAACGGCCGATGAGCACGGTCGCGATCTGCTGCTTCTGCCCCGTCAACACGCGCCCCACCACTTGCTCTTGCTCGGCCAAGTAACTGGCGCGGTAGGTCAAAAGGTTGTCGTAGCCGCCCATGGTCAGGTTCCGAGGCCGATGAAGTAGAGGTAGGGCACGGGCCCGCCATCGCGACCCGGCGCGTCGAAGCGCTCGATGCCGAGCACGCGCATCCGGTTGCCTGCCCACACGATCGTATCTTCGAAGGCCGGCTGCGGCACGCCCGACACCGGGTCAGCAACAAACGGCATCTTGGTTGCCGCAACCGCGAGCCGCACCGTGCTGGACTGCCACCACTCGGCCGCGATCATGCTCCGCGAGCCAGGACCAAGCGGCACCACCGGCACGCTGAAAATCTGCGCGGCCGCAGTCTCGGTCGCGATGCCGGAAGCGCTTGCAGGAGCGAAGAACGACCGGGTCCAGAGCACGGTCGAGCGCGCGGATTGGATGAGCCGCTCGGCAAGCCTGCGAATCGAAGGCGTGGACTTCATGCAATCCCCACCGAATCGTCGGCTTGCGCGATGACGGCCGCGGCCGCGGCGTGCATGCGATGCAGCACGTGCACGCGCGGGGCGCCTTGCGCGAACGTCTTGGACTCGCTCAAGCCGCCCGGGAGCGAAACGCTGATGCTCGTCGCCCACCGATCGCGCTGCTCGTCATCCGTCATGTTGACGTCTTGCAGCGGATCCATCCCGAGCGCGAGCGCATACGCATACCAAAACTGCGCTTCCTTGACCGCCACCGGCACAGTCCGGTTCGTGACCGCGCGGCGCGTGCGTCGGTTGAAAGCGCCAACACGCGGCCAGTCCAGGCCCTGCGTTTCGACGTCGCGCAAACCGGTCCACACGTCGCCGAAGATGAAGTCGACTCCGTAGCGACCCGACAAGCGAAGATAGGCGTGGATCTGCTCGTCAGACGTCGCCTCGATCGTGGCGTTCGCCCCGAGGTTGCCGGCCATGGTCTTGAACTCGTCGAGCGTGATGTAGGACTCGGCATCTGCAAGGCCCGTCCCGTCCTCGACCACCACTTCCGCAACCGCGTCGGTCCCGCCAACGTCCGCGCCGGCACCGTCTACCGTGATCGTGCCGCCGCCACCGTCGATGCCGAAGTCGATGGCGGCTGGCCCGTCGGGGTGCGCAGGAATGCCCACGAGGCCTTCCGAGGCCGCGTCGACCATGTAGCCGCACATGAGATGCCCGCGCGCCGTGCGGTGCAGACCGTTGTGCAAGCGCGACGTGATGGGCCAGACGCCCGATGCTTCCATCGGAAGCGCGCTGGGGTCGACCGTCACCGCGTTTTCGAGTTCGGCCGCGACCTCGTCTTGGATCTGGCGGATCTGCGCCAGAGTCTCGTCGCTTGGCGTCGACGGCGTGGCGTTCGACAGTTTGACGATGACCTTCGCGATGCGATCCTGCCCCTTGAGGCGCCCACCGAGCACGGTCTCAAGCCACCGAAGGTCTCGCAGCAAAGCCTCTTTGTAGAGCGTCGGCACCCCGACGTCGGCTTCGCCGTTCTCCCACACGGCCAGCACGGGGAACGGGATCAAGCGCAACCCCATCGCCTTATCGAAGGCGCGCCGGATCTCGATCTCGACAAGGGGCGCGAGCGCGTGCGGGCCTGCATGGAGCGTGAACGTCACGCGCTGCACCGTGATCGCCTCGTTGTTCGCCACGCTTGCCGTCAGCGTCGGCGTGACGGTGAACGAACCGCCCGACAAAGCCGCGGTCAGCGTGTAGATCGTTGCGTGGCCGGCAAACTTGATGCGGTCGCCAACCAAGATCGTGCCGGTGCCCGTGTCGGCCGCAATAATGCTCGCGCCGATCGCATACCCGCCGCCGTTGTTGACTAGGTAGCCCGTGCCGGTGCCAAGCGCCCCTTCGGCAACGAACGTCCCGTAGAACTCGATCCAGGCTCCTGCGGGGTCCACCGCCGCGACAAACGTCGTGCTCTGCGGCGCCGTGTTGTTGCCGCCGAAACTCTGCACGCCGAGCGCCGAGCCCTCGACAAACCCCGCCATGCCGCCGCTCCATCCACTGGAGAACGTGCCGGCAGTCGCGGTGAATCGGCCCTTGGCCGGCGTGAACCCGACGGCAGGAATCACCGTCACGGCGCAGTTTGCGGAAGTCTGCGGCGCCGCCGTGAGGTTGGAATCCCACGTAGCGGGCGCGGTCAGCGCGGCCGCGCTTGCGCTGCTGGCCGATACGGCCAGCTTGAGGAGACCGATGCGACCGGTCTCGCCAACCATCTTGCTCCAGCGCTTCTTGTGCCGCGCCATGATCGGGACTTCGGGCCCGCACGTGCCGCTCGCCATTCCGAAGAAATGGTTGCAGTTGACCGCTACGTCCATGACTTCCCACTCGCCCGTGAGCGTGTTGAAGCTCAGAACGTTGGGGTCTTGCGTGTCGACGCCAGGGAAGGATGCGCTCGGGTAGAGCAACGGGTCGCGGTCCAGCCCCATGAGCGTGCCGGCCGGGATGTTGCCGACCATCTGGCTCTGCCCCGCGATCACGATGATGGGGAAGAGCTCGTAGTTGCCGGTCGGGATCTCGCGCGAGTAGAGCCGCATCGCGCGCCACGCGCGTTCGCCGATCGTCTGGTAGTCCTCCGTCCTCAGGAAGGTCAGACTGGTGGGCTGCGGCGTGCCGATCGTGGGGTCGTGCGCGAACTCGAACCCGTCGCTTCGAACGATCGTCAGGTTCGGGATGATGGCCGGAAGCCCGTCGATCTGGATGCGAAGGTGGAGCGCGTAGTTGTAGCCCCCCGACGTGACGTCGCTTCGTGCTCGCACGTCATGCTGCCAAACCGCGATCGGCAAGGTCGGGTTGCCGAGATGCGTGCGCAGGTCAAGGCACAGTTTGCTCCACGCTCGCGACGTGGCTTGGATAGACGGCCACGCCGCGCCAACGGCCGCGGAAAACGTGCTCACGTCCGAATCGAACGGCATCAAGAACACGCCTTCCCATTTGGCAGCCGCGCCTCCATACAGAGCATCGGGCGAGGCCATGGCCTTCGTGACTTCCGCCACGAGGCTGTTGTAGTGCGTGCTGCCCTTCTGCCAACCGTAGGCCGCGTTGGCCGTGGTGGCCGCCGCGCCGCTGAAAGTCGCCGTGACGGTGCCCGCCGTCAGGGTTTGCCCGTTGGTATCGATGACAAACAGGTACTTGTTGGACGCCGAGAATCCGTGCACGGTGGCGCTCCACCCGCCCGGCCCCGTCACGGGCTCGCCCTGGATCCAGCTTGTGGGGAACGTTCCGGTGCACTTCACCACCTGCACCGTCACGCCGCCAAGCGTGCTGTCATCCGTCAGATCGTCGACCGTCGCGAACGGGATCACGCGGCTTGCGCGATTCGCCACGTCGGGATCGGCGCCATGCAGCGCGTTGGCCATGCGCACGATCTGCACGCCAGGGCCGTAGTCTGGGTTCTGCGAGTGCGGCGGGAACTCCCAAAGACCCGCCGACGACCCGTTGAAGTTCGGCAACACGTGATGCTCAAGCCACGCGCCTTGCTGTGGGTCCACGCCCACGCTGAGGATCGTCGCAACGTTGGTCGTTGCGCCAACCGTTACGCTCAAGGTGTCGCCAGGATTGAAAGTGCCGGTCGTGCGAATGATCTGGAGCCCGTAGTCGGCCCCCACCGCGTTGCCTAGCAGGATGGTGCCGCTCGCGCCGCCGCTTGTCGTGAAGCGGTTGCCTTGGACGAAGAGCGTGTCGCCAATCACGCTGGCGCCGAGAAGCACGATCTGGCGCGAAAACTTGGCCTTGGGGTGCCAGTAGGGCTTGTCGCTGCGATCCGATGGCGTGAACGAGTTCAGGCGCAGGTCGAGATGCTGCGACGTGAACTGGTTGAAGAGTGGGTAGGTTTGCGCGCTCGCGGCCAAGCTCACGTGAGCCGTGCCTCCATTGTCGAAGTTCAGCGTCTCGCCAAACGGGAATCCGACGATGAAGCCCGCGCCGGGCTGTCCCACGCCAGGGTATGGGAACGACTCCAAAACGAAGTTCTTGGAGTCCAAGATGCGCACGATTCGCCCCCAGGTGCCCGACGTTGCGCCGCGCACGATCGTGTTGATCGACGGCGCGACCGTGGGAACGTCGAAGGTCGTCAGCACGTGACCCAAGATCGGGTCGACGATCGGCAAGCGGATATGCTGCTGGCCCCGAACGTGGATGTCGCCCGCGAGTAGATAGTAGTGCGTGTTGGCCATGGCGTGGGATCGTGACGTTACACGAAAAGCGGCCCGTCACCATTCGATGACGAGCCGCAAAGACCTTCCCGCAACCCGCCGTCCCGAGGCCCTGCGACCATTCGACACGGCGCTTTGCACGACCCACCCGCACGGTTGAAGACTCGATGAGCTTCGGCCAGCGGGTTGCGGGTCGGGATTACGCGTTCAGGTTGATCGGGATGCGGATCGCCTTGTCGGGATCGATGCACTTGGCGCCGAACCAACAGTCGAAGATCAACGCGTTGTTGAGGCTGATCCCGTCGTAGACCTCGCGAGCACGGAGCGTCAACCCACTGTTGGGGTTCTGCGCCGTGTAGATGTTCGTGCCGGGGCGGTTGCCCGGCAGCGCCACCATCGCGAGCGCGAACGCGTCACGGTAGTAGGCGAGGTTCATGATATGGGAAGCGTCCGAGGCCGCCATGACGATGCGGCGCCACGTGCCCGAGTGGGCTTGCCGAAGGGCCTGCGTGAACGTGACCGAGATGTTGCCACCCGACACCGCCCCGCTGGTCTCGACACAGTAGAGCTGGCGCTGGTAGAGCTTGCCAGCCGAGGGACCGAGCAATCCGTCAGCCGCGGTCGCCAACTGGACCACCATGCCGGGCGTGAAAACCGTGGGCGCGACAAGGCCCGTGTAGGTCAGCACGACCGTCTTCGAGCCCTTCGTGGCACCGCTCACGATGCTGGCGCCCGATGCGATCGCGGCCGTCTCGTTGCCGCCCGTCGGCGCATTGCTCGGGGCCGCCACGCGTGCGCAGTAGTTGGACTGATACGGCGTGAGGCCATACTTCTCCGGGATGTCGCCCGAGGTCTGGGTCTGCACGCCGGTCTGGCCCGCGCCCTGGTTCTGCGAGAACGCGGTCAGCTTGAGCCACTTGGCCCAGGACTGCGGATCGGCCGCGTAGCGACGCAACTGCGGGCCGTCCTCGGGCACGCCGAGTTCCACGAAGATGCGGTTGGCCGCGATGAGCACGTCTTCCGAAACGGTCGACAGCGGCTGCTGGATCGTGTGCGGGACCTTGATCGCCAGGGTCAACACGTGGGCCTCGATCTCGCTCGCGATCGCGTAGCCGATGCGCCGGGCGTGCATCTGCCACGCGTTTTCGCCCACGATCGCCTCTTCGATGTCCGTCATCCGCATACCGCTGGTGCGGTACTGGTCGATCGTCATCTGGACGTCTTCGGGCTGCGCCTGCTCGATCGCGGCCATGTTGGCGTAGACGTCACTCTGCACGGTGAACGTCGCGGGCTTCTTGATGTTGATCGCGGTGCCGCGGCGCCATTCGGCGCGCGACTGCTCGATCTGACGGTTGATGTAGCCAACCGTGCGAAGCGCGTCCTCCATGTGGGTGAGCGCGTCCGCGAGGAACAGCGGCGTGTTGAAGTAGCTCTGGGTAAGGCCAGTCGGGTCGAGAATTGCCATGGTCGGGATCGGGTGCGTTGGGGTTTCGGTCCCCCACCGATCCGGGCAACTGCCGGGAAACCTAGCGGGGGCGCGTCGTCGCGTTGCCTTTCCGCCGTTTCCGGTCGCCGCAGCACTCCGACGGGGCCCGGTGCGTTTCCGCCGCCGAGCGCCGCCAATTGCGGGAGGCCGTTACGTTTCCGCCGGCCATCGACCAACATGCTGCCATCCCGGCAGGTTCGAGTCAAGCCCTTGGCTTCTTGACCGCGACTTTGACCACGTTGGCCTGCACCTGCTCGATCGTGCCCCGGCAATCGTGGTCCCACCCATCCGGCATGACCTGCCGAATCGTCTCGCGCTTTTGCGGCTTGATGCCGAACGCCATGAAGTCGAGTTCACGCAACCGGCGAACCGGCAGGCAAGTCTCGACTTCGACCGTGAGAATGACCTTGCGCATGCGTGGCATGGGTTAGGCCCCCATGCCTGGACGCACGTCCACGATCTTGCCGTCGGCGCCGATGATATGGAGGAAGTCCGTCTTGGGCACGCTCTGGAGCTGCTTCCGGTAGGCGCCCGTGTCGGCCAGCATGTCGGCTTGCTTCATCACGAAGCGGCCCGAACCCTTGCCCGCGCCCGCGCCATTGTTGCCCGCGTTGTTGCCGTTGCGCGTGTCGCTCAAGCCCGTTCCGCTTTGACGGTCGCGCGGCTCGAAAAGCTCGGCGTATTGGCGCACGAACTCGCCTTCGGCGTGCTCCTTGGGCTGGATCGGCTCGCCCTTGGCGTTGATCCGGTGACCGTTCGGCCCTTTGACGCGAGTGCGGTAGTCCTTCTGACCGTCCTCGGTGTCGTATTCCTCCAGATCGAGTTCGCGCGCGAAACGTTCGAGCGCCAACTCGCTCAAGCCGGCCTTCGGTCGCAAGCCAGCCAGCGCGGCCGCGGCCTCGGTCATGCGGATGCGGTCGCGGTAGCGATCGCGGTAGTAGCCCGTGCTCTTGCGCTCGCTTTCCAACTGCGCCTGCACGGCCTTGACCTGCTGATCGGACTGGCCCTTGATCTCGGCCGCGACCTCCTTGCGGATCTTGTCCAGGTCGACCGTCTTGCCACGGTCCTCGGCGTGCTGCGCCGCGACCTGCACGAGCTGCTCGATCTCCTCGGGTGTGTAGGTGTCGGTGGAGTCTTTCTTGCGGTACTTGGCCGCGAACTGATCCGCCCGAGCCTTGTCGGCCGTCAGGCGTTTGATGTCCTGCTGGAGCTTGGACACGTTTGCAATCGCGAGGCCGCCCGTATCGGGCTCGAACCCGTCCCACATTTGGGCACCGTCGGGATCGTTGGCGTCTACAGGGGAATAGAATGCCTCCATGCCTTTCGGCAGGTCGGCATGTGCGCTGTATCGAATGAAGATCTTCATGCGGGTGGCCCACAAGTCTGCCACAATTCGCAACGGCAATACAGCCTGCCACGGCCACTACCACGCCATGAGTCGACTCCGCATCGAACGCCGTCTTCGTGCCAAACTCCTCCACCGCAAACGCCAACGTGAACTCGTCGGGGTTTGCGTGCTCATTTGGGCCGCGATCGTGTGCGCGATCTGGGGCTAGGAAGTCGACCCGTCCGCGTTGTCGATGTCGGCCACGATCTCGCTTACGTGGCGCCGCAGCAAAGCGGCCGCGTCGCCCAAGCAAACCGCGACCGTCACCGGGAGCCCGTTCGCCAGCGTGCCCGAGTCGAACAGCAAGCGAAGCGGCTGCTCGCGATGCGCCGTGCACGACAAGCCCGTTTCGATGAGCGGCAACACGGCAGGGGTGAGGCGCGACGCCACACCTTCCAGGCATTCCGCATTGGGCACCTTGCGAAGCAACAGGTCCAAGTCGATGCGGAACTGATCACCCACCTGCGTGACTCGCACACGGATAGGCCCACTCGCGCCTTGAAGCATGACGGCCTGCAAGCGATCGCCCGCTTTGAGAGCGATCTTGGGATTGGCCGGGCGCATGGTCGCCCTCACTTGCTCCTCAATTCGGTAAGCGGCTTGATCGGCCCAGAAGGTCGCGCTTTCGGCCACGTGCTCGTTCACGTCCACCATGGCGAACGTGCTCACGTGCAATTCGTCGGGCTGCGGCCCGAATCCAGGCGCATACGGCTCGCGCGGCGTCTGGGACAGCGGGAACGAATGGTGCGGCCGCACGTCCGCCCCGAAGAAGTTGGCAATCGTGATCCAGCGCGAGCCCACGATCCGCTGGGCCGTCTCGTAGATCAAGTTGGCCACTGCGTGCACATTCATTTGCATCGCCGCATGCTACCCGGCGAGCAACCCTTTTGCTCGCAGGTCCGCCAAAGTGAGGAACTCCAGCGACGGCCCGAACATCTGCCGCCACTCGATCTTGCCCGATCGGATCGCCTCTGCGCGAGTTTTGCCCACCATGCTCGCCTGCTCCTCCTCGGTATGGCGCAGGAACAGGTCGCGCGCGGTCGTGAGGTCCGACACGGGACCGAAGCGGCTCGCACGTTTGCCGCCGTAGTCTCGCGGCTCGACGTCCCACGCGGGCGCGACTGCGGTGCGGCAACCAGGGTGCAGCGGTGGGCGCGGCCCCTCACCGACCTTGTAGACGGTCCCGTCCAACAGAACGCAAATCGGCGTGGTGCGAAGATCGAGCGTCGCGACCAAGCGCACGTATGGAGCACCGAGCGCGGCGTAGCTGCCCTCGCGCGCTTGCGTGACCGCGTTAGTAGCCGCGGTGCGGACAAACGTCCGGATGTTCTGCGACTTCCATTTCACCAACACGCCATCTTGGTACTTCTGCGCGCGCGTGCCGCGGAGCGCCTGCACGATCTGGTCCGTGGTTTGGCCGCGAGCCAGCCCATCGCCAACTACCTGCTCCACCCGGGACTTGAGCCCGCCCAAAGCCTTGCCCCACGTCTTTTCCACGACGGCGCCGAGCATGGGCGCGGCCTGCGCTCGCTGCACGATCGCGTTCGCGATTGGTTGAGCGGCCGGCGGCACCATCGGGCCCGACACGGGTTCGGAGCCCGAGGTCGCGGGCGTAGTCGCGAGCGCGCTCTGGAGGTTCTCGGCGCCGAAGTGGCGCACCGCCGCTTTGGCCACGAACGCGACTTCTTGGTGCGCCAACTCCTCCAGATCGCTCCGCAGGGTCGCGATCATGGGTTGGCCACCATTGGCCAGGATGCGATCTAGCGCGGTCACGAGTGGCGCCGGCACGGCCTCGCGCGCGGGTGGAAGCGGCGGCGTCCCGACCTCGACTACGATCAAAGGCGCGGACTCGGGTCGAGTCGCGAGGTAGCCAGCCACGGACCGCAGCACGGGGCCGAAGATGTTCGAAACGAACTGCACTTCCAGCCTTTGGTGCATGCCACGCACGGCGCGCTCGACCAACACGTCGCGACGGAACAACGACGTCAGGTAGCCCGCGTCCGCCCCTTCGCGAAGCGATCGCCGAATGGACTCCTCGCGTTTCCGGCGCGTCGCCGGGCTTTCGATCGCGAGCGGGTTGCGTGGTCCAGCCATGGTCTTAGGCCGGGTCCTGCGGAGTGCTGGATTCGAGAGCGGGAGGCGGTGCGGGTTGCTCGGCCGCCTTCGCCTGCTCGGCCGCCTTCTCGCGCTCTTGCGCGTCCGCGATCTGCCGCCTTGCTTCGATGTTGCGCCACAGGAGCGCTTCGTCGATGGCGCCGCGGAACAATCCGAGATGGTTCGGCAGATCCGCTAGAACGGTTTTGTCGCCGTCGATCGCGCGGCCTAGCAGGTCCGAGAAGTAGTGAAGCTCGGCCGTCGTCGCGTAGCGGCCGGCGTCCAACTGGGAAGGGATGACGTCTGGTTCGGTTGCTTCCATGCTGGCGAAGCATACCGGGCGCCCGTCACGGGAGCATCGGGCAACGTGAGCGATGGTAGGCCGAGACCTCCACATGGGTTTGGCACCCGGCCTTGTTGCCGGCAAGCCTTTGCTCGCGCGCGAATCGCATCGAGAAGTGCCAAGCCTCGGTCTTCCACGCATGCGATTCCATGAGGAAGTGGCGCACCTCCTCCATGGCAAAGCTCCAGTTCTTGGGCCACTCGTGCTTCATCTGCGCGGCCCACAGCGCGTAGGTGTCGGCGGCCCCTTTTGCGTTGCTCCGTCGATTCGCCGCCGGGCCGCAAGCGCGCCGGGCGAATCGAATGTAGAGGCTGATCGCGCGGCGCGAAGTCAGACGGATGAATTGGTGTTGCATGCCGCGTAGTGGCCGCCTTGCGCGGCCGGTTGTCACCATGAACGGTATTTCTCGCGCCTCACGCCAGCCGTGATCGTGGCGCCGCCAGTCGCGATCGATAGCACCTTGTTGAGCCGCAGCACGTCTTCCGCAAAGTCGAACGCGAGGTGACCGTTGCCGTTCTTGAAGACCTTGACCTGAAAGAACGGAAACTGCGCGACGGCTGGCCAAGAGTCCGGGCGCGTGATCGCGGCGTTGAGGATGCGGTAGGCGCTCCTGGCTTCTGCGGGCTCGGGCAAGCCGCGCAGAACGTGCAGCATGCGCGACAGGTCGTCTAGGTCGTCGGCCGCTCGCGTGTTGACCGACACCCACCCGCTGGCCTTCGGACCCCACGGGCTTCCGATCGAGCGAAGAATCATGCGATCGCCAAAGCGGTCGGCGCGGTTGGTCCTGTAGTCGGGGCTCAACCGCCGAAACACGTCCGCGACTCCGCGCGCCGTCATGGCGCCGCGCGCGGCGTGGATGCCTGCCATCGTGTCGCGCGCCGACTCGTGGTTGCACACCGGCACGGGCTTCTTGCCGTCGGAATACAGGATCTCGTGCCACTCCGCGCGAGCGGTCGCGTCGAGGAAAGACCAAAGGCCCGTGCCTTTGAGGATCTGGTCCCACGCGACCCGGTCCGCATCTTGGCGCACGATCTCGACCGACCAACGCTGGTGCTGGTGGTTGCTGAATTGCAGTTGCGGGAACCCGTCGGGCACGTTGCGCAACACTGCGTCAACTTGCTCGGCCGCGCGCACGATGGCATCGCGCTTGGCCAGGATGGCGTCGACAGCCACCGACGGGATAACGGCGCCTGTTTCAAGTTGCTGGATCATTGGAGCGTGCTCACGTTTTCGAAGATGCCGAGACCTGCGGCAAAGACCCCATCGCGCTTCGCGTATTCCACGATCGCGCGCTTCCACCCGCGCTTGGGGAGTTGAGAGAATGGCAAGTCGACCTCCACGAACTCTTGCCCGATCATGCCGTGACAGTAGCTCACGTCCCACGCGGGGAAGTCGTAGTCGGACAGGAGGCGGAACCGCACGACTCGCAAGCCGGGCTCGGTCCACGCGACCGTTCGCGCGTTAGCCCATTGCTCGTGATAGTTCGCACCCGTGCCGGGTCGGAGACCGTTCGTTTCGTCGTGCCCGTAGATTGGATCGCGTGCCATGGTCAGGAAGTGGCCGGCGTGGCGCGGGAGTCCGTCGCGTGTTTTCCGAATCTCGCCGCTTCGGCCCTTTTGGCCAGGAGCCAGAACGATTCGCGCGTCGTGCTGGGCTCGCCCACTACAACGGCCCACTCCCCGCTCAAGATGAGCGCGCGTCGGCTTTCCACGAATTGCCGGACTTGCGCGCGCCACCACTTGGGGTTGGACGCCAGCATTTCGCGCAGAAGCTGGTAGTGCGTCGTGCGCGGCTGCCGATAGCGCATCGCCAAGCGCACATACTCCTCCGTTGCGTGCAGGTCGGGCTTGGAGTCCGAATCCTGCAAGGCATTGATCGCGTTTGCCAGAGTGTCGCGGACCTGCCAGACGTATCCGTATCCTTCGGGATCGTCTTCGTCCGGCTCCTCGATCCGCTCCTCGCAAGCCGCAGCTCGGGCTCCCAGGTGGATCGCGCGTCGAAGAGAGAGTTCGCCAGTCGGCATTCCGAAGAATTGCATGCCACGTAGTGGACGGTCGGCCCGCGTTACTGTCGCGCCGCACGAGGAAAAAAATCGACTCAACCGCGACAGGAACGGGAACCGATGAGGCCACTACTTGGCATGGCAACCGACTCCACAATTGCGACCGAGATCCTCAACCAACTTGGCGGCCGCATGTTCCTGGCGATGACCGGCACCAAGACGCTGCTGTATGGCGATCGCGACCTCACGGCGAAGCTGGGCGGCGGCGCCCGGACGGCGCGCGGCACCGTGACGCACCTGCGCGTCACGCTGGACGCGAGCGACACCTACACCGTCGAGGCTTTGCGGGTGCGCGCTGGCAACTGCATCGTCGTGGAGTCGATGGAGGGGATCTACAACGACATGCTTCGCCGGGTCGGCGAGAAACTGACCGGCTTCTCCTTTTCGCTCTAATCTCGCGACAGTTTTCCAACCCCTCACCCCACTACACACCATGCGCACCAAAACACTCGTGCCCGGCACCGAAACCGGCTCCCTAATGAATCACCTGATGAGCGGAAACACGGCTCCAGCCGCCTATCCTGGCATGGGCTGCACGATCCTTCACTGGACGGACCGCACGGCCGCGACGGTGGTCGAGTGCAACGGGCCCGACTTCGTCACGGTGCAAGACGACATCGCGACGCGCACCGACAAGCATGGCATGAGCGATGCGCAAAGTTACAGCTACGAGCGCAACCCGGACGGCCCGAAGCGCCACTTCAAGCGCGACCGCAAGGGCGCGTGGCGCCCGGTCCACCAAAACGAAGCCGGTCGGTGGATCTTTGATGGCAACGGCGGCAACAAGCTGATGCTTGGGCACCGTCAGCACTACCACGACTTTGGCTTTTGATCGCGACAGGTTCACGCCCAACCCGGCCACTACTCGCCATGCTCACCACAACCAACGCGGCAGCGGTCCGAGTCTTGATCGACCTGCGCACGATCCACGCCGAGCGCGCCGGCAAGCCGGTAGGGTGCCCGGCCATGCTCTGGGATCGCGCTATCGACCGCGCGGCGCGCTCTGGCGCGTTCCGCCTGCTCAATCGCAAGGGCTTGATTGAGGAGTCCTACAAGGGCGGCACGACGGCCAAGCTGTGGCGCCTGAGTGCGCTCGGGCTCGCGGTGCAGCACGGCGAAGAACTGTCGGCCATCCTGTAATCCTATGACCTTCACCAACGGCGTCTACTGCTGGCGGTGCTGCCCAAGGCCCTATGCCAAGGTTGGGCGATGCACTTGCCCTTGCCACTCCGCTCTGAAATCCGCAGTAACCGCGACAACCAACAACCCCCGCCGGCCACTACATCGCATGACCACTCTCCTTGAACTCACGCCCGCCCAGACTGCCGCCGCGCTCCGTGTCCGCTTCCGCGAGCTTCTCGGGACCGACGCCAAGCGCGTGTCGGTGCGCACCGACGTCTACTCGCAAGGCTCGACGATTCGTGTCGCGCTCCCTGCGGAGCTTCTGGCACGCGTGGGTGGCATGGAAGGCATCGACAAGCTTGAGCGCCAGTACTCGTTCGGTCGCTTCGACGGCATGACCGATTCGACCCTGTTCTCGAATCATACGGTCATGCACAAGGGCCAACCGGCCAAGCCGGGCGCGCTCTACTGCTCGATCCGCATCCTGCGCGCCGAACGGCCGCTTCACCCGACCAACTGAAAATCCGATCAACCCGCGACAGGTTCCCGGCCGATGAGGCCACTACATCGCATGACCACCAATCGCCAATCTCCTCAGAAGGTCTCAACGTTCGTTTTCCCCAACCGCGCGCGCTGCGAGTCGGCGGCGACAATCCTCGCGGCCGCGCTTGCGAAGCGCGATCCCGACTGGAAGGTCGTGGTGGAGCGCGCGCTGCGTGGCGACAACTGGGCCGTAATGGTGGAGTGCGATGGCTTGGTCCCCGATGGGCTCGTGATCGCGACTTGCCTCCAGGCCCTTTTGGGAGACCTCGCGTGAAGCCCTCTCGCTTCTGCCGCCGCACCGAAGACCTGCTGTTCTTCGTGCTCTTGAGCCTTCTGGCCGTCACGGCTTTGGCGCTGAGCGCCAAGACTCGCATTTCCTGATCGAACGCGACAGTTCGCACCGACGCCCGGCCACTACATCGCATGGAAACCACGCTTCCCGTTGACTCGGTCACGTTCCGCATGAACCCCCACACCTGCACCCTGATGGGTGACGTGGCGAGCACGTGGGCCAGCGTGCGGGGAAGCTTCGAGCTGCTGGCCAGCGGTCGCTGGCAACTCGTTGGCATGTTCTGCTACGACGTCGAGACCGGGAAGCCGGTCACGATCGACTGGATGCTTGAGGAGTTCCGGCGCGTGCTCTGCCAAGCGGTTGCGCGGGAACCGATCGGCAACTCGGCCACGATGGGTTGGCGCTCGACCGTGCTTCCTATCGCGCGCTGATCTTTTCGAGCAAACGCGACAACCCCAACCAACCAATCGGCCACTCCACACCATGGAAACGCTCCTCTCGACTTCTCCCCTCATCGACGCCGCGGCCGGCCTTGCGGAAATGGACCGCTTGACCGCGCTCAAGGAGGCCGCGATGGCGGACCTGCGCGCTTTCCACGCCGAGACCAACGCGTTGATCAACCGCACGCTGGATCGCCACCCCGACATTGCGGCCAAGGTCGGGCCGTGGCGCGGAGGCCGCTGAAATGGGCGCCGACCACGACCGGCAGTTGAAGATTCGGGCCTACATCTTGCTGCGCGCTCACGCCGAAATCCGCATCGAGAAGAACCCTCCGGAGCAACGGATCTTCATCCGCGACCTGCGCGCGCGCGCCGACTACCAGAACCCAGACGTTCGGCCGATCATTGATCGAGCCTGCCAACTGATGCGGCCGGAAATGATGGTCTGCGCCGGTTGCGGATCTGACGACACGCGGCGCCGCTCAACCTACGTTGCGGAGTGCAACGTGTGCGAAGGATTGACTTCGATCGACTGCGAGGAAGAAGTCGTGTTCCGTTCCGCCAAGACGGTGCGCGCCGCGCAAGCGGAGTTCGAAGCGCAGGATCGGGACATCTTTTCGGAATGACCGCGACAACCGACCCGGCGACCCGGCCACTACACGCTATGGCAACCATTCAACTCCCGTCTTCGATCAACCCCGCTTCTGTGTTCGCCGAGATCAACGGCCGGCACGTCGAGGGGAACACTTTCGATGCCGAGCAATTCGAGCTTCGCGGACTGCGCGAGATCGACTACCACAACGAACCCGCGATCCTGGTCGAGATCTGGGAAGTGCCGGTGGCGCGCGACTGCGGTCCGCAACCGACGGACGTGCGCGATCCGTTCGCGGCTTGCGTGCTCACTTCGGCCGGTCGAGTTCGCGCCTTCTGCTACGACGCCACGCTGCTCGGCGAGGTCGTCTAATGCGAAGCCTCACGCATGCCGACTGGATCCGCGAGGCCACCACGCTCTTCGGATCCAACCCCAAGAAGTGGCGCTTCGTGTGCCCGGTCTGCAAACACGTCGCGTCTACCCAGGATTGGATCGACGCCAAAGCGCCGGACGCGGTCGCGTTCTCGTGCATCGGAAGATGGCGACCGAACGCGCCCGACGCGTTCCCGCTGACGCGCAAGAAGGGTGCGCCAAAAACGATCCAGGGCCATGGCCCATGCAACTACGCGGGAGGCGGCCTCTTCAAGCTCAACCCCGTCGAGGTCCTGTTTCCCGATGGGAGCAAGTCGTGCTGCTTCGAGTTCGACCGTGGGCCAAGCAATCAAGTCGAGCCCGCAGAACAGTTCCGGCAGGAATACCTCGGATCGTTCGAGCCATCCAAAGATGCCACGCTTCCAAATCAGCCTCCAATTCCTCACCCCAACCAAACCCATGAAGAAGACCAAACCCAAAAAGCCGACTAGCCGCGACATCGTCACTATCCTTGTGTGGAGCGATCACGCGATCGAGATCCGCAAAGTCGCGAAGGAAACGGCCGACTTGTGGGTGGCGCACCTGCAACGCAAGCTCGGCATCGACAACGCGGCTGACGAAGCCAACTGGCTCGTGCTCGAAGGCGACGTGCCGGCGCAGATCGTGACCGTGGAGGCTTGTTAGCAATGATGGGCGGCTGGGCGAACTCTTTGAGCGGCGACAAACAGCACTACTTCTCATCGACTTCGACGAAGTCTTTGTGCGGTCGACACCGTGACGCGCGCTCTTATCTGTGCGCTTCGCCGTCCACTGTTTCCAAACCATGCACGCGGTGCTCGTCGATGCTTGCGTCCAAGACAAGCGTGGAACTGTGCCGCGTTTGCGACGAAGCCGAAGTAGTCACGATCTGCGACCAATGCTCCCGGCCAATCTGCTACGGCTGCGAATCTTCGGGCGGCATGAGTTCCTGCATGGAGTGCGTCGCGTGCAGCTCAGAAAATCGCGACCGTCACGACAGGAACGCGAGGCGGCCGGCCACTTGATCGCATGCTCACCAACGCGCCGCTCAACTTCGCCGACTACGCGGAACTCGTTTCGACCATGACGACTGACCGGATCCTCGGCGCGCTGGCGGACATCCACGCCACCCTGCCGCACGCCGACTCGCTGGATCGAGAGACCGGCACGGACCGGGGCGGCTACTACCGCGATCAATGCTCTGTGCTGCGCCGCGAGATCCGCGCACGCGAGGCCCGCTAATGTCGGTCTTCAACATCAAGCTGCGCGAGTCCGTGGCGTGGATCGCGGACAACTGCAAGGAGCAATCCCCGTTCGAGATCGCGAGGCTGGACTGCACACGCCTCGCCGCATCGCTCTTCCGCGCGACTCCTGACGAGATCGCGCACTTTGTCACCCTCTACCGAAAGGCCCTATGGCCTCCTGTGAACTATGCTTGAGAAACCAATCGCGGCGCTGGTCTATTCCCCCCTGTCCCTTGAAACGCTCGGCGAACGCATCACGCCAGCGCTTGGGCGCGCGGTCGCGGCCGGCGGCAAGGTCTACGCGGCCCCCGTGACGCGCACGAAGGGGCTCGACGTTTGGGAGCACGTCCCGACCACGCCCGAAACTCTTGCGCACGAGCAATGGGCGAATCCTCTGCTGCGCCTCGTGAGCGTGCCGACTTACGACCTGCACGAAGCCGGCCTGCACCCGTTGCCACCGACCAAAGATGCGGGCGACCACTACAGCAACTGCCGGCTTCTCGCCGACTGGATCCGCGAGCGCATGACGCTACCGATGAGCGAAAAGCGGCGGCGCTACCTTGCCCAGGCGCTTGAACGCGCCGAGAACACGGGGGACTGATGCCAACGCCCAAGTTTCACACGCGTGGCGAGCGCGCGGCGGCCCGCGAGCGCATCGCCTCCAGCTCTTTCACCGTCGCCGAGTTCGCGATCGCGTTCTCGCTTGTGCGCAACACGGCACGGCACCGGTTGGAGCATCTTGAGCAAGACGGCAAGGTGACGGCCACGCGCCTACCCGAGAAGCTCGGGGCTGGGAAGACCGCGCCCAAAGTGCTCTACCGTTTGCAGTGCAGCATTGACGAGCTTTTGCCACCCCTCGCGAGGCGCTACGGATGAGCCTCACGGACAAAAGCCCCATGCCTTTCGGCAAGCACGCCGGGACCCCGATGGAACAAGTGCCGGCGCAGTACCTGCTCTGGCTTGCAGACGAGATGGGATCCTTCCCAGCCGCGCGCCACAAGGCTTCGGTGCGTCGGTATGTGGACGAGAACCGGGTCGCGCTTGAATCCGAGGTCTCGCACGATGACGACGACGCTTGACCTCGGGCCCACGCTTTACCTCACCCACGCCGAATACGCCGACATGATCCGGCTCTTGCAGTTGTGCGAAGCGGTGGAACAAAACTGGCACCGCTGGCGCGACCAAGACGAGACGGATGAGTTTTGGCGCCGGGTCCAACTCGTGCGGCGCCGGGCGGGCGCGATGCCGGGCGAAGAGATCGCGATGGTTCTCTGGAAACCCGCCGCACCGAAACGGGCCTTGTTCGACTGCCGGCGCTAGCATGCGCCCACCATGGCGACAACTCCCGGCGTCCTCTACATCGCAGGCTATCAAGGCAACGGTCAACAGAACTTCCCGATCACGACTGAGTATCCAAACCAGTCGCACCGTTTCCTGGCCGACTTGGCCACGGAAGCGTTTGTTCCGGGCGGTCTCGCCGAGCCTCCGATCCCGGACTTCCACCCGTTCTACGACAGCACCGCGAGCGACACGCACTACACGTCAACCGCGGCCGCCAACGGGGCGGGCACGGCAACTATCACGGTCACGCCTTCGCCCGGGTGGACGGTCGATCAATTCGTCGGCCGAATCTGCACCACGCTGGCGCCGTTCGTCGGCATCCCGGGATTCCCGTTGGTGCGGTTGGAATCCAAGGCCGTGTTGAGCAACACGGCCAACCAGATCACGGTCTCGGGCAACTGGTCCACGCTGCCCACCGCGCACAAGTTCCGGGTCGGCACGGGCCGGTTCCTCGTCTACAACGCCCAACCGGCCACCGTAGGCGCGTCCGTGTTCCCCGACATCACGACGCAAGGCCTCGGCGGTTGCCCGGCCGCGCTCGGCATCGGGCTCGGGCCAGACGCGCACGCCGTCAAGGCGTTCTATGAAAAGGTCTGGCCGTCGACCCCATGGTTCCACTTCTGGAAATACGTCTCGCCGGTCGGGATCTACTCGGGCTGGCGTTCCGCCGGCTCGGCGCGCACGCCGTTCCTGGCCGAACTCGCGCGCGTGATTGCGGCCGCGGCCGCGCGCGGCAACACGATCGACTGGAAGCTGATCGTGCTCGACGTGTCGCAAGAAGACATCCGCACCTGGACCGCGTCCGCCCCGACCTACCTCGCGGACCTGACCGAGTTCCTGGTCTGGCTCAAGGCCCAGCTCGGGGCGCCGGGCGCCAAGGTGCAAATCGTCAATCACCACCCGCTGATGCTCGCCGGCACGAAGCCGGGCGGTGCATACCTGATCTCGACCTTCCACAACACCTACGCGCGCAACACGCCCTTCACGACGCTGCTCGATATGTCGACCGCGAAGTTCGGCCGCAAGGTCCAGATTGGCGTCGATCCGGCGCCGGATGACCAAGACTACCGCGTGCAGGATCTGCTCGAACAAGGCGACCGGATGGCCGACACGTATCTGCGCCAAGTCGCGGGCACGGTCACGACGCCACTCCGCGGCATGCCGGTCTACATCATGGGCGGCGATTCGAAGTGCGTGGGAGGGCTTTCGACCGCGTTCATCTCGTCGCTGGCGAGCCAAGACCTCCTGGGCGCCAGCCCGACCACGGTGCGGCCGGCCAATCAGCTCGTCTACAACCGCGCAACGCTGGCGCTCGAACGCTACGACCCGCTCAACAACGCGAACCGGTCCGGTAGCGTGCTGGTCGGGACCGCGGGCCCCGAGATCACGCTCACAAGCGAGCTGGCCAAGCTGCACCCCGATGGGTTCGTGCTGGTCAAGCGCGGCATGAACTCGGCCGCGCTATCGAGCCAGCTTTCGGCGTTCGTGGAGGGATCGGGCGGCGGGCGCTGGGAGCGGGCGGCGGGCGAGAACCTGCAAGCGCTGGCGGCCGATATGGCCAACGTCGAGCGGCTCCTGATGGCGATCGGCATGGTGCCGGACTACCGCGGCTCGTTCTGGATCCTGGGCACGAACGACAGCGTAGCGGTGGGCGGCGGCGCCACCTTTGCCGCACGCCTTCCGCAGTTCGTGGCGGACGTCAAAGCGCTCTTCCAGACGCGCACGAGCGGCAAGGATGCGCCGATGGTCTGGGCTCTTCCTCAACTCGGCTGCACGGGGCGCCGTCCCGAGGAAGTGGTGGCGATCCGCAACGCGCTCACGACCCAATCGGGCCAAAACTCGCAGCTCAAGATCGTGAACTGCGACGATCTGGAGCGCGATCGCGCGGACAACCTGCACGAGACCCCGACTTCGCAGATGGAGACCGGGCGCCGGCTCGGGCTCGCGCTCACCGGTATCGCGCTCGCGTGATCCCTACCAGTCCGTGCCGGGCGGGATCCAGCTCGTGGGTTCGCCGGCACGGACCTGCGCGCGGAGGCTTTCCCAGATGGTCGCGACCTTGCCCGAGTCGGCCGCTTGCCGGCGCCGCAGAAGCTCGATCGCCAGAAGGTGCCAAGTCGGTTCCCAGTACTGATTCCCCACCGTGGCGGCGGTCCAGTAGGCCGCCGGCACGGGCTCATACGGTGCGGTCGCGGGCTTGCCGTTGTGGGTCCACGGCACGTAGGTCGCGCAACGCCAACCCGGCACACCTTCGACCCTCACCCACGCATGGTTGAGGCAGGCCGTAGCGCCACGTAGCGCGAGCTCGCGCGCTCGGGGCGACCCGAGCACCCGGCCCGCGAGATCGAGCCCCCACGCGCCAACAGACTGCTGCCAGGGCATCCACGTCCAGCCGGTTCCGATGCGCGGATCGAGCCTTGGGTCCCAGATGTCGCCCGGCTTCACGCTCAACTCGGGCCAGTAGATGAGTTCGACGCGCTGGCGCCACCGGTCGGCGACGCGCTTGGCGAGATCCCGGTCTTCGAGGTTTTGCCACAGGTGCACCGCCAGGATGGCAGTCCAGCCGATCGAGCGCGCGGCGTCGGAGTGCGAGGTCGACAGACGGCGGTCCGTTGTCTCCTGCAACAGGAACAGGCGGGCTTGCTGCGACAGCACCCACTGGAGCGCGCGCGAGCCCGTGAGGCGCGCGGCCGCGACGGGCGTGTTGTAGAGCCAGTGCTCGCGATCCGGCCCTTCCCACCCGCTCGTTTCCGTGCTCGTGAGCGATCGCGGCTTGCCAAGGCGATCGGGCGACATCGTGACGGACCAATGCGGTCGGCCGCTCCAGATGTTGAGCTGAGGATGGGTCTCTGGCAAGACCGGCGCGCCGCTCGGGTCAAAGAAGTGGCACGGACGATTGGCGAGCTTGAGGCCCGACAGGTAGGCCACGATCTCGCACCCGACACCATGCGGCAGAAGCGCTTCGCCGCGCACGAAGACCTGATCCTCCTGCGCTCCCGTGTCGGCGGCCCGCCGCGACGGCCCCACGACGGCAGCGTCCCACGTGTGGAGCGCTTTGAAGGCCGGCGCGAACTTTGGCGCGGCCCACGCGGCCGGGTTGAACGATGGGGCGTAGATCGGGTTCCCGTCCGGCCACAAGCGCGAGATCCCGACGCCACCGATCGACAGGTCGGCAAACGCGCGGCTGCTCGCCCACGCGTCGGGCTCTTGCATATGCCGCATCCACAGGAGCGACAGCGGCTTTGCCTGCGCTTGCCCGTCGGCGAACTGGGTGCCGGGTTTCACGATCTGGCCCGTGAAGCCGGCGCCCGGTTGGAACACGAGCGCATCGCCGAACGCGAGCACGAGCGCGGCCACCTTTTGGCTCATATCGGGCACGCCCGAATTGGAGGCCGTGACGATGACTTCGCCGCCGGCCCAAGCCGGCTGGTCGGGCCACCACCGCACGAACAGGTCGACCAAGAGAAGCGCACCCGACCGAGCTTGAAAGTGCGCGCTGTAGGCGGCGCCGTCGGGCTCCAACTTGAGCAACCGCATGGGCGCTCCGTTCAAGGTGCAGGGTCCACCCCAAAACGCCATCGGGTCGACCGGCAACGGCGCGAGCGCGAACGGCTCGGCAAGCGAGGCCGTGAGGTCGATCGACTTTCCCGACACGGGCGCGAGGTCTACGAACAGGTCGACCGAATGCACGTCCACACCGATCGGGCGCCCGACCACGTAGCGCACCCCATCCTGCGAGCCCGCGCGGAAGGGCGGCGGCACGTCAACCGTGACGGTCTTCCAGCCGCGGAAACGGAATTGCGAGTAGTTGGCAAGCTCGATGCGCTGCGCGCACAACCCGATCGCCAACACAAACAAGGACACGAGGAAGCGAATCATGGGCGCGGATCCTACCGTTTTCCGCGACAGGTTCGGAAGCCGACAGGCCACTTTGCGCCCATGAGCATGCTCGAATCCCCGGTATTCGTGCCGACGCCCGACACGGTCGACGTCGGCGTGCACGATGAGTTGCGCCTGTTCGTGACGGGCGCGACGGTGCATTACGTCGACGACGAATCGCGGCATGTTCTGCTGATCCACAAGTTCCCCACTCCCGAGGCCGCGCTTGCGGCCGCTACCAAGTTCCTGACCCAATAGCCATGCAAGAACCAACCCCACCGCTTGCCTCGCAGGATACACAGCCAACGCTACCGAGGACCTCCCTGCTCAAGTCCAATCCGCAGCGCGAGGCGCTACGCAAAGATCTGGCGGAACTGCTCAACCGCCACTCGTGCGAGAACGGCAGCAACACGCCCGACTTCCTCCTTGCCCACCTGCTGGTTGCGAATCTCGACGCGTTCGATCGGACCTTGACGGAGCGCGCGGCTTGGTATGGCCGCGGTGACACGCCGGGCCAAGGTGCGCAAGACCCGGCGCTGCTCGATGGCGTCATGCAAGAGTGCGCGAAGCTCCGGCTTCAAAACGGCGCGCTCATGCAAGGCATGAGTCTTCTCGCCACGCTCACGCCCGAGGTCGTGCAGGACGCGCTCGACGTGCCGCGGATGGCGCGCCAGATTCACGCGCGGTTGCTCGGCAAGCTGCAAGGCATGGCGGCTCTTGATGAGCCGGCACAGATTGAGACCCTGCGGAGCAAGATCGAGGTTCTGGAGAAGCGCAACCACGAGCTGGCCGAGTTGTGGCGAAGCGTATCGGACTTGTACCTAAAGACGGTCGAACGGACCGACAGCGAAGTGGCCAAGGCGAAGGTGCGGATCCGCGAACTCGAAAAGACGGTCGAGCGGACCGACAGCGAAGTGGCTTCGCTCAAGGAATGGAACTCGCAACTGACCGACCTGCTGCGGGCCACGGATCACAAAGACACCGGCTGTCGCAAAGTGCCATCCTGAGAAGCCCGCGACAGGTTCCTCGCCCCATCCGGCCACTTGGTGGCATGACCGCCACCTTCTACGTCTTCCTCTCGAACTTTGGCTACTCGCTCGAACACACGGCCGCGGACCTCGAAGGCGCGGTCGCGATCGCGCGGCGCGCCGGCTTCGAGTGCAGCATCCTGCGGGATGGTGAGCGCGTCGCAACTTGGAGCATCTTGAGCGGCCTCCGGATGGCGCGCTGATCCACCATACACCACCCCACACCCACCTAACGACCCATGCGCACCACGCTGATCCACTTTCTGCCCCGCCCCAAGAACGAGAACGACCAACAGGCGATCGAGACCCTGCTGCACATGCTCCATACCGAGCCTCTGGATCCGTGGTTCGCAGACGAGAACACGCTGCGCGGCGTGCAGAACACGCCGAACTCGCCCGGCTTCATCACGTTCCACGGCAACTTCCGCAACGTGTCGCACGCGTTCAGCTTGTCGAGCGACGACCCTGATCTTTGCTCGAAGCTCTGCGCGGCCTTCCGCAAGAACCCCTCATGGAGGCCCATCCTCAAATGATCACCACACCGCTTCACGTCTTCGACATCTCGAATCCTTCCGACCCGCTCACCATGCTCGCGCCATCGCTCGCGATCGCCGGTTTCGCGATCTGCATTATTTCTCCGAGCCTCGGAGTATCGAACGAGGCGCTGGGCGATTCGCCCGTCATGTTCGGTTGGAAGGAATGGCTTGACTCTCACTGCGGACAAGACCACACCGCCTACTTGGATGCGAACCACGTCGCGATCGTGGCCGCGCTTCGCTCGGTCTGTCTCGGCAAGGCCGCTGACAGGGCCGACTTCGACTCGGCCGTGCGCGCGATCGATGACCCGGCCAAACTCGCGACCTTCATCGCGGAGCGCAACGATCGGCGCCGTTCCAGCCTCAACGACATCGAGACGGCGTGCCACCGCATGGCGACCCTGATCGAGGACCGGATCAAAGCTCGCGACGCGGGCGCAGCGGCGGTGCAGCCGTGAACCCGCCCAACATCGCGGACGAACTCGCGGGCAACTGGCACAAGGTGGCGGCCATGCTTCTTCATCGGCTCGCTGGCGATCAACAGTTCTCGGTTGCTGAGATCCAGTCGCTTCCGCCCAACCACACTATCGTGGCGTCGCACGAGCAAGACGGCACCGTCTTGCGCTTCCGCCTCTTGCCCAACGCGGAGGCCGAGCGGATCGCGCGCGAGTTCGCGCAGAAGCATCGTCCACGAGGCGGCCGATGACCAACTTGCGCGACGACTACGCGGCGCAAGTCGCGAGGCACGTGGCGGGAGCCCCGACCCTGTTTGAGGTTGGCGCGGTCGCGGCTGCCAACGCGATCTTGGACCGGATCGAACGAGAGGAGCGGGCGCGCGCGCGCGAGCAAGACGCCAAGCGCCCCCCGGACTACAGCGCTGTTCTCCCACCATGGCCTTGCGAACCGGACCGCATCCGAGACCGGTTCCGCGAAGAGATGCAGTCGCTCGGGCTCGGCCGCAAATACCGTAACATCCCAAAGCCACCCCGTGGCCACTAACGACCCATGACCAACCCACCGCTACAGATAGTCGAGTTACGCATTCAAAACGTCAAGAAGATCAAGGCCGCGCGCATCCGGCCCGACGCATCCGGCCTTGTGGTCGTGCAGGGCAAGAATCGCGCCGGCAAGTCGAGCGTGCTGGACGCGATCGCGATCGCGCTCGGGGGATCTTCGGAGACCTGCGCCGAACCGGTGCGGCGCGGATCCGATGACGGCGAGATCCAGATCGACCTCGGGTCGCTGCAAGTGCGGCGCCGCATCACGGCCGAAGGCAAGACGACCCTCACGGTATCAAACCGCGACGGCGCGCGGTTCCAATCGCCCCAGAGCCTGCTGGATGGTCTGGTCGGCAAGAAAATCGCGTTTGACCCGCTCGCGTTCTTCCGCGATCCGCCGGCCAAGCAGAGCGAGACCCTGCGCAAACTGCTCGGGCTCGACTTCTCGGCGATCGACGACAAGATCGTCGACGTCTACAAGAAGCGCACCGAGATCGGGCGCGACATCGCGAGTCTAAAGGCCCAACTGGCCGCCATCCCGGCGCCGTCGGGCGCGGCGCTTCCTGCGGAACCGATCGCGCTGAATGATGTGCTGGCCGAGCTTGATCGCGCAACCGACGTCAACACGGCGAACGCGACCAAGCGCTCGAACGCCAGCGCGGCCAATGCGCAGGTGGCCGCAACCGTGGCCAAGCTCGACGCGGCACGGCGTGAGGTCGCTCGACTTGCGGGCATCCTTGCGCAGGACCAAGAGAAACTGCGGATCGCCAACGAAGCCGCGGCGGACTTGCAAGACGTCGACCTGTCGGTGATTCGCTCGCGTGCGCGCGAGATCGAGACCACCAACGGGCTGGTGCGGCAGCAACAACAACGCGTGCTTTTCGAAAAGCGCATCGCGTCGTGGGAATCGATGCGCGAGGCCGCGACGAACGAGTTGGAGGAACTGGATCGGTCCAAGGAAGTCCTGCTGGCCGAGACCAAGATGCCGATCGATGGGCTTGGGTTCACGCCCGAAGGTATCCGGTTGAACGGTGTTCCGCTCGAACAGGCGAGTAGCGCCGAGCAACTGCGCGTTTCAGTCGCGATCGGGGCCGCGATGAACCCTCAACTTCGGATCCTGCTGCTGCGCGACGGCTCGCTACTCGACGCCGAATCGTTCGAGGCCGTGCGCGAGATGGCGACCAAGCACAACATGCAGGTCTGGATCGAACGGGTCGAGGACGGGCCGGGCGACAAAGACGCGATCGTGATCCAAGACGGCCAGATGAAGGTCGACGACTCGCGGAAGTGGATCCGAGGACCCGAGGCGCTCAAGCTCGCGAGCCCACGGCGGCCGCTCCACGTGCTGCGCGACCAACACGGCTACGAACTGGCGCCCCCCGAGGCGCTGGCCAAGGCCAAGCTGGAGCCCGAATCCGACGCCTGGGTGTATGCGGTCGAAGACGTGGATCCGAACGACCCACGATTGACCAAGGCATGGCCTACTGGCCCGGTGTCGTGATAGACACCGCACCCCACACCTTCGACATCCCGTAACTTCATGCGCTACCAATCACGAATCGGCCGGCGACGCCGGCACAAAGCCCACAAGCAACGGTTCCGCTTGCGTCGGATCGCGGGCCTGTATCGGCCCAAGCCCAAGCCTTTCCCGCTCCACAAATGCATCTTGGTCGGTGGCACGCGTGATGGTGAGGAGCTGGAGATACGTGGACCTTCGCGACGGGATCTTATCGCGGCTCGGCACGAGACTTTCGATCTGCCCGACTTGCCGTTGAGCATGGATGACGGCAGGCGGCCGATCGAATCGATGCAGGTTCGCGCCGAGGTCTACCGGCGAACCACCGAGTGGGCGATGCAGTCCATCATTCCGCCACGCCGACCCTTCCACGAAAGCGTCCGCATGACGAACACGATTGACCGGGAGGCCGCCGCAATCGCGTCTGTGCAGGTGCTGCAACCCCAAGGCGACGCGCCGCTGCAAGGGATCCCGGAGCGTTACAGGCGGCTAGTGGAGCGCATGCTTCTCACCATGCTAGGGCTCCAATAATGGGGCTCCGTCAGGACTGGCGCGAGTTCGAGCCGTGGCAGCGCGCCGCGCTGATCATGGGATGGACCGGCATCTTGGTGCAGGTCGTGCTTGTCTGCGCTCTGCTGGTAATGCGCCGTTTGCCGTGACAATCTTTGCCGCACCGCGGCCACCTTTACGCACACCTGGGGCGCCGGAGTTCGGCACCGGGCTGGATTCGATTCGCGAGCCGGACGGTCCCGCGCCATCGAGAGGGCCAGCTCGACCGGGAGACACCCGGCGCCCCTTCTTTCACCAACAGTAAAATGCACCCACTCAACGAAGCGCTGGCGGCCATGGAGGCCCGATGCCGACTTGCCGATGCGGCCGGCGGCCCGGTCACGTGGTCCGAGTTTGCCGACATCCTCCGCGAAGCACGGCGCGAGATGGAACGACAAGACGCCAGGACTTGCGAGGTCCCGCCCACCTGCACGGCGGTGCCCAAACAGAGCCCCAAAAGCGGATCGATGTGCCAACAGTGCTCCGGAAGAGGCTCGATCTTCGTGATCGGCAAGTATGGGTACGGATACAGACCGCAAAACTGCCCGGACTGCGAGGGCAGCGGGGTGACGCCATGAAGCGCGGCGCCGTGTTCAGCCCATGCGCCACGTGGCGGTACGAACTGCCGCGCGAGTGGGGCGCCGGCAATCGCCTTGTGGCGGTCATGCTCAACCCAAGCACGGCCGATGCGGAGAAAGACGACCCCACGATCCGACGCGTGATCGGGTTCGCGAAGTCGCACGGCTTCGGAAGCCTCCTCGTGCTCAACATCTTCGCGCTGCGGTCGACCGATCCCGGTGGGCTCCGGTGCGCGCAAGACCCGGTGGGCCCCGACAACGATGCGCATATCCACGAGGCGCTGTCGAGACCCGGCGCGCCCGCGCTGGCGGCTTGGGGCAGCATGGGTGACCTATGGGACCCAGCTCGGCAACGATCCGCGGCCGTGCTCGAACTGGCGCCGTTGGCCAATTGGGTTTGTCTCGGCACCACGAAGAACGGGCACCCACGCCACCCTCTCTACGTTCCGGGCGCGACTCGCTTCGCTCCGTATCGACCATGAGCCGCGGTATGCACGTCAGCTTCTTGATCGATGCCGCCATCTACGCCGCCTCCACCATCCGGTCTGGCATTCAAAACCGCGTGCGCATGGAGCCGAGCGGGAAGCTTCGCGTGTTTGTCGTTACGCGACCCACCAGAACACAACACTTGCGAGCTGTGCGATGGCCGATTGGAGGATCCCGATGGTAACTAAGCCCATCAAGTCGCGTGTGGCCGGTCACCAGTGGAGACCGATCAAAGCCGGCGTCGCGAAGCTGCTGCGCGTCGAAGACTTTGTCACGGTGGCAGAGGTGCACCGATTGGACATCGGCTTCCGAGCGTGGTTCGGTCTCCCGTCACTGGAGACTTCACGCCACGACTGCAAGAGCATGGTGGAGGCCCGGAAGCTTGTGGAGGATTGGCTATGCGCCCGCTGATCTGCCCATACTGCCACCGCAAGGCGAAGTTGGTCACGGGCCGAGAGGTCTATCCCAACAAGCCGCACCTTGCGTTGAAAGGCTTCTGGCAGTGCGCGCCGTGCAACGCTCGCGTTGGATGCCACGATGACGGCCGCCCGCTGGGAACGCTCGCCAGCCCGAACGTAAGGCGCCTACGCAAGCGCGTGCATGCATTGCTCGACCCGCTCTGGCTGAAATACGCGGACAAAGGCTGGGCTCGCACGCGCATCTACTCGAAACTGGCGGCCGCGATGGGTGTCGCGGAAGTGCACGTTGGCGAGATGACGGCCACCGAGTGCAATCTGGCGATCATTCTGCTGCGGTCTGGCGAGGTGACGGTGTAGGAGCCGGATCGCCAGCGTCGGGCTTGTCGCCCGGCGCCGCGTTGGCCTGCTTGGGGTCGACCTTCAACTCGGCCGCGGCGTCGAGCGCGGCTTGCAGTTCGAGCTCGGCTTGGCGCTGCCCCTTCTGGTCGGCCTCCTCCTGCGCTTCTCGCAACAGATCTTCCGTGCTGTCCTCGGGACGAAGCGCGCCATACCGACGAAGGCCGTCGTGCACGATGCGCGCCGGCACGAGCTGGCGGTCCCACGATCCAAGCACGTGCGGCATGGCTTGCTCGCGCTCCGTCGCTTGCGCCCAATCGCGGAAGATCGTCAGCCGCAGACTTTCGGGAAGCCTCTCACCCAACAGGTCGGCGCAATCCCGAAGGGCTTTGTCCAAGGTCGACTCCTCGCGCGTCACCCACGCGTTCAGGTTCGACGTGTCGCGCTCATCGTCCGAGTTGACGGCCGTTGCGGTCACGCCCGACGTAGCGCTCATGTGGCTGGATGCGAAAAGCTCCATGCGCTTCTTGAGGTCGTCTTGCTCGGCGCGCCCGGCGGCAAGCCCCTGGCCGCTCGACTCCAGAAGCCCGATCGTGGAGCCCTCGGGCAAGCGAATGTGGCGCTTGTGGCCGCGCGTCACGCGCTTGGGAGCCTTGCGGACTGGTCGCTGCGCCGTGAGGTCGATGTTGAGCCCGGCCGGAGCTTCGTCGCCCGGGTCGGCCCCCACCGTGTAGAGCGTCGAGAGGCGCGCGTAGCTCGCGCCGTAGTTCTGCTCGCAGTCGCCCGCGACGTAGATCGCGTTCAGCTCGGCGAGGTGCGTCATGCTGCTTTTGCAGCTCGTGGCCGTTACCTGCTTGGTCCAGGTGGCATGCAGACGGATGCGCGGCGCCGGCCATTCTTTCTGCTCCACCCGCACCCACTCCTTCTTCTCGTTCTGCTCGTAGCGCACCGAGAACCCGACTTCGCCATTGGGACCGTCGCTTTGCAGGATGCGGATGCCGGGCACCGACTTCACGCCGAACATGCCCACGCGCTGCTGCTGGTTCTCGCGAAGCCGCAGCATGGTCGTCACGACTTCGCCTTCGTTGCCGATCCGGTATTCCCATCCCAGGATGTCGGCCATGCCGATCTGGCGAATGATCGGCTTGCGATTGAGCACGTCTTGCTGCGACTGCGGCTCTTCCGTGCCGAGGAGGTCGACCAAGAGCGCGTCGCCGCCGCGGTGGATCGCGTCGAACAGGTGGTCGCGCCCCAATGCCGTGAGGCCGCGCCCGTGCCCGTCCGCGTTGTCGATCAAGTGCCGGAGGCTCTCGGGCAACTCGCCGCCTTCGAACTTTACTGCGCGTCCGAACGGCTTGGACACGAGCCGATCGATGTTGTCCTGGTAGAACGGGGTCGCGATGGCCTTGCGAAGCCGCGCATCGCGCTCGTCCGAAGTTTCGTCGGCCCCGAGCGGCGGAAGCAACTCGTCCGCGTTGGCCTTGATGGCTTCGATCCCGCCCATCAGGATGTCGCCGAGCCGCCAGGACTGCTTCATCGCGGCAAGCTCGGGGCGCTCGATGTCGGGTTGGTCTTTCGAATCGGCCGCGATGAGGATCGGGAGGTGATCCCATGGCAGCTTCTTGGCTGGCTCGATGTGGTCCGTTACGGGCTGCGGAATCGGTTCCTCTACGGCGCGAATCACCATGGCGGGCATGGTAGGGCGCCGCCAGCGCGCGCGCTACGTTCCCACGACTTCGCTTTCGACACTGCGGCGCTTCAACGGGAACTCGCGCAGTGCCAGATACGCAACCGCGTCGGTCAGGTGCGAGTAGAGGCCGCCCGCCGCTTTCTTATCGATCTCGCCCGACCCGTTTTCCTTCAAGGCCGTGTTCTCGAAGTCGTCGACCGAGTGAGGCGCGTTCTCGGGGTCCACGAACAAGCGCACGAGCCCGGATGTGCTCATGCACAGGCGGGTCAGCGCGTTCACGCGGTCGCGCTGCGGCGGCTGCTGGCGGTCGACTTGGATCCGGATGTCGTCGAAGTTTAGGCTGAGGTGCGCGACGATCGTGTCCCAGTCGCTGGACTTCGAACGCGTGCCCGCGGCCCAGCCGGCGGGGTCGCCATACAGCAACACGCGCCCGCCCGTGGCGCGGATCCGCTCGGCCCATTTCTGCGTGAGGCGATCGCAAAGCGAGTTGGTGGTCGAGCCGATCGCTTCGTAGGCCTCGTCGATGATGACCAAGCACGGGATGAGTGCGTAGGCCATTTGGCGGCACGACTGGCACGGCCACGATTCGCCGAGCGGCACCGAAGCCGGCTTCTCGCGGCCGCAATCGAGGCAATGGGTCGCCGGCAGGTCGTGGATCTGGCAGACCGCCACCGTGCCGGGGCTCGTGCCGAAGTCCCACGCGAACGCGATCGGGCGCTTTGGGTCCCACTCGCACCGCCGCCGGTTGTGGGCGCCAAACGTGTAGTAGGCGCGGCCGCTGTAGGTCTCGAACGACGCTTCATACTCCTGGCGGAACGATGCCGGATCGAGGTCGACCTGCGCCTGCGCGAGTTCGCTTGCGCGCATGACCACGGAGCTCTTCCAGTGGAAGGCGTCGTGGTTCTTGGCCTGCCCGTCGCGCGCGCGCTGCCAGCCCTTCCAAAAGTGGTTACGGCCCGCCGGCTTGCCTTGCAGGATCGCCCACCCGGGAGGCCGGCCGGGCGTCGACAGTGCGGGGCGCAAGCTCTGCTTCCACGCGTTGATCTTGACGTAGGCGAACTCGTCCACCACCAAGCCGTCGATCTCGATACCTTCGGCGCGCTGCGGGTCGTTGAGCCCGATCAAATACAGCGTGGCGCCGTTGACGAACCGCATCGTCATTTCGGTTTCGCTCGGCTTGCCGATGAGCATCCAAGGCGGGATGCGGCGCTTGAGCTTGCCCCACCAGATCTTGCGGAGCATGCCGTAGGTCGGCCCCGCCACTACGAAGGTCGGGTTGTCGACGTCGGGCGAGACCGTCAGCACGCCGGCAAACTTGGGCAAGCCCGTCTTGGGGTTGCGCGGCCCGTGGCCCAGCAAGATGTAGTCGATCGCGTCGATCGTCTTGCCCGAGCGGCGCGCGCCGGCCAGCCACTTGATGCGCGCCGGGCTGCGCCGCATGCGTCGCCGCTCTTCGTGGTCGTAGCGCCGCTTCTTGGGGATCCATCCCCGGCGTTCCAGTTGGGTGGCGTCGATCACGAGTCCCCGTCCTCGTCTTCCTCCTCGGGATACTCGCGGCGTAGTTCTTCGCCAGCCTCCGAGCTGCCCTCCATCGACTCCATGGCGGCCGTGACGAACTCGCGGATCTGGCGCCCCATGTTGGTCGTGTCGAACTCGCCCTTGCCCTGGTATTCGGCCGCCCGGCTCTTGAGGTAGAACATCGCGGCCCCCATGTCGCCGTCTTCGGCCGCCTCGATGAGCTTGCGCGAAACCTTGAGCTTGGGCGTCGCGATCGCGCGGGCGATTTCGGCTTGGAAAGGCATGGCGTCGTGTGCCGATTCGTCACGCCAGCGCTTGAGCACCGAATCGCTCACCCCCACGACGTCGAGCGCGGACTCGATGTTGAGCCCATACCGCAGGCAGCCCAGGAACGCGGCTTTGAGCGCGTCGGGCTTCTTCGGGCGCCCGGTCGGGTTGCCCTTGATGTGCGGGTGCTGGTTGGCGCGCTTGTAGACGCGGCTCGCCAGTTTGCCCTGCCCGGATGGGTGCGGGCGCCGTCGTGCTTTCGGCGCCTTTCCCGGGTCTCGTGCTTCGGCCATAGTGCGGGTGGGCTCGGGAGCATACCGGAACGTCCGGCGGGAGGCTTACTTCTGCTTCTTGGCGCGCGGCGCGCTCTTGGGCAGCGGTTTGCCCTTCTCCAACAGGATCTGGCGCTTCGTGACCCACGACTGCCGATACTCCGTGTTGGCGAACAGCTTCGAGAAGCCGGTCACGTGCTTGAGCCGAAGCAACTCCTCGGCCTCCATGCCCAGCTCTGCGCAGATCGCCGCGTCTTCCCACCCGTTTTCCAGCATGCCAAACACCATCGACGACATCCCGGTAATCGAGTGCTTGCCGCGCGCGCGGTTGTGTCGGACGGTCGAAGCCATCCGGTCGTTGATCGACTTGTCGATCACCACGATCGGCAGCATGCCGCGATTGCGAGCCAGGATGTCGGGGTTCGATCGGCACGTGTGGAAGCGGTGGAACCCGTCCACGATGACGTAGCGATCCCGATCCTTGTCGTGCACCGTGACGATCGGCTGCGTGTAGCCGTCGTGCAAGATCGACGTGTAGAGGAGCCGCATTTCCACGCGCGCGACCGAGTTCGGGTTGTAGTCGTTGGCCTCCACCTTCTCGATGGGCACCCAACGGACCCGGTCGATCGGCTGGCCGCGGAGCGGGCTCTGTTCGTGCAGGAGTTGGCGAAGCTGCTCGATGCGCTCCAGCGCGTTGGGCGCGGCCGCGAGTTCGGCCAGGATCTGGTCTTCGATGGTCATCATTTCCCCGTGATGTGCTTGTTCTTGGCGTGCAGCGGATGGCGCTTGCCCGCTTGGTGCTGGCGCCACGCCGTGATCTCGGGCTTGTTCTCCCAGTTCTTGAGCCGGGTGCCGTGGTAGTCGTTGCCGAGGATCGATTGGACCTGCGCCTTCCATAGCGCTTCGAGATGGTGCATGGTCGCGTAGCGGCGGTCGAGGGATTCGAACGTCTTGCGGAACGCGGCCCGCTGCTCTGGCTCCGTGATCAGGTTCTGCACGAGGTGGTCCCGATACTCCACCCACGACGCGAACATGGGCGGGAGGGTCTTGGGCGTGAAGTCTTCCTTCATCTGCCCCACCGTGTTGATCCCCTTGAGGCGCCGCGTCAGCCGGTTCCACGTCTTGGGCTCGACCTCTTGCAGGTACTGCAGGTGCCCGATCGCGGTCTCGTGGTGCACGTTCGAAACCCGCATGTCCTGGATCGCGATGCCGTGCTGGTACTGCGCGTCGTAGAGCTTGCAATACGCCCAGGCGTGCGAGTGGATGGCCAGCCAGACGTCGCGGTAGCTCCAGTCGTAGATCGGGTAGAACGCGTAGTGCCCCGACTTCTTGCCGCTCAGGTTCTTGCCCCACGTCACGTGCTTGTAGGTCGCGAAGCTCGTGAGGCCGGCGAAGCGGGTCGGCGACTCCTCGCACCGCACACCGCCGAGCACGGCGCACTTCTGGCCCTTCCAGTGGTGCGCCACGACGGCATCGAACAGTTCGCCGAACCGCTCCGTGCCGTAGACGTTGGTCTTGATCGAGTCCGGTTCCTGCGGGCGGATCCAGTCCTCACGCGCGGCCACGTCCCAACAGTGCAGCCAATCGTCCGCGCTGCTCGTCGAGTTCGCGAGCACCATCGGGATCTGGAGCCACATGGGCTTGACCTCGGGCCGGTCCATCTGGGTCCGGACGTAGTCGCGCGTCATCTGCCACTCGGCTTCCTGGTCGATCCACATGACGGGCAGCGGAAGGCGGCCGCGGCGCCGCGCCTCTTCAATCGCGAGGTTGAGCACGACGGTCGAATCCTTGCCGCCCGAGAACGCGACCACGAGCGCGGGAAACTCGTCGAACAGCCACGCGATGCGCCGCTTGGCGGCGTCGAGCACGTTTTCGCTCCGGTAGATCTTCATCGCTTGTTGGCCTTGTGGTGGGCATGCGCCAGGGGCGTGAGGTCTTGGTCGAGCGGGATCAGAACATCGTGCCCGTTGCCGCGGCGCCGCTTGGCCCATCGGAACGTCACGTATTCGCGCATGAGCAACTGCGGTGGGTTCGAGTCCATGAAGGCCGACATTCCGCCCTTGCCCATGATGCGGTGGACCGCGAGGCTGCTCAGGTCTCGGTAGTTGGTGTAGCCGTTCACGTAGGCCGTCAGGGGCCAAGCGTGGTCGAACGTCTGCTTGACCATCGGGAGCGCGCGCATCAGGTCCGCGACCTCGTCCCGGTAGGCCATGCCGCCCCCCTGGTAGACGAGCGCCTGCTTGACGAACTCGGGCCGCATCTTGGGGGCCTTCGACTCGACCTGCGCCTCCGTGCGGGCCCAGTTGGTGAGCACGAAGCCCGTCGGGCGCTCGCACACCTTCGCAAGCGCGCGGTCATAGTTCGTGTGGCGCGTCAGCACCATGTCGTCGTCGAGGTTGACGTAGAGGCCGTAGCGGATGCGGCGCAAGAGGTCGACCCGGGCCGCGTGGCAACCGGTGCGCTCCGGGTTGACGAACACGTTGCGGAACCGGTCGCGGTTGCGCACGCGCGCAAGCTGCTCCTGGTTGCCGGTGAACATCAGGTTGAGGTCGAAGGCCTGGAAGCGCGGGAACTGGAGGATCGAATCCACCAGCGCGTTGAGCGCCGGCACGCGTTCGCCTACCGAGATGATCACGAAGGTCTGGCGGTTCACGACGGGATCTCGCGGCAGATCGTGTAGTGGCCGAACGTTTCGCCATCCCGTGTCGACGCGATCTCGGGCGGGATCTGGCCGCGCTCCCGCATCGCGACGTGCGTGAGGGGCGT
>ERZ724509.118-NODE-118-length-38045-cov-7.162490_pt1 | contig 38045 bp, 70 predicted proteins | sample MGYA00376042_ERZ724509 | MGnify/ENA primary metagenome ERZ724509 (study PRJEB28724, sample SAMN07190887) | wastewater metagenome | isolation source: effluent of sewage treatment plant in Hong Hong | place: USA: Christiansburg, Virginia | collected 2016-03-01 ...
GGAAACCCAGACTTTCATAGCGGTCCAAGCGGAACCCTGAACACGAAAACCACGAAAGTGGCGTCGATTGGTACGGGAGCAATTCGAGCCAGGTGTGCCGGTCTTATCACCCGGTGGTTCGTAGAGTCATACAACCTTCCCAATATCGAATAGGCGTGATTTTGCTCATTGGCACGCATAACCTCACCTCCATATCTTGCAGGGTGTACGATGGGAGGTCCGTGACGGCTTCGATAGCTAAGACCTATCTGCCGTCTCCATTTATTTTCTCATTTTCTATCCTATGACCAATTCGCTCCCATTCTGGACGCTCCAGCACTTATACGTTATTCTCTCCCTTGCAGATATCCGAGAGATCGATGACATCCTCGATATCAATCAAGTATTCTCTATCCTTCACCCAGAGGTGGAGAGAATGGAAGAAAAACAAAATGACCTCCGCGATCGCGTACAACCTCTTATAAACGAAAAGAAAATGCTTGCAGAGCAACGTAAAAATCGTGAGGCTGAAAGGAAAAACGCTGCAGATATTATCGACCGTCAGGAAAAGGTAGATAGTAAGCTCAAGGCACTCGATATAGAACTCCAGGACATCCAGGGAACGTGTCCAGAGTTCGAATGGACTGATGCTACGATCGGAATCATCCGAGAAGTGGTCCCTCACGTATTCGATAAGCTCGGAACCCAGCATGACCAACTCAGTGGATACCGACGTATCAAGGCAACTGCAGAGATGATTCAATTCTTCGAAATTCCATCGCTCAGTTTGTAAAAGGCGAAGAAATCCCTATAATACTCACCGACGGACTCTGCTATCGGGAGTACCGATACCGTCGTGAAAAAAGACCCATTCGTGGGCCTTTTTTCTTGCCTTTGCAATTTCACCGATTCTGCATAGAATAACCTCATTATACCTTATCCCACCAAACTATGCCAGATACAAAAGCAGAGAAGGCTGTCCGTGTAAGTTTCGAGACCGAGATGAGATACCTAGAAGACCTGATTATTTATGATAAAAACAATAAGGATCACCCAGAGGAGCAGATAAAAGAATTTGTGATATCCATCCAGAAGTACGGAGTCGTTCTCCCTTTGATTATCGATAAGCATAACGTCATCATTGCAGGACACGGTACTCGTGAAGCCTGCCTGAGAATGGGAATAAAAGAGGTGGCATGTATCGTCCGTGACGATTTGAGTGAGGAGGAGGCTCGAGGACTCAGGATCGCGCATAACAAAATATCAGAGCTTGGTAAGCGAAATAAGCAGAACCTTCTCTATGAACTCCGAGACCTTGGTGACCAATGGCTCGCTGGTCTTTTTTTAGATTTGGATCCATTCGTGGATAACGATAAGGATAAAGAAGAAATCGAAGATGAGGCTCCAGGAGTCATGGATAAGTACGTGGTCCAGAAAGGTGACATATTCCAGCTGGGTGACCACCTTCTCATGTGCGGTGATTCTTCAGATAAAGCAATGGTCGCGAAACTCATGGGATGACAAAAAGCAGATATGGTCTTCACTGATCCTCCATACAACGTGGCATATGTCTGAAGGTGAAAGAATACATCAAATGGCATAAAAAACGACGATATGAGTGATGCAGCCTTCGAAGCAATGCTCGCTGAGTGGTTCGCAAGGTACCGTGAAAATATCAAGACGGGGGGGGGGTATGTATGTTTTTCACTCTCCAAGCACTCAAGCATTATTTGAAAAACATATACAAAACTCTGGTTTCATAGTTATAGAGCAACTCATTTGGAACAAAAATATCGTCTCTATGGGTTGGCAATCATATCGAAGAAAACATGAGCCATTTTTTTACTGTGGAGTAAAAAACAATTCTACCAAATTCTATGGAGACAGAACCCACACGACGGTGGTAGATTTTACAAAATCAGACGCGCAGATCCTCGCAGCTATAAAAAGAACCAGAGATGCTGAAAAAGAAGGCAAGACCACCATCTGGACTATGAAGCGTGACCCTGTGAAGGATTATGTACATCCTACCCAGAAACCCATAGAACTCATCGGCTACGCGCTCGCAAATTCAAGTAAGGTAGGTGATACCGTACTCGACCTCTTCGGAGGCTCTGGAAGCACCCTGATAGCTTGTGAGAAGCACCAGAGAATCGCTCGTACCATGGAGCTGGATGAGAGATACGTCGAAGTCATCATAAAGAGATTTTATCAGTACACGGGAGGAAAAGAACCGATCAATTGTCTCACTCGAGAGATTGACATTAATTCTATCATTGAATAATAATGACAAAGAAAGTACCACCAAAGTCAAAACCCGGTAAATCCCCAGAGCTGGATAAGCAAAAAACACTTGCGAAAATCCAGCCTTATCTCATGCTTTGACTAGCAATAAAAAAGGCGTGTAATGCATATAATGTAAAGACCAACTTCACCGACTACGTCAGCCCCAGCACTATCGGCATGTGGTATCAGGAAAATGAAACAGTCCGAGACCAAATCGATGCCTGGCGCGAAAGCCCCGACATGATGGCGCACAAAGCCTGGGTAGACAACCTGCGCACGTCCAACTTCCAGGCCGCGAAGGCGTGGCTCGAGGTGAAGGATAAAGAGACCTTCGGACCAAAGGAGGATACGATGCCTCGCATGATCATCGAGTTCGCGACGGGTCCATCACCATTCACGAGTCCGAACGCTGTACCGACGGCGCACGTCTCGGTCCCAGTACCGAACCCACTCCCTCAACACCCAGACTTTGCAGTCCGAGAGACCAAAAAAAAAAGCGCGAAGCCCTGAAGTTCAAAAAAACCGAAGAGTGGGCCAAGTACCAAAAAGAAATCAAACTCGTCCGAAAAACCCGGTGGCGAAGGAGGAACCGTATCAAAAAGCAAATAACCTCTCAACTTCATGAGCTCCGCGATCGAATGAATGAACATCGTCCGTAAAAAGATTTATGAACTCCAGCCAAAGCAGCTCGAAGCATCGTACACGTTCAAACCATTCCGGCTCTACGGTGGTGCTAAGGGAGGAGGAAAATCACACTGGCTCCGCGCTGAATCTACAGGCCAATGCCTCACGACGTGAGGTATCAATGGCCTTATTTTGCGTCGAACTTTCCCAGAAGTCGAAAAGAACTTTCTCTACCCTTTCCAGCGCGAGGTCCCCAGGACCGCGTACAAGTACAATGGACAGAACCACATCATCAAGTTCTTTAATGACTCCACGATCGAGCTCGGGTATTGCAAAAATATGACCGACGTCCTGCGATACCAGGGTATCGAGTACGACTTCATAGGGATCGAAGAAATCACCCACTGGAGTGAAGACGAATTCGACACCATCATATCATCCCTGCGTACTTCGAAGGTCGGGGTGACTCCCAATTTCTTCTGAACTACCAACCCGGGAGGGAAGGGCCATGCGTGGGTGAAAAAGCGCTGGATAGACCGAGAACCGAGTGAGCAGTACGACATCGACGACTATGCCTTCATACAGGCGTTCTATACCGATAACAAGGTCCTCCTGGAGCGCGACCCGAACTACATCAAGCGCCTGAACGCTCTCCCAGAGAAACTCCGACGTGCCATGCGCGACGGTGACTGGGATATATTCGAGGGTCAGTACTTCGAGGAATTCCGTCAGGACCTCCACGTCATCCAGCCATTCGTCCCACCAAATGGCGTCAAAAAGCGAGTCATTGCATTCGATTATGGATACACCGCTCCATCGGCTGTATACTGGGGTGCGCAACTCTACGACGGCCGCGTGATCGTCTACCGAGAACTCTACGTGACAAAGCACACTTATAAGCAGCTCGCCACCAGGATCCTGGCGATGACCCCAGAGTGGGAACTCGAGGAGATCGGCTCAAATATCTTTGCAGATCCCGCGATATTCAAAAAAAGCGAGGCGACGGGCGTCTCCGCTGAAGACGACATGATCGAAGCAGGGCTCTACATCTCGCGCGCGGATAACTCGCGTATCACGGGATGGAATACGGTCCGCGAATGATTCCAGCTCTTCCAGAATCCCAATAATGGCGTCGTATCTCCGCGGGTCCTTATTACGAAAAATTGCAGTAATCTCATCCGTACAATTCCGATGATGATCCATGACAAGCGAAATCCAGAAGACCTCGACTCGTCACTCGAGGACCACGGTCCCGACTGATTCCGATATCTCCTGCGCGAATTTAAGCTACCAGAAGCGGATATAGAGTTCTTGGTGAGCGTAAATGATGCAATGAAGAAAAAAAACGTGCAAAATTCGCAAATTTCAATAAAATATTGACAAAGCGAAAATGCAGAAAACAAAGCCGTCCAGGAGGAACCACCGGATGAAGAGTCCGACGACCGAGACGACGACAGCTCCATACTTAATTCTGATTTCTAATAACCTCCCTTATATGGTAAAAAAAGTACAGACCGCCTCTCAAATCGAAGACCTCAACCACATGGAAGACTCATCGACAGAGGAGGAACTCCTCGAGGACCTCGTGGTGGCCGTCAAGGGTATGGCGGGTACGAAAATCATCGACGGGTATCTCGACGAGGAGTACAACCCCCAGCTCGCTGGATTTAAGGGCATGGAAGTATACGATCGCATGCGACGATCGGACGCGCAAGTCTCGGCGGTCCTTCTTGCAATGGAGCTACCGATTCGCAACGCCTTCTGGGATATCGAGCCTGCGAAAAACGAAAACGATGAGGTGACACCTGAATACCAAGAGCAAGCCGACTTTGCTAAAGAGGCACTCTTTGAAAAGATGTCCGATGGATGGGATAATAAGCTCCGAGAGATTCTCACGATGCTCCCGTTCGGATTCTCACTCTTCGAAAAGGTCTACAAAGTCGAAGACGATCGCGTATGGATAGACAAGCTCGGCTTTAGAAAGCAGGTGACCATCCAGAGATGGATAACAACCGCGCGACTTCCAGGAGTGACTCAACTCCTCCCGACTCCAGGTCCAACTGGAGAGTTCGAAGTATCCATCCCAGGGAAGCAGCTGCTTCTTTTCTCCTTCCGAAAAGAGGGTGACAATTACTCTGGTATCTCGGTCCTCCGATCGGCGTATAAAAACTATTTCATTAAGGATAAACTCTACAAATTCGACGCTGTGAAGCACGAAAGACAAGGGGTGGGTATTCCTATCATCTACATACCGAAAAACGCCAACAAGGCCCAAAAGGCGGTCGCGGCTAACATCGTAAAGAATATCCGAGCCACCGAGCAAACGGGAATCGTCATGCCAGGTGCAAAATCAGACGGGTGGGAGTTCGAATTTGCAGACCTGAAGGCTGGATCACAAAGTGATCTCTGGGAATCAATCAAACATCATAACCGCGAAATAGCAAAGAACGTACTCGCTCAATTTCTCGAACTCGGTGACACCGGGTCCGGGTCTTTTTCGCTTGGTGCTGACCAATCGGATATCTTCATTTCGAGCCTGACCAGCATAACGAATCAGGTCTGCGAAGTTATCAATAAGCACCTCATCCGAGAACTCGTAGATATGAACTTCGATACCGATAAGTACCCAAAGCTCCGCTGCCAGAAAATCACCAAAACCGACACCGAGAAACTATCCAATACGATCGCCACACTCGTGGGCGGTGGTATCATCAACACCGATGAGAGTATCGAGGACTACATGCGCGATATGCTCTGACTCCCAGCGCGCGAGCAGGATGAGATGACAGAGGAGGAGGACGATGGAGAGGATGGTGATGAAGGGATGCCTGAAGACGACGGTGCGGATGTCGTATCCGAACTCGAAACCCTCGCGAAAACCGACGGTGCGGATGCTGAGGAGGAATTTAATGACCTCATGGAGACGGTCCTCGAGTTTGCAGAAAGCGCGATATTCCGCGCACCGATGACCGATGAGACGAAAAAGAAAATCTCTGAAGCTCTCACCAAAAATAAGAATAAGAACCTCGTGAGTCAGGTGAACCAAGGAAAGCAGGCGATCGGTGAAACCTCCGCCGCTATTAGCAAGGCCCGTGAGGAGGTCGCAAATCTCAAAGCAGAACTCGCGAAGATTCCAAAGGGTCCAGCCGGTAAGGCAGCACGTCAAAAGATTGCAGCCAAAGCAAAAACCATGCTCCAGGGCGTGAAGGAACTCCAGGGAAAAAAGAAGGGTATAGCGAAGACGGTCCAGGAGGCGAAAAAAGAACTCAAGGCTCGCAAGGCGGCTCTCTCCGCTGAAATCAAGGGCATCCGCGAGAGCGTCAAGGCATGACGTACAGGCGCAAAAGAAGCCGTGGCTGGTCTCCAGAGTAAAGTCACCGCGAACCGCGCGGAGTCATCAAAGCTCCGAGAGGAACTGAAGAAACTCCCAAAGTGAGATCCACGACGCGACGCGATCAACACGACGCTCGAAGGGATATCAAAAGAGAATATGGACATAAAGACCGCTCAGGCTGGAATCAGGACCAGCGCGAAAGTGATAGGCGATACCGCGAAGACCACTATTGATAAGAAGAAAACCGACTCAGGACTCTACCATGAACACGATCACGACTGCGATATCGGGTCCGAACTTCCATCCGTCTTCTCGGATGAGTTCTTCTCGGACATGAGCAAGGCATTCACAAATGACAGAATAGTGGGACTTATCCGATGAGCAAAAGATGAGGAATCACGACAGAAAATCAGGACTCTCGGCTTTAAATTCAATGACTTCGAAGTGAACGCCGCGAGACCGCTCACCTTTGCAGAAAAGAAAGTGAACTTCACGGCCCTTATAGCCGCGATGGATAACTACACTAAAATCATCGAGAATAAGCTCGAGGAGCTCACAGGAAAACAAAAAGAGGACCTCCTGAAGCAAGTCGCGAAAGCCGTCGAAGCAAACGACATCAAGGCCGTCGGTGAAATCAAGGCGAAGTACACGGGAGAGATGAGTAAAGCCCTCGAGGACATCATGAAAGACGTCTTCGAGATAGGGAAAAAGTCGGCAGCATCAGAGATGGCAGTAAACGTACTCGCCACGACTGCTGAAATCAAAGCTGGGATGAAGGTCCAGGCCCAGGCAATCGTCGATAAGGTCACCGCTGAGATGGAGAACGGCATAAAGACCGCCGTCACCCAGACGGTCCAAAAGAACGGTGGGTCAGTCACTAACACGGGAACCACCGAGGCTGTAGCAGCTGCCTCTGCGAACCTCGATAGGGCGCTCGAAGGTGCTAAGGCAACCCTCACGTCGCTCGGAGTTACCGGAACCATTAACATGGGCCGTGCGTTCGTCTTCGAGAGATTCCCAGAGAAGGTCTACGCCTTCCAGTTCTCGGCAATCCTCGACTCGAAGACAACCGACACCTGCAGGTCCCTCGACGGCCGTATCGTAAAACCAGGATCGTCTGAGTTCTATGATTACTCACCACCTCGACATTACCGATGCCGCTCCATATGGGTAGAAATCCTCCAGGATGAAGTCTTTAAGCCTGCGATCGATGGAATACCAGCATCGATACCGAAAAACCCAACCATCGACACATTTAAGGACCTACAGTCACCGATAATCCTCCAGAACTCCCCAGCGGTGAAGGTGGTCCGAAAAGAACTCGAGGAGAGAAAGCAAAAACTTGCTGACCTCGAAGTGACCGGGCAATTCCCGAACCGACAGGAGGCTCACCGAAAGCGTATCGCTGAACTCGAGGCGTCGCTCAAAGGAATAAAGACCGAGTGAGATAGCGAGTTCTTCGAGGGCGCGAAGAAAGCTCTCAGTCAGTACGGCGTCGAGTTTCAATAGTGGTCCCGACATTGATGTCGGTACCAAAAATCCCCTCTAAGTGAGGGGATTTTCTATTTTTCGCTTTAGCTCGCGCGCGATATCTTCCACGATCGCCGGGACAGGATTATCGAAGTCATCGTCGACCTCTTCCATCCACACCCGTATCGTGGGCTTATGATGTAGCTTTGACATAGAAGTATAGATTATTTCTTTTCACCGAACGCCATGGAGAGAGATATCACCCAGCCAATCAGGGTCCATCCGAAAAAGAAATTGACGACGATCGTCGAGCCTGGGTCCTTCTTCCCACGCGAGAGCGCGATGATTGTAGGGATGAAGTAAATGATGAGAAAAACGACAGCTGCTCACATATTAGTAAAAATGGATTACGAGGTACGAAATAAAGAAAGCCAATCCACCACCGAGAAGAAACGCGCCGGTTCTTTTTCTCCAGAGTTCTCGATTGAGCTCTCCGATTTCCTTCTGATAACCCAGACATCGGTCCACCTGCATAGACAGAGACTCCTCTGCACGGTATCGCTTCTGGCGTTCGTCTTCGCGCTCTTTCACTATCTCGGCCCATTCACGGGTCGTCTTCGTGACTTTCTTATTTCCAGGATCCCGAGCGGCCTCTTGCCTTTTGAGATTATACTTCTCTATATTGAAAAGACCAGAATCATCCCGGTACGTTTTATGTATTTTTGTATGCTCTTTTTTAGAGACAGCGACGACCGTAGGCTGTCACTTTTTCGCACGTGGATGGTGCGGTGCTTTTCTTGCCGACATAGGAGTGAAGGGGTTAGAAGATAATAGACTCCATCGATCCACCCAGAGCAGAGGTCCTAAATACTCCAGGTGTGATCAATGGAACCGACTATCGTCGATACCGGGCGTTCACTTCGGGATCCGCGTGGACCATTCGGTCAATCCAGCGTGGGTCGGTGACTTTATCGCCATTCTCATGGACCGACTGCAGAGAATCGTGCATAGGTGGCAATAGGAGCTTCGATCCGCTGCAAGGTGCCACATAGATAGCCCAGTCATTGTCTCCACCCTTCCAAGCCCCCCAGATGAGGTACTCGGGACCCTCTCGCGTCATGAAGACACCATCGGGTGAATTTTCGATAACCCCCCAGGAGATGAGAGCGCCGTGAGGCGTGGACTCGTAGCGGTCCTTTGATAAGTGAATAGCCATTATTTAGAAGAAAAGAATAAATCAGAGACGGCGGTCCGAGCTGCAGTGATACCTTCGGTGTACCTTACAAAAACATAGTCAGGATCGGAGCAAAGCGACGACACGACACCTCGCTCGCGCGTAGCGCCAGGGAAAGGCTCGTACCATACGACCTGTCATGGATAGAAGGCGATGACTGGATCATTATCGACTGCGAGGTTTCACTCTTCGTCAATATTCACCGTCAAGGTATCTCCAGAGAAGAACTGGACCGAGTCTCCATATTTTTCCTTCTCGGATTGCATATGGCAAGCGAAGCAGTTAGGAACTCGGCTGGATGCTGTACATCATGGTGCGTGGTCCATAAATTATAAATGGTAAAAAGTAAAGAATTAATCCATCCGACACCAGTAATGCGTCTGGACCCCTGACGCGTCGACGATCTTCTGGACCGATGCCCAGGTCCAAGAGCTGGAGAACTCCGTCGATAGACGCTGCCAGAGGGCCTCCACGCCACGCTTCGAGCGTGTCATCATAGCCGGTTCATTATTGGTATCCACGAGGTCCAGGACGGTGACGACACGATCGGTCGGGTCCCAGATGATATCGACATAGAGAGAAAGAAAAAAGAAGTAAACGATTATGCCCAGAGGTCGATGCGGTTTGTAGCAATCCAAGCCTTTGAGTATCCGATCTTTCTGAGGCGAACGTACTCTGCATGATTGTGACCGAAATCTTTGACGATGACGAGGTTTGCGAAGGTGATCATAGGAGAAAAGGTTATGGGGTGAATTGATTTGACATAAGCATCTTACTCTTCTTTTCGATAATTGCAAATAATTAATGCCGAATAATGCACGAAAACACTTGACTATGCCGAGTTTCTGCGAGTTTCTGAAGCAGAAACCAATTAGAGGGTGGAAGATTATGGGTAGAAATGGGGTAGAAATTGGTATAAAAGCGAAAAATATACATAATTATAAAACAAAATCTGAATTGACAAATGCAGAACACAAAGCCTTTTCTTTGCATTCCTGCCGATTTCTGGAGCAGAAACTACACAAAGTAAAGTAAAGTAAAATAAAGTAAATATTGTATATATATAGTTTTTCGATATTATTTTTTTATATTTAACACGGGAACAAAAAATGGATAGACAGGAAAGGAAAGCCGTCATCTCTATCGAAATGGACCAGGTCGGGAACTTTGAGATCCGCTGGGATGGCGATAATCAATACCGCCTCCCCATGATGGGCGCTCTCGATTTTGGAAAAGACTACCTCAAGGACCAGATACGCGGAGGGTCCGCGATTTCTGCGTCAGAAATTTGCAGAAATGAGCAAAAAGAATATAATACGGGAAAAGTCCAAGTCGTCTCAAAGCAAGAGGCGATTTCTCTCTATCTGGACGCTTTCGAGAAGATCCAAAACCGCCTGACCGCCATGGCATGAACCGATGAACGCGCGACGTATCAGGTCCCAGACTTCATAAAAAACCTCTAAGCTATGAAAAAGACCAAAGCTCAAATCCTCGCATTCTTCTCAGAGAAGGGGAAAGTATCAAAGGATACCGCTACGAGCATCACCGACCTCCTCTACGAAAAGGGGCTCGATATCAAGTCGCTGGACCGCGTCATGTGGAGAATCGAAGATTATATCCGAAAAGAAAAGATGGCGACCATATTCGACATCCTGACACCATCAGAGATGGGCCAAGTCATCGATGAGATGATCGCGGAGGACCTCGCATGGAAAACCCGGAATATGCCTGCAGAGGACGGCACGTCGCTCGTCGCTACAAAATGAAACTTCACGGCGTGGGGTTTTTCAGAGTTTGCAGAGGGTGACAAAAAAGACAAAAAAGCCGGTGACATCGTCGACATACAGATCATGCGCGTCGGTAAATGGAATCACCCAGCGTATGGAGAATTCGCGATCACGAAAGATACCCTGAAAGAAGTGAAGGCGAACTTCGATAATAACACCAGAGGAATAGAACTCGCCGTCGACGAAAACCATGAACCAAATCACAAAGCACTCGCCTGGTATAAAGAGCTATACCAGGTGACCGAAGAGGACCTCTTCGCGAAACTCGAGCTCACCCAGAAGGGCGCAGACCTCCTCAATGAGGGAGCCTACAGATACTTCTCTCCGGAGATAGTATTCTACAAAAATGACGACGAAACGGGGAAACCCATCACCAACATGCTAGTCGGCGGCGCCTTCACCAATCGGCCCTTCTTCAAATCGATGCAACCACTCATGGCATCGGAAGATGGTCGGGCGACTGAAGGAGCGCGATCGGCACAAGGTGAGGCTGGACTCGCGTACTCGGAAAACTTTTATATCTTTTTTGAACCTACCATGAAAACACTTCTCGATTTACTCGCGGCGTTCTCAGAACTCGCGAAAATCTCAAAGGCACAAAAGGATCAACTCGAAGGAGCATTCAATGACCTTCCTACTGATTCAAAAAGCCCTGAGATCACAAAAGCTGTCAATGAAACTCTCGCTAAATTTAGCGAAGAGGGTGAAGGACAGGGAGCTGGAGAAGGTGCTGGAACTGGAGCCGGAAACGGCGAAGGAGAAGGTGCTGGAACTGGCGAAGGTACAGGTACAGAAGGCGCTGGCGTCGCTGCAAGCGAAGGAGTGGTGTCAATCCAGGCTTCAGAACTCGCTGCTCTCCGCGCTGCGGCTGCAAAGGGTCAAGAGGTCCAGAAGACTACCCTCAAGGCATTCTGTGAGACTTCAGTCTCGGCAGTAATCGCAAAGGGTTCTGTCCTTCCAAAACATAAGGACAAGCTCGCTTCATTCTCTGAATCCCTCGGATCAGTGGAGAAAGCAAAAGAATTCTTCGATCTCATCGGTGAATTCAAAGCCTTCAACTCGACAGAAGTCGGTACTGGAGAAGATCTAAAACCAGCTGAAGCGACTGCGAATCAGAAATTCTCTGAGACCGTCACCTTCTTCCAGGAGAAGATGGGCTTCTCAGAAGCTGAAGCTAAGGCTGCAGCTGAGACTTCACTCAAGGCTGCATAGTTCCAATTTTCTATCCTCTAATTCTTTTTTGCTCTTATGGCATCAATCGAAACAAACATGCGCGAAGGAACGATCAACACGTTCTTCGTTGGCGCTGCAAAACTCATCGAGAAAGGAAACCCAGTCTACACTAAAACTGCGACGGGTCTCGCTTTCCAACCCTCTGCTGGAGATAACGTCGCTGCAGGTGACCTCTTCGTAGGTATTGCCGTGGAGACTATCGATAATACTCTCGGAGCTGCCTCTGCAGTTTCTGTCCGCGTATACGGCGCTGGAGTTCACCAGGTACCTAATACAGGATCAATCACTCAGACTTCAGTCGGGAAGGCAATCAAAATCACCGCTGCCGGTGTTCTTGCTGCTGGAACGGTCGCAACTCGTATCGGGACATGCGTCGGAGTTACTACAGCTCTCGTAGACCTCTCTATCGATGCTTCTATCGGTAACGTCTGGGCATAATCCCTCTTTTTTCTAATTTCTAATTTATTTTTTTCTTATGCTAACGCCTCAAGAAACAGCCCGTCTGCTTAAAAGTGGACTTCAGACTACATTCATGAAGTCATACGACGCGATCGAGACATACTACCAGGACATCGTGACTCAGGTCCCATCTACCAAGTCCTCAGAAGAGTACGGGTGGCTCGGTGACACTGCAGAACTCCGAGAATGGAATGGTGAGCGAACTCCAAAAGCCCTCAAGGAATACGGATTCGTCATCAAAAATAAGAAGTACGAATCTTCTATCCGCGTGGATCAGGATGCAATCGATGACGACCAGTACGGTCAAATCGTAATGCGAGTGACTCAAATGGGCGCAGGAGCAAAACGATCATACGATAAGCAGCTCGTATCAGTCATCCAGGCTGGACGAACTACTGTCTGTTATGATGGTCAAAACTTCTTCGACACCGATCATCAGGAAGGATCATCACCAGTACAAGTCAATCTCTTCACGTCAACTCCTCTCTCTGCTACGGCAGCGAAGACGATCATCACGGCTATGGAGCAGTATCAAACTGATACTGGACGATTCGCTGGAATCCGCGTGACTCACCTCATGGTACCAAGTACCCTCGAGTGGCTCGCGAAGGAACTCTTCGATCCGTCAATCGTAGCGGTGTCAACTGACCCAGCAAAGGTGGTCCTCCGAGGTCGCGTAAAGGTTCTCGTGAACCCATACCTCGACGGTTCTGCAGGAGCAAATGCTCCATACTACTTCATGGACCTTTCAGGTGCCATCAAGCCGTTTATCTTCCAAATCCGTAAGCCTCTCCAGTTCGACCAGGTAACAACTGCGAACCCTGATACAAGTGCCTTCATGACTGACTCAAATCTCTACGGAGTGGCAGGTCGCCATGCATTCGGATACGGTGACTGGAGATTCTGTGCTATGGGTACAGGTGGAGTATAATCGGTTCGGTTTCTATTTCTTAATAACAGAGTCCTATGTCAAATTCTAGTACAGAAATCCGCGTAAGATTACGCCATTCAAATCACCCGAACGGCGAACGCCGTCGGGCTGGTTTCGTATTCGGAGTACAGCCTAGCGTCGTCGAAGTTACTGCAGAGCAACTCGCCGCTATCGAAGCTGATCCATATCTCCAGATCCTCCCAAATAAGGGAGCTCTCCCAGAAAGCGAGGGTGATGAAGATGAAGGTGGAGACCCCGTCGTGACCGAGGTAAAACTCGACCGCGCGACTAAGCCTCAACTCATCGAAATCCTCACGAATGAACTCAAACTCGTCCCAGGTGTCGACTTCAATCCTGAAGCGTCAAACGCTATCCTCAAACAGCTCGTCGTGGACCTCCGCGCAAAGGCTGCTGATGGAACTGCAGGAAACGATGAAGACGACGAAGACCAGGATGATGAGGATGACGACTCAGACGATGAGTCTGGAGACGACGAAGGTAAGTAATCGTATGGAGGGGTGCTCACGCGATCGCGTGGGTACTCTCGATATTATTCTAAACCACTATCGACTATGGAGGAAATACTCAAAAACCTAGCCGCTCAAGGCCCAACCGTCGCCGTGATGGCCGTGATGATTTACTACTTCATCAAGCAGCAGGAAAAAAAGGAAACCCAAAATCAAGCGAACCTCGAGCGTTTCGTAGACCTCCAAAAAGAAAGCAATGTTATACACTCGAGAACTGGAGAGCTTCTCAATACTATGCTCACAAAGCTCAATGACATGCACACCGACGTGAAAAATGCAAAGTGTAAAAAGGACCAATAACCAACTCACCTATGGACCGCCACGAAATCGACGACCTCGAATGCGAGGCCAACTGACAGATACCCCACCACCTGACAACCCAGCTCGCTCTTGCCAAAAAAGAGCGACTTATTCGCGTCGTGGATCGTGAGGCGGTCCGAGAAGTCATAGACTACAGCCAACTCGAACCAGGACAGACTCCAGACTGACCAAATCACACGCGACCGATTAATACTTTGCGATAAAATGACACTCCTCCGTCAAGCCTACATCGAAACCGAAAGGGATAGAATAGAAAGGGAGACAAAACACCGTATCGAACGCCTGCAGATAAAACTCCGCGTGGATCACCCAGACTACGAGGAAAACTACGAGGCGATCATACAGGATTACGAGCTCAGGGTCCAGGCGCTTATGTCCTTATCCAAATAACTATGAACACTTACTCCACCACACTCCGAATCCGAACTGACGCCTGATTCTATGGAAACCCTGACGTATCAGACGACGTCATCGACGGGATCCGCGAACAGGCCTACGGAATCGTTCTCGGGATCATCGCCGGGAAGTACGACATAACGAATATGAAATCAGGAAACTCACTCCTGACTGACTCTCCAGCACTTCTCATCCTCGAACGGGCTGAGATTCTCATCGCTTCAGGGACACTCCTCAATCAGGAGTTCGGAGCGGAGCAGATGGGCCAGGACTTCGACGGTGACCGAAAAATAAAAGAGGGAAAATCTCTCCTAATGCAAATATTCGATTCAAAAGCACCGACACGACTCATCGGATCCGACGGGATAGAATTCCCAATGGTATCCGTGGCCAGCGACTCAGGTGAAGACGGGATCGTGATGACCATGGCAGATACACCTCGAGCATTCACCGTCGACCAGGTATTCTAAAGTAAACTCTATGCAGCTTAAATTCGAGGTTACATGACAAGTCCAGTTATCTAGAAATCTCCGCACATTGGTGGTCCAGCTACCTAACATGGCGGAGTTTTATAAAGACGCCCTGGACCTCATCGAAAAGCGAAGTGATGAACTATTTGCTCAGAGGGGTCAAAATGCAGAGAAAGCTGAGAAGTGGAGAGCGCTATCACCGAGGACCGTGAAAGCTCGAGAGAGACGCTGGGGATACTACAAAAAGACACCGAGCAATCCGACCGTCCTCCGATGGACGTGACGCCTCCAGGATGACCGTACGAAAACTGTCGAAAAGAACCGCGCCATCTTTGAGTTCAACGCCCCCTACGCGATATACCACCAGACGTGAGGGTGACGACTTCCAAAGCGTGCCATCATCGACCTCGATAACAATACCAACCGTGAGATCGTGCGCGCCTTGCAGTCTAAAATCCAGCGCGATATCGGCATATTCGGTACTCAGATATAATTCCCTCGAATTCGAGGGGTTTATTTTTATTTGTGAAAAACTCCGAAAATCGTATAATATCGGCATACAAAAATCCTGCTTCCTTCCTTCTTTTTTTGCTTCATTATGGAAAAGGTAATCACTGCACTCAAGGTCCTCCTCGAGGACGCCATCGCGACACCTGGGTCTGCTTTATCAGATATAAAAAAGGTGTATTTTTGAGATCCCCAGCAAATCCCTGAGAGCTGCCAGCCTGCCATCACCATCCAGCCAATCACAACTGAGAAGGTGGACCGTGGCCCAGGTGCGATAGAAAACAATTTTACCGTCGAGATGAGGCTTGTCTATAACCAAAAGCAATACTACGGAAAAGAGCAAGGATCCATCGTGACTCCGACGACGGCCGTGTACGATGCGAGCTTCCAGGAGATCCAGGTGGATAAAACCGCTCACGGGCTCGTCGTGGGTGACGCGATCGTCCTCCAGGCGTCGCCTTCCATATTTTCAGGGACTCATTCGGTATACGAGGTCCTCGACCTGGATACCTTCACCGTCAAAAAGACGAATGCTGGCGCTGAACTTACCCAGACGCTCACGGGCGTCACGTATAAGAAAGTGAACACCGAGAATATATTTGCAGTCGCGGATGCCATCCGAAAAATCGAAGGTGTGGATCCTGCGACCTTCGAACCTCTCGAAGACACGATCGCGTGAATCGTCATGACGAATCCAACCCTGAAAAATACCGCCATGGCACTCTGCCCGGTCGAATACTCCAGAGTCGATAGCGTCGAATATTGATTCTCTACAAATCGCTGATTCCCGACATACGAGGTAGTGGTCCGTATCAAGGCGAAGCGAGTGAAGCGAAGAACCCAGGCTTATATCTCTTAATTTTTACTTTTATGTACATCATAAAAAACATAGGTGAGGAACCATTCGCGATAGCAGGATGTCCTCTTCTCCAGAAAGGCGAAACGGCTGAGGTCACGGCGTACACCATGAACATGGTCCGATTCAATCCCAATATCGAGATTGTCTCCGGAGGCTTAAAATGAGTGGAGCCTGAAACCGTGGCGGATACCAAAACAAAAAAAGCGTCAACCGTCAAGGGTATCGAATAGTTCTCATTTTATCATTTTTCTTTTTTTCTTATGTCAAATGCTCGTCAGGGATGGCTTACGCTCGTACGCGAAACCACTCCAGGTACTGCTGTAAAGCCTACCAAAACAATCCCGTATAAAGATGGAGATTTTGTACCAAAAATAGACATCAAAGCGAACAACCCTATCAAAGCGAACCGATGGAACGCCCTGAACGTTACCCAGGGTAAGATTGCCGTCGATGGTTCTCATAACTTCGACTACGACCCAAACTTCTCTCCATTCTTTCTTGGAGGACTTCTCGGGGTCCATGCATTCACGATCGTCTCATCTGATACAACGGCATATAAGCATACCCTCACCCTCGCTCAATGTGACATCCCAGCATTCACAATCGAGCAAATGAAGGGTGGCGTCTGTGCTTCAGATACCAACCGTCAAGGATACCAGGTCAATCGCGCCTTCGGAGTTTACATGGATACTATCGAACTTTCTGCGAGTGACGACATCGTCAATATGAGCGTGAAGTCAAAGGCCCTCGGTCTCTTCGATACAGCACTCCTCACTGCGGATGTAACCGCTGGAGCTGCAAAGGTCGTCTCTCTCACGGCCGTCGAAGGAATCGTCGCGACTGACGTCCTCAACTTCTGGAAAAGCACTCCATCATCAGAGCAAGGTACAGTATCAACTGTGAACGTGGCAGCAAAAACAGTCACCATCGCTACTCTTGCCAACCCTTACACAACCGCTCTCGGTTCTAAGGTCGAACTCATCCCAGTCGCTGCGTCATTCCCAGATGACGATGTCGTGTTCTCATTCTTTCATTGCCAATTTCAAGAAGGAGTGGACCTCACGGCAGCTGCATCTGCAGGGCTCTCGAATTACGAGGACTGGTCAATCGAACTCTCAAACGCCCTTGAGGAACGATACGGGTCACTCCGCCAGAGCGCCTCAGTCATCGCACCAAAGGGAGCATCTGGAAAAATCAAGTTCACAAAATACTTCACCGATGTCACTAAGCGTGACCAGTGGAGAAACCTCAAGCCAAACGCGCTTATTCTCACCATGACGAATGGCCAGAGAATCTCTGCTACTGATACGAACGCCACAAAATACTCAACCGTGATCAAGTGTCCTCGTGTCGTGATCACCAGCTACGAAATGCCTACTGGAACCGACGAGCTCTACGCTGAAAGCATTGAAGCTGAGATCTTCTATGACAAGACAGCTGGGTACGCGATCCAGATCGAAGTAACGAACTCCAAAGCCAATACATACTACGTCGTCTAATGGAATTCCCATGACAGAGGGGTACATACTCTGTCTTTATCGCCAGATTGGCGACCATCTAACCCTTTTCATTTATGTCAAAAATCGTATTCGATGCAGATAAGATACGAAAAACCGTCATCATATCGCTCCCATCGGTTCCCGGTTCAGAGCTCGAATTCTTCACCGATAATATCGTCGGGACCGAACGCGAGCTCACCAACCTCTACCCAAAGTACCAGGAGAAGGACCACCCGGATGCTTTCTCATTCGTCATGGCGTCACTCGTCAAGCTCCTGAAGGCCTGGAACTTCACCGATGCAGAGGATAAAGATATACCGCTAGAGCAGGCGAAGGATATATTCGAAAAGCTCCCAGGAAACGATATAAAGTACATTCTCACGAAAATCGAGGAGGTGAAAAAAGAAACCATTGGTAGCCTGGGTTTGGAACAATCGTAAATATAAATAAAGCCCTCGATGGATACTTCCAATGACGGGAGATCTCCACGAAAAACAAAATAGGCGTCCAGGTTATGCAGAAAATCCTCGACATCGAAATAAGTCGCTCCATGCACATACCCTATGCACCGAGCATAAATGAGCTGGAGGTCCAGGATTACAGATTCCTCTCGCTCTTCTTCCAAAAAGAACGCTTCTGGAAAAATAAAAACCAGCATACATAACTCTCTCCCCTATGAGCCAAAAAGTACAATTTATTCTCGAAGCGGTCGATAATGCCACGGCTGAACTCAAAAAAATCCGTGATTGAATCGACGACATAGGAGAGCAAGGGAAAACCACGAAAAAAGAAATCGTGGATGCTGGAGATGGGATGTCATCATCCATCGGGAAAACATCCAAGAGCTTCTGAATATCAACCCAGGCGATCGTATCAGGTCTAAAGACTGCAGGACTCGCGGCTGGAGCATTCGCACTCTCAGTCGCCTGAATGGGTCTTGCTTCAGGAAAAGACGTCGAGAAAACCCGGGTGGCATTCGAAAACCTGTACGGGTCCGCGAAGCAAGCTGGAGATATGATGATGAAGATCACGGACTTTGCGAATAAGACACCCTTCGAATTCTGAGAGATTGCTGACATGGCCCTGAAGCTCAAAAACGTCGCCTGAGTCACCGATGAAGAACTCATCCCAGCCCTCACCAACCTCGGTGATATCTCGGCATCCCAAGGAAAACCAATCTCCCAAGCGGTCGAAGCATTCAATGATGCGATCACGGGAGAATTTGAACGTCTGAAGGAATTTGGTATAGTAGCAAAAAGCAACGGTGATAAAGTGGCCTTGACGTTTCGATGACAGACCACCGAGGTAAAAAAGACATCAGAGGGAATCGGTGAATATCTCAAGGGAATCGGTCAAATGACGGGTATAGCTGGCGCCATGGATAAACAAAGCCAAACGCTCGATGGGCGTCTCTCGACGCTGAAGGATACCTTTATGGGCGTGGCCCGTGAGATCGTGGGAGTATCACTGACAGGTGAAGTCATCAAGGGGTGACTTTTTGACGTGATATCCAATGGCGTGGCGACTGCAATCACCATGCTTACCGAGCATAAAGATACCATCCTCTGAATATTCAATACGATCGGCACGGTCGTCTCTGGTATCGCTCAAGGAATCATGGTGGTATTCGACGGCGCAAAGGTGGTCCTCCAAACATTCGGAGCGTGGCTCTCGGAAAACTTCGGAGCGCAATTTGCAGAACTCGGCACGGTCATCGGTGCGCTTTTCACGACCATCAGTCAATTCTTCAAATCATTCTCTTCAGAGAATAAACCAATTCTCGACGCCTTCCTTTTTATTATGAAGGCAACCTGGGAAACCATCAAGCTCGTCGTCGAATCATCGCTCGGAGCTGCAATAGAAATCATAAAGACCGGACTCACTCTGATAAAAGACACGATCGCGATATTCTCTGCAGTCCTTCATGGTGACTGGGCTGCAGCGTGGGAAGGTCTAAAAACACTCTTTGCGAATTTCATGACTGGGATTCTTTCGATATTCGTCGAGCTCTTCCAGCCATTCTATGACCAATGGGTTCTGACGTGGGAAGCCGTGAAGCTCTGGTGGGATGGACTCCTTGACGGCGTATCTCTGAAGTGGTCCGAGATATGGACCGCCATCGCGACCTTCGGAGCTGGAATATGGAATGGAATAAAAGCAACCGCCACGACGGTATTTGACGGATTTAAAAATTATCTCTCCGGACTCTGGGATTCGATATCGACCACCGCGGTGAATAAGTGGAACTCCCTGAAGGACGGCGTCATAAACGTATGGAAGGCGCTCACGTCTTGGTTCTCAGGCGATGGATCGTCGAAGTTCACCGATACCTTCACCGCCATGCTATGAACGGTGACGGGAGCAGCTAAGGCGATATTTAATAACACCATCGGGATGATCGAAGGGTTCATCAACCGAGCAATCGACGGTATTAACTCGCTTATTCGTGCAGCCAATAAAATATCACCAACTCAACTCTGAACAATCGGACCAGTCGCGATCGCGCGATTCGCGCATGGAGGACTCGTAGAGGGTCCAGGAGGACTCGATAAGGTCCCAGCCATGCTCACAGCTGGAGAGGTGGTCCTAAACGCGGCCCAGCAAAACAACGTCGCGCGCGCGATCGACTGAGGGAACCAGAAGGGAGGATGGACTATCGTCCTGGAGAATAATAACTTCTACGGTTCGGATTCAGAGTTCGCTCAGAAGATAGGCGATACCGTCATCGACATATTCAAAACCCATACTGCACTACAATCATAATATGCTACTCGTCAAACTCAATGGAGTCGACATCACTGACAAGGTGGATTATAACACCGTAAAGATTACTGAGCAGATGAACAATCGGTCCAATACGTGCTCTTTTTCGGTTTCCAATTACATGGTCCCAGAGGGAGCGCTTATCGAGGTCTGGGAGGGGTCAGAGATAACCGTAGACGCGATATCAGGAACTCCTACCATTACCATAGACGAAACGTTTGAGTACCACCAGAAGTACAGGATTGGTGACGAGCTGAGAATACCAGCCGGCTCTTCAGGTGCGATCAAAAGAATTATACAGTCGATAAATCATACCGCAAAAACCGTCACCTTCACCGCGAACCTCGGGACCGCGTACACGAAAGACACAAAAGTCGGCCGTCTTCTCTTTGCAGGAGTCACGCTGAAGAACCCGGACCAAGAGATTGGATGCTCTGGGGTTTTTGTATTTAACGTGATGGCTTCAGATTTCACAAAACTCTTTGACGCGAAGAACGTCGTGGATACTTTCGAGAACCAATACCCCAGAGAAGTCATCGGAAGGGTGGTCCATAAATTCACCGCGCCTTCATCATTCCTGGAGATTACTGACGCAGAAACCACGACGGGGTGGTTAGTACCCTCGGGAGTATGAACCACACCATGAACGTCGACCACCGATCGCGCATATAAAAACGCGAGCGTCACCGGGTGAGCTTCTGGAGCTGGTACGATTATATACCGATTCACTCCTGGAGCAGCTGCCAACCTTTCGAGCTATTCCCACATACGCGCGTGGATAAAGATAGGTGCTGGACAGCTCACAAAACTCTCCGCTCCAAAGTTTCGAGCCGTCACCAGCGTGGGAAACTACCTCGAATGGTCCGACATGGTCCAATGCGAGGATTGCTGGAGCTATGATAGCTTCGAGATCGCGAACGGGGTGAAAACAGGAACTCCAAACCTTGCGAGCATTGCATACTATGAGTATCAATGGACCACCTCGACATCGATAGCATCTGGAGAGATAAAGTTCGACCAGATATCCGTGACGACGGGATCCTTCACAATTAAAAACGTGATGCAAGGGACCGCGAAATATGGCGACATTCGAGCTCAGTACAAAAAACCGACAGTCCTCCTCGAGGAACTCGCGAAGCTCCAGAAACTCTACTGGTACGTCGACTACGAGCGCGACATTCACTTTTTTGAGCAAGAAAGTTATACATGCCCAATGGAGATCACCGATACCAGTGAAGTATACGGTGACCTTTCCATCACGGCCGATATTTCCCAGCTGAAGAACCGCCAGGTGGTCCGATGAGGTGAAGCGGTGGACGCTGGAACTTATACCCAGGATGAAGTCACCGACGGGAAGCTCGAAAGCTGGAGACTCGACTATAAACCAAAAGGACTCAAAATATATGTGGACACTACCGGGACTGGATCGAGTTATATCGAGAAATCAGTGGGTATAGAAAACATAGACGCTGCCGCATCATTTGATTATCTCTACAATTTCAATGAAAAGATAGTCAAGCGAGCATCTGCCCCACTTCTTGCAAGTGGTACACTTATCAGGCGCGTGTATTACCCATATAAACCAATACGCGTCCAGGTGGAGGACACCGCGAGCATACTCGCTATGAAAGCACTCCTCGGATGAGATGGAATATACGACGGCGCACTTATTACCGACTTGTCAATCCGAAGTTTCCAGGAGGGTCGCGCTCGCGCGAAGGCTGAGATCGCACCATACAAAAACCCAGTCATCACCTGAACGTGGGAGAGTGACCAGGACGGATGGAAATCAGGTCAAATCGTACTCATCCAGGACACCAACCGAGGGATAGATTCGAGCTTCGTCATCCAGAAAGTCACCAGAACCCAGAAAACGACGGGACGCTGGACATACCAAGTACAGGCTGGATCCACGATGTTCTGATTGATTGAATTCTTCCAGCTCCTCCTTCGAAGGTCTGATACGATGCTTATAGACGTCTCCGAGATCGTGGACGTCGTAAAGACTATCGATGAAGTGATATCTATAGGTGAGGTATACCGAGTCTACAAAAAGGGTCCACCTTGGTACGCTCACACTTACAATCAACAATTTTCTATCACGACCGTGGGAACCGAGGGAGGAACCGCCAATGACGCGTATGCTGACTATTGCGAAGCCGGATAATTTCTATATAATACACCTATGCAAATCAAGATAAAAGACGTCTCTCAACTCGAACCAAACTACACGATCACGATAGCTCCAATGGAGGAGCTCTGCTCGTGGTTTCGTCAGTATACCGGATCATGGGCCACTCTGAAGGACATACAAAAATCCTTCGAGAAACGCCAGAAAAAAGGGATCCGCGACGACTGGATGAAGCGGTGGATGGAGGCGGTGAAAATGTACGGCCCAGCATCAAAAAGAGCGCGAGTCATCCAGGTCCATAACCTGGTTCCACTCATCGGACGTACAGAGTTCGCAAAAGCGCTCCTTGGAGAACCATCGAATGTCGTGGCGAACTATATCGCGGTCGGGTCCGGATGAAACGTCCCAGCATCAACCGATACTCAACTCCAGACCGAGTTCGTACGCTGAACCTTCAATGATACCTATTATACCGATAACGTCGCGTACCTCGATAAATTCTTCTGAAGCGCGGAGGTATGAAGCCAGACGATCCTGGAGGCTGGAATATTTATGGGATGAACGGCATCAGCTGATACATGAAAACTTCTCTCCAGGGTAAACTTTAATGAGACGACGACTGCCAATGAGACGATAACCGTGAATGTTTCTATTACTTTTACCTCTGCAACCTAAAAATATATGCCACGAAAAAACTCGACAGCCTGGGCTCCAGGAAATCCCGTACTCGCCACACGCCTCGAAGCTATCAATACTGATATTGACGATTTATACGCTACAGGTTCGGACCACCTGAAAGTATACCGACTCGCTGCAGATCCAGCACTTCAAGTAACGATTGGTTCTGGAACTTATCGTGTATGAGGTACAGAAGGTCAGTACGCATGATGAATACTTACAGTGGGTGCAAGCGTGACAACTTATATCATGATAACATCCGCTGGAGCGATAGCAACGTCCACAAGCGCATGGAATGCTAATCACGTGAGACTCGCGGTCGTCGTTTCTGGAGCATCCACGATCACATCGATAACAGACTGGAGAAATAAAGTCGTAGGCGGTGACTTTGGAGGAAACCCTACGGGAGCTGTCCTCATGTGGAGTACAAATACAGCGCCTGCAGGATATCTACTTTGTGATGGCACGGCGGTCTCCAGGACCACATATGCGGCTCTTTTTGCGCTCGTCAGTACGACATACGGGGTCGGTGACGGCTCTACGACCTTCAATCTTCCAAACTTGAAGTGAAGTGTCCCAGTCGGTCTCGATACAGGTCAAGCGGAATTCGACGTCATGGGTGAAACAGGAGGTGCGAAAACGCATACTCTAGGACTAACAGAAACCCCTGCACATACACACACGACGTCTCATACAGCTGTAAATGCTGCAGGATGAGGATACCAAGCGTCTGCTGGTACAATATGATGAAACAGTTTTACAAATACGTCAAGCTCACAAGGAGGATGACTCTCTCATAATAATCTCCAACCTTACCTCGTCCTTACTTTTATAATCAAGACATAATATGAAAATTTCCTTCTTTAAAAATGGATATATTGCTCTTGGAGAAGATCACTCATACATTAGACCAGAAACAGTCGACGGGGTGACAGATCCAGGATCATGACATCCAGACTGTATTTTCTGCAAGGATATCGAATTCGATCCGAATAAGCAAAGCATACAATTCGATCCTGAAACTCAAAAAATAAAAATCGAAGACATACCAGAGACTCCTGGAGATAAAAAGAATAAAGTCTATAATAAAATCATTTCATGAGAGTCAAGTGATACCGAATGACACGACTTCTCTGATATCGAAATAGGCGATATAATAACTGCTCGGGTATTCGGAGGAAACCCATACGCTCAAATGGTTCTCCAGGCGAAAGCAACCGAGGCGATGTTTCGTAAGATGGCGTGACAAGGGACTCCAGAGGATGACATCGTTATCACCAGAAAAAACCTCGTCATGCAAGAGGTAAATCGTGTCCGTGCTATATTCTCACTTTCTCCAATGTAATGACATCGACTACAGAGATCGCATACATCATCCGACGCGAGAACCAACTCATATACGAATCAAGACCCCAGGACCTCACCGAGGAGGACTGGGATTTTTTGCGAGAGCAGGGTGTGATAAATGGATGCGGTGCTAAGACCTGACCATTCAAAAACTTTCGTCCACCTTGCGATGAGTTCTTCGAGGCGAGCTGCGACTGGCATGATCATGGATACAAAAAGGGCGGTGGATTCTGGCGCAAGTTCGAAGTGGATTATAAGTTCTTCAGGGCGCAAATTCGTGACATTGCGCGATCGGATAAACCGTGGTGGTATCGAATATACCTCTATGGATGGGCGGTCCTCTATTACCTAGCGGTCACCATCTTCGGGTGGCCAAGTTATGATTTGCGATTATGGGAAAAAACAATATAATTTGACAAAAGAAAAACTATGAAAACAACCTGGATACCCCCAATCATCTCGAAGATCCTCGGCATCAAAAATGTCGCCGGGACTCAGATAAATCCAGCTACCGAGGAAACCCTCGGTATTATTGCATCATCTACAAAGGATGAGGACTCACTGCACGCGAGCGGTGATAAATGACTCGTCATCCTCGGAATAAGGTCCGATAATGATGCTTCGACGGCTGGAGATGGAGATTATACCGTTCTGAAGCTCGACGAGCAATGACGCTTGAAGGTATCATCAAAACCAGCAAGCTATCCAGATATTACTGGAGATATCACCGCTATCCAGGCGACCATAGGAACGCCCGTAGCTGGTGGAACTGTCGCGTGAGATGTTTCTCGCGCTTCCAATATTATGATATTCTGTACCGGTACATTTTCTGGAGTAAACTGTACATTCGAGTGAAGCCTTCAGGATACTGGAGATACCAACTGGTTCGCGGTCCAGGCGGTCCGATCGAATGCGAATACTATAGAACTCGTGACGGGTGCATTATCTGCGCAACCAGCATACGCGTGGGAAGCATCGGTAAATGCTCTCAAACGATTCCGAGTACGTGCAACCGCCAGAACCAGTGGAACTCAATCATGGCGATTTGTACAATGAACATATGCAACTGAACCAATCCCTGCAGCTCAGGCATCCGCTACACAGGCAGTAAGTGGAACGCTTACAGCAACAGTAACTCCACCTGCACCAACAACCCCATACTTCCTCAACTCTGCAGCCACTACCAACTGAGCGCTTATTATCACCGGTACAAGTGGGGTCACTTCTTTTTATGCAACTAATGAGGGTGCATCCCCTGCTTATGTAAAACTCTACAATAAGGCAACCGCTCCTACAGTGGGAACCGACGTACCAGAAATGATAATCCCAGTACCTGCGGCCGTGGGTGGTGTTCCATGAGTCGCTACTATTCCTATCGGATTTATAGGATTTCGATTTGCTCTTGGTCTTGGAATCGCGATCACACGAAATGCAATATTCTCAGATCAGAACGCCATTGGAGCGGGTGAAGTCAAGGTCAAACTATCTCGTACTGCATAACATTTTTATATATGAGCAACACGAAAACTCTCCATTTCAGACCCATACATACTCAGTATATCGAGGAGGATCGAGTCGATGGAATACCAACCTATACAATTCTTGTAAAGGTGGCATACTTTCGAGATGCAGAAATGATAGAAAAAGTGTTCGAGGAGGATCGCGTATTTGAGAAAGTACCATACACTCCAGAGTGGGATGGAGCGCTCGGTACGATATACACGCTTATTAATCAATAAAAAATGATTCGTATTATATTCCCGGAAACGGGACTCACCCCTGCAATTACCATAAAGAACACCGCCCTCACGACGGTGTCTTCTGGTGTAATGACAGAGATAGGTCCTACGAATGACGGTCGCTTCTGGTACGGCTATACTTACCAGGGAACCCCAGGACTCGAATACCAGATATCCGTAGACGCTGGAGTCGCGGTGGAGGATCCTGAAATCCGATACGTGAACTTCTGGGAGTTCGAAGATTATACGCCTGCAGATATCGAAGCTGCAATCATTACCGACGGTGACTGAAACGCGGTCCTCCAGGCGATCGCGGATAAAATAGGAAACGAAAACGTCTCGGCATCCGTCATAGCATCAGCGGTCCGCTCAGAGCTTGCTCTCGAACTTTCTCGAATCGATGCTGCAATAAGTAGTATATCAGGATGAAGCGGTGGTGGAGATAGCACCGGAGGCGTCGGGTTCTATATGAGCGGATGAGCTGGAGTGGATACCAAGTGAATAGAAAAGAAATTCACTGAAATAATGGATGAAATAAAAAAGGATCCTGTAAAATACACGAAAGCACTAGAAGATACTAAAAAGGCAATCGTCGATACTATTAATAAAATGCCAACCCCTCTCGTGAATGTTACCGCTCCAGAGGTAAAAATCGAAGTACCTCCAGAGTTTCTGAAGGAGGTCAAAGCAATCGTCTCAAACTTCAATGAAGGCGCAACCGGGAAGCTCAAAGCAACCGAGGATGCATACGCGGTTATTCTTAAAAGATTCAGAGAGAATATCGCGGAGGACATCAAAAACGCGGTCCGAAATGACCAGTCATCCTTTGACTCCGTCATCGAATCTGCTATACTTCGAGCTACAAGCGAATTCACCCAGGCGCTCTCACATATTACCCTTATCGAAGAAGAATAATGATCACACTTCTCATCGTAGCGATGCCATTCTATCCTTTCCAGCTTCCCAAAGCTGCAATACCACCAGCACCATACTGGTGGGTTTCTCGTCGAAAAACCTCTAAATTTTTCTAAACTATGACTGACCTCGAACTTCTCAATTACAATGCCGGGATAGATGTCCCGGATGAAAACGACATCCGCGCTGAAGAGATCCTCGACCTTACCGAGCTTCTCCCCCAGAACGTCATGCTCGACCTTACAGCACCACTCAACCAAGGGTCAATATGAGCCTGCACGGTCTTCTGAACGTCAGGCGCACTATTCGAAACTGAACGCTGGGACGCGCAAAATAACTGAGCTGCATATAACCAACCATTCGATCCATGGAAGGTCTGGGAAAAAGCGAAGACTCGCGGAGCTTCAGATACTCGTGGGTGGTCCCTCCAGGGAGCAATATCGCTTGTCTACGATATGAAGTACACGGTGGGATATGCACGGGTAGCTCCAGCCAAAAACACCGATCCTACACCTATTAAAAAAGCCCTGGCGAATCAATACGCGGTCGTCACGGGTTCTCAATTCGGTGACTGGTCCAAAATCATCCAGACCGGTATCTACTCGGAAAAATCAACTCAGAGTGGCCACGTCTTCCAGCTCAACGGATACTCCGATACTTATACCTTCCCAAACGGTGAAAAATGAGGATTTCACTGTCCGAACTCATGGGGTGGACGCGGAGGATTCTGGATACCATATTCGATGATCCATCGACTCTATTCTACATACATCCAGCTCGGTCAAAGTGATGCTGAAGCTCTCCGAGATTACCGAAACGTACTTGCAAAAAAGTACGCGGACCTATCGCAAGCAAAAGGGATATGGAACTGACAGGATGGAGAAAAGATTGCTACAGCGGAGGAAATCCGTATAATGCTAACCCGCGCACTTGATATCATGTGGGCTCGAACTCGTCAATACTGGGCTGAGACTTTCCAGGAGAAAATACTCAAAGGAAAAGACCTCATGAAAGTATGGAATGAAAAAGAAGCTAAGAGAAACGCCTCAAATGAAGAACTGGCCATTATGTTCTCCAGGGCGGTCACTCGAAACCTGGACACCGCGAAACTTACCCTTTCACGATTCCAGGTCGCAAGTATCATCGGCCGCGATTTTATCCATAAAATCTAGCATGACACTACTCCTCCAGGAACGCGTCCACTCCCAGATTTTTATACTTATAGAACCATCAAAAAACCCACTCGCACGATATTATCGGAGTGGGTTTTTGATTGCTTGCGCATTGGTAGCATTCACGCTGCACATGCCTTGCTCATCCTTTGCATAGCACTAGCAAGCCATTAGGCGCTTTTTTGTAAATTTGCGAGAGGACGTGTCACGAAAGGGGACACTCTCTGCAGAACCTCGGAACCTGAAGGACGGTGGGAGAATCCCCCGTCCGTTTTTCGTGTCAGCATTTTTATATCCTCCACGCTTTCATGGTCCCCCAGGAGGGTCGCGAGATCGGCACGGGTATATTCAGGATTCAGGACTCGAGAGTTATTCTCACCGCGGATAAGCACCCCCAGCTCTTCGAGCTTTTTTGATATCGCCGTGACGCGATACCGAGGGATTCACCACTTCGACTCCACGTCGTCCCTTTTGAATGAACCGATCGTGAATAGGTGGTCCATAAGCTCGAGGCGAGGGATTCCATCGATGGAGTCAATAGTTCAAATCTCCTCACGGCTGGCAAGTACGGATTCGAACTTTATGAGAAGGACCGATACGATCCTGGAGAAATTGAAAACGAAAAGGGTGACGACTACAGCCTTTGCAATGATAGCATTCTCCCACATCAGGATCGCCCTGAACGCTTCGATGGAGTCGTCGGTATAGGTGAATACGACCGTGATAATTATAGACGCCAGGAGGAGCAAAAAACCGCTGAATATTTGAGAGAGAGTCGAAGACTCCAGAACGTCGAGAATCTTTGATACGAGGATGGAGGTGATGGATCGGTTCATAAGAAAAAAAGTTATCAAATAAGAAAAGTACCAGGCTAGGCTCTAAGGACAGGAGATGACATCATTAAATCAAATAACTGTCAAATAAGACAAGCCTGCTTCTCGGTGACGACGGGACGGTCCATAAGGTCCTCGAGTCAATCGATTATTCGAACTGGGATAGCGACGGGACCAGAGTACGGCGTGAGATCCTCGATGAGAATCTTTGTAATCGGAGCGCCACACGCCTCGAGGAACGCCTCCTCGGTGGTTTTTCCTGAGAGATTGATAACAGGAGCAAGAGATGTAGTGAGGTCAAGTGATACCATATTTGTATTGGTATTAGAGAATAAATGTGTTTCTGATAATTTCTTCTAGTTTCTGAAGCAGAAACCCAGAGGACCAGAGGGTGAAGTTATCAGATAACAAAGACATAATACCACATTATGCACGATAATGCAAATAAATTACTTGCATTATTCGGCATTATCCATAATATCACCCTACCTACCCATAACCATCTCACCATGAGAACCGATACACTCCGCAATCACACGATCGCGCTCACATCCATCATCATCCTAGCAATCCTCGGGGTCGACATCGCTCAGGCGCTCGCAATACCCTATGGACTCGGACTCGCTGGATCCGTCGGGGTTTCACTTTCACGGTAGGGAGGACTGGTCCTCCGGCTTTAGCCTCTAACCTTTTATATCTATGACCAAAAAAGACACACCAGAGTCTCCACCAGAAGCTCCCCTCACCATATTCGAGGCGATGACTGCGATAGTCAAAGACCTCGGACCAGTCGCGAAGGATAAGCGCAACACCGAACAGAACTACCAATTCCGAGGAATTGACGCTGCCATGGACGCGCTCAACCCTCTCCTGGCGAAATATGGAGTCTTCCCTACGATCGCGGATATCGAGACGGTCGTCTTCGACCCCGTCGTTTCTAAGAACTGAGCAAAGGGATTCCACCTCATCCGTAAATATACCTTTGCATTCTACGCGAAGGATGGAACCCACGTCACCACCAAAATGGAAGGTGAAGCAATCGACTATGGCGATAAGGCCGTGACGAAATGCCAATCGGTAGCATATCGAGAAGCACTCTACAAAACATTCTGCGCACCGTTCACCGCGAGCCTGGATATCGAAGACGACACTCACGACCTGAAACCAGAGGCTGAGAAAAAAGAACCAGCGCCTACCCCACCAGCTGCAACCACGACTCCGCGTCCAGCTCCAGCTGCGCGTCCTGTGCAACCACCAAAAAAAGAACCACCAGAGCGCCTCGCCACAAAATACTGAATTGCAAAAAACAAAGAGGTATGGGAGAACTACTGGATCATAAAAATGAGTGTCCGCGCTCACGAAGTAAACGCGGATGGCACTCCAAAGAATACCATGGATAACATGTGGTCAATGTTCGACGACGAAATAAAGCTCCTTTTTTGAAAAGATAAAATCGAGGAGCTCACCATTAAAGAATCGATGAAGCTCGAGGATATCAACCGACGAAAGCTCTCTGATATCATCGCTGAAGAGTCGAGAATGCGCGTCGACCAAACACCAGGCCATACTTCAGGATCCCAGAAAATGGTCCATAACCAACCTGCCACATGAAAAACCCAATCTCCGACAAAACCCGCCCAAGCCTCGCGTGCCTAGGGATGCATTACATCCTCATCATGGCGCTGAAGACAAAGCTCACGAATGAGTGACAATATCACGGCCATAAACCAGAGGATGTAAAAATCACCTATGAAGATATCCAGCGCGCTATGGATTCAAAATTCCCACCAGACCAATCTCTTAGAAAACAGATGGAGTACCTGGTCTCATACGGGTATATAAAACAAGAGACCATTGACGGGAAAGTTTATATCAATTTACTCTAGCATTTATGCAATGACTCATAGTCGACTACATCGCATCCTTCCGGGACGGCCACATTTCGGCCGAAAAATTCAGGGAGGATATGTCTAACCCAGAGGTGGTCCTTCAACAAGACCTCGCCGATTTTCTCCTGGACGCTTTCGAGAGAAACCTCCTCTCATGACTTCCTCCCATTGGATACTATGATAGGATCCAGACGAAACCAAAGCCGGCATTTATTCCTAACGCTATACCTCACCATGGACGATAAAGAAAAAATCGCGATGCTCGAATCTGAAAAGACTAGACTCCAGACTCGAGTGAACCAATACGATGAGGTCCTCCATAAGGCATATGAAGGAATGGTCCTCATGTCAAAACAAAACGACGCTCTCATAGACCTCGTGAACCGATCGGATAAACTCCTCCAGAGAAACCTCGAATTTATGGACGACGTACCTAGACAGTACCGGATCGCACTTCTGACTGGAATACTTCTCGGGATATCTATACTCCACTCCCTCCAGGGCATTCTTATAAATTAACTTGCAAAGTTCGGCATAATCAATACTATAAACGGCAGAAACTAACATTTTATACACTCTATGTGAAAACTTTACAAACCACGCGAGGTCGTCGAGCAGAACCTCCTTGGAATCAAGGCCCGAAAGCTCCGTCAACTCATTACATCCTGAGAGATTGAATCAATTAATACCTCAAAGGGTAAGAAACCAAACTACCTAATCTCCGAGGAAGCAATTGCAACATACCTAGAAAAGAACTCGACGAAAGCATCCTAACCACATCGCTCTATGGCTCGACCGCGAAAGAATAATGCAGAATACTTCTCGCATGATGCAAGCCTCAGAAACCACATCAAAATACGCGCATTGCGATCGAAATACGAAAACAATATCGGATACTCGACATACAATATGCTCCTTGAGATTTTGACAGACGCGGATAACTTCAGGATTGAAAACTCACCCCTGCAGATAACCCTGGTAGCCTGAGACCTTGGCATCGACGAAAGCCTATTCACCAACATCCTCGACTTCATGGTATCGATAGGACTCATGCAACGCGATCCCGAATGGATATGGAATGACCATCTCCTGGAGAGAATGCAACCGGTCCTCAATAAGAGAAAGGTCATGCAAGAGAACTACCAGATCCGATGACATAAACCAGCTGAAGAAAAAAAGGGAGATACACCACCAGCACCTCCAAAAGAACCCAAAAAAAGGAAAGCCTACCTCACCGAGGAAAACTGGGCCACCTTCCTAGAACTCTATAAGACCCCAGGAAAAAACAATGACTCCTCCATCTACAAAGCGAAAAAGCTCTTTCTCGCCCTGGAGAACACCTATAAGCACTCAGGTACTAATGAGGTCCGAGATACCTGGTCCGACATACAGAAATCACTCCCACTCTGGGTAAAATCCCAAAAGTGGATGAGCGGATATAAGCACATGGCGACGACCTGGATCAATGGCCATATGTGGGAGATAGAACCAGAACCATACAACCAAAATAAGGGAAAAGCACCTAATCAACAAAACAATGGAAAAGCAAGCTCAAAACCTGGATACTCCGACCACAAAGTGTAGGTCCTGCTTCGATAAAGGGTACACCTCAGACTATGGTAATACTCACATCAAAGGCATCGGCATCCTCCCTAAAACATTTTGTAAACGGTGCGACCTCGGAAAAAATATGTATGAAGAGTGGCTCGCGCTCCCAGAGACAAAAGCCCAGATCGTGAAGGCGTTTGCAAAAGACCTCTTAGACGCGCAAACCACGGCCCAAGTACCCCCAAAGTTTCGTAGCTTCACGCTTGCAGCTCTGCGTAAAAATCCGGGTCTTTTAGTTATCATCGAAAAGTACATCGAGAACTTCCCATCGGACGGGTCCAAAGGACTCTACCTCTGGTGAAATATCGGAGCAGGAAAGACGACGACCGCTGCGGTCGTGGCGAATGAACTCATCGGAAAATACTGGGTAGATTGCCTCATGATCAACTGGGCCACGTGACTCTCGATGGTGAAAGACTCCTTCGATAACAAAATGAACACGACCGGGAAAAACCTCCTGGCACGCCTTCGAAGCTCCCGTCTTCTTATCATCGACGACATACACCAGGAAAAAGGGTCTGAATGGGTGCGAGAGCAACTCTTCATAACCGTGAACTACCGATACGAGCAAGGGCTCCCTACCATCATCACCTCTCAGTGGCCAATTGAGGATGTAGCTGAAAGATACGCTCCTCAGATAGCCTCACGCCTCATAGAGACGTGCGAAATAATCGAGTTCACTGGAGAGGATCGAAGACAGCAGCAAAAATCTATTTTTTAATTTTTACCTATGAATAAAAAGATAAAGAAAATCGCAAGAAACCTCCACGCATTCGCTAAAATCGAGATTGTACGAGCATACAATAAATATTCTCCGAAAGATAAAAATATCGATAGTGTCAGGAGGTCCCTAATAAATCAGAGATGGGAAGATTTACCAAAACCATGAAAAAGATTTTTTTACGAAAAAGCAATTTTAATTCTTACAAAATAACTACTTCACATAATGAAAGTAATATCACTCTTCTGAGGAATCGAATGTGGGCTCGTAGCACTTAAGAGACTCGGCATCGATATCGAGGAATACTACTCATCCGAGATAGATCCATACGCGATAAAAATCACGACAGCCAATCACCCAGAGGTGGTCCACATAGGATCCATCACCGACGTGAAGTATAGAATGGGAGAACTCCAATGGATAGGGGGGGGGGGCGAAGACAGAAATAGACCTCATGATATGAGGCTCTCCTTGTCAGGACCTCTCCATTGCAAAGGCGAACGGAAAATGACTCAACGGTGAAAAGTCGGGGCTTTTCTTCGAATATATGAGACTCCTCACCGAGATACGACCTAGGTATTTTTTGCTGGAGAACGTAGCCTCCATGAAGAAAGCGGATCGCGACGAAATCACTCGCATCATCGGCGTGGAACCAATTATGATAAACTCCGCCCTCGTATCCGCTCAGAACCGAAAGCGGCTCTACTGGACCAATATACCAGGAGTAAAACTCCCAGAGGACCGTGGAATACTTCTGAAGGATATCCTCGAGGAGATACCAATGGACGATGAAATGTGGAAACCACTAGATGAAAAATATATAACAAAAGAATTTATTGAAAAAGTAAAAAATATAGAAAGTAAATATGCAATGTTAACAGAAGCAAGAACAGAAGAAGCAAAAATATTAAGAAGAGAAACAAGAAAATCAGAATGAATAGACTACTGTCCAAGAAGATGAAAAACACTCTTTCCAAGAACAGACGATAAAGCAAATTGCCTAACAACTGGAATAACAAAAGAATGAATGGTACTAGGTATAGTACAGAAACCACGTGGAAAGAACAATGGAAATATCCATACAGATAAATGTACTACAGTATCAGCATCAGAGTTCGAGCATAATAACAAGATCGTGTGAGTAAAATCATATCCAATCACTGCAACCTACGCCTGAGCCTGTCCGCGTGACTTCTTCGAGAAACACCAAAGACAACTCGTAGTATGAGAAAATGACATGGTCTATATGTGGAGAAAGCTCACCACCATAGAATGCGAACGTCTCCAGACTCTCCCGGATAACTACACGGCGTGCGTATCAAACTCCAGACGATACAAAGCAATCGGTAATGGGTGGACGGTCGAAAGCATAGCTCATATCTTTTCTTACTTACCATGATCGAAATACTCCGAATCACATGCAGAACCCACACCAGAGTAAACTGGCTCTTCATGATACTCCCCCAGGTGGGTCTCCCTGAAGCCTGGCCACGTCGTGGGTCCCACCTCATCCTGGAAGCTCAACGGCTTAATTTCTGAAAGTATCTGACAATTTCTGAAGCAGAAACTCTATAATCTTTTTTTACTATTATGCACCACGAACTAAAAATACGGTACGAATTCTGGGTCCCACTCATCGTATGACTCAAAACTCACGAGCTGCGATACAATGACAGAGACTATAAAGAATGAGATACAATATCATTCATCGAAGTAATAACAATCGGAAATGATGTGGAGCCTTCATGGTACTTATGCCAAAAATTTATAATCACTCACGTCCTACCGTGTAGTGTAGTCATGCCGAACTCTGAGAACTGGGTAATTTTATCACTTAAAAAAATATAGCATATGGCCATTGCATTCCCTAAAAAGCTCCCAGATATGCCAAAAGCTGGCTGGAAGGACTGATTCGATAAATTCAAACTTTCCACACCTGCGAAAAAAGAAAAGGCAACGGCACCTCCAAAAGAAAAAAAGAAGTTATCCAAAAAGCCAGAAAAAACTCCTCCATTGGATAAACCACCAGAGAAATCAAGCCTAGCATTTCCAAAACCTCCACCAAAGGAAAAGAAAAAACCAAAGCCACTAAAAAGAACTCCACTGAAGCCACCGACAAAACCGATCGCGCAAATCTGAAAAAAACGTCGAGAGCGCATCGATAGCGGAGGGTCCGAGACTGATATGAACCGGGAGATCTGGAACACTCGACCACACGCCTGCGAGCAATGCTGAGTCGTCATGGAGTGAGCTCTCGAACCTTTCAAATGGATAGAAGACGCAAAAGGTGAAAAGGTCCAGAAGCTCATACGTCCCGAATGCTTCGCTCACAAGCTCGCAAAAAAGATGTATCCCCAGCATCGCCTGGATCCACGGAATATCGAGATGGTATGCTCCAGGGAATGCCACAAAGCAGTCGATATCGAATGGTCCGACCTGGAGTGGCGCCGACTCTTTGACGAAGAACTCACCAAAAATCCTAATTCTTAATTTTTACTTTTATGGACTTTCCGAAAAAACTTATCAAATGATGAATGATCCTAACAGTCAACAATCAGAAATGATATGACGCTGCGATTTCTTCAGGATTCGTGGATTTTGTAGATCTAGCAGTCGATCATTGACAAAAACAATTAGAGGAAGCAGTAACCCGTCTACTCCTCCAAGTAAAAAATAAAGAGTTCCACGACTTCTCAAGTGAAAGAGCTACTCCAAAACAAGACCTCAGAGAAATTCTCCTCAACATGGCTCAAAGAGTAATAGATGGCGACTTTGATAACTAACCCAAATATTCCATATGCACATACTCCTCTACATCTGCGCAATCTTTGCTCCAGGACTCATGGCATTATTCTGCATGGTCCAATTTTCCCAGGCGATCGTCGAGACGACGGTGGATTTGAAAAACAAAATCATCCTCGGCGTCCTTCTCCTTTCGCTCGTCTACAACCTCTTCCTTCTTACTTCCCTATACTTTAAATAATACCCACCATGCTAAATCAAGCCTCCATCATCTGAAACATGACCGCGGATCCTGAAATAAAGGAAACACCGAACGGCCACAAAGTCGCCACCTTCTCCATAGCTACAAACCGAAAATATAAGGACGGTAACTGAAATAAAATCGAGGAGACTGACTATCATAATATCGTCTGCTGGCAAGGTCTCGCTGAGATCGTCAAGAAGTACGCCGGGAAGGGTAAACAACTCTTCATCCAATGACGTATGAAGACTCGAAGCTGGGAGGATACCAGCTGAGTCAAACGATACAAAATGGAGATCATAGCAGAAAGCCTCGAGCTTCTCGGTGGTCCCAATAAAAACGCTGAACACGACCAGGGAGGATTCTCAGACGACACTCAGGTAGAATCTGTGAAGCCTGCGAAACGTACCAAAAAGGTAGGAGATGAAGAAATCGCGATCGAAGATATCCCGTTCTAGAATATAACCAAGAATATAATCCTGAATAAAATATGAAAAGAAAACCTGCATACCTAAAATGGCAATCAGATATTCTCAGTGGAAAACAAAAAGTCATATACCGACCGACTCCAGACTCCAGGAAAAATCTATTTTTTAGAACTATGAAAATCAACCACAACGGCATCAGAAAATCCATGGCTGCAAACTTTAACTCCGCGGTTCGAAGGATCCAGCACCTCGATATAAAAGACCAGAATCTGGCAAGGTTTCTCGAAGACCTACGCCAGGACATATCGACTACCCTCTGCATTTACGAACCAGGAGACGAACTCTACTCCGACCTAAGCGAGGAGGTGAAGCTGATAGACATAGACCCCATCTACATCGAAGATATCCCGTTCTAGAATATCACAAGTTTTTCACTTACTAACATTTTTTATACACCATGTCAAAAACTGCCGTCCAGGAACTGAATGACCGACTCATGCAGTCGGTACGAGGGAATCTTCAGAATCTTACTCCAATCCTGACAAGGATAGAGAATGAAGAATTCCTCTATGATGGACTTAATTGAGATGATCTCTGGCAAGTAATACAAGATCTTCATCTTGATTATTCAGCAATCGCCAAACAAGCTTTTATTATTTTCTCGAATTCCAATACTTGGGAAGTCGAAGATACGTTCACATTCACTCTATAGACCTATGCTTATATTCTCCACCAAGACCGCTATCGGTCGATCGATAGATAAATCCGATCAGACAATCCTGAAGATGCTTCGAAATGGCGAGGTAGAAGAAGTAGAGCTTGTTACAAGTCATTGAACCAAGAAATTCGTATGATATGTTCTCTCATCGAAATTGAATAAAGAAAGTGAACAAGAATAGTCATATATACTATATATATAACT
>ERZ724509.119-NODE-119-length-38025-cov-89.193785_pt1 | contig 38025 bp, 27 predicted proteins | sample MGYA00376042_ERZ724509 | MGnify/ENA primary metagenome ERZ724509 (study PRJEB28724, sample SAMN07190887) | wastewater metagenome | isolation source: effluent of sewage treatment plant in Hong Hong | place: USA: Christiansburg, Virginia | collected 2016-03-01 ...
TGCACATAAAAATAGCATATTATTCAATTATATCAAATTGATATGCGTTTTTTAGTATCAACTATTTAATTCGAAAAAATTTATTAGATCAATTTGATAAAGTAAATCTTTAATCCCTCCAATGTAGTGTTGTGTTTTTATGGTTAGGTTACAAGTCTTGATTGACTGTTGATTAATCGTGGTATTAACTTATTATATGATGGTAAGATTTCATATTTATATGGAGTCATCTACCCAAGATTAATCAAGTGGGTTAGTTATTACTACAACCTTATTTTTACCAGTAATTTTAGCTTGATAAAGTGCATGATCGGCATATTCAATGATAGTGCTAGGATTGCTTCCTACTTTTGGAATTATTTTACAAACCCCGAGACTTATCGTTACAATTTCCGCTGTTGTCGAAAATTTATGTACAATACCTAAATTTTGAATTGCGCGCCGACATTTCTCCGCAACAACTTCAGCTTTTTGGGTTTCAGGTAGAATTATTGCGAATTCTTCACCACCATAGCGAGCACAGAGATCGGCGGGTCGTGATAATGTTGCCGCTAAAGTTGTGGCAACTGTTTTCAAACATTTATCACCGCTAACATGACCATAATTATCATTGTATAATTTAAAGAAATCTATATCAATAAAAATGAAAGATATAGTCGATTGATTTCGAATCGCTCGAGACCATTCATGGTTAAGCATTGTATCTAAATAACGCCGATTGGCTACTCCAGTTAGCGCATCGGTGCGATTTAAAATAATTAGTTGTTCATTGGAGAGTTTTAATTCCAGCGTTTTCTTTTTTACTAAGCGTTCAATAATTCTGGTTTGCTTTAACATCATTCGTAAATATGCGCTAAGAACCAGACTAAAAACTAAGCCAATTAAAAATGCTAGCTCCGGGATTTTATTTTGTCTAATCCGAAGATAACTTTCAGAGGGGATGGCAACTAAACTCCAGTCAATACTGCTGTAATCATCGGGTAACTTAACTATTGAGGTTAGACTTACTTCTAGTTTTGAATTAGTATCAGAACTATTGTGATGATAGAGTATCTTATCTGGAGTTGAGGCATTGTTATCGATAATTTTTAGATCAACATTAGCTAAATTATTAATGAAAACTGAAGCGTTAAAAATTTGCTTAAGGTTTAATAGCGCTAGCATGAATTCAGTCGGTTGGCTTGAATTGATGTCATTTATAGTGACGCTTTTGTTATAGAGTGGTGCAATGCCTAATAATAATTTATTATATGGGTAACTTTTTAGAGAGGTAAGTGTTGCATTTACTTTTTTCGTTTCTGCTGCTGCTTTGAGTGCCTTTAACACGGCTGGGTCAGAACCAATATCTAAACCAACAATAGACACCTCTTGGGGTACGGGGAAAGTATAAAAAATAGGGAAGTATTTTGGACGTATTTTGGCTGCAACCATCGCATTGGTCTGGCTTTGTTCTAAAATATGAAAACTTGGGTCGATAATTTGTTGTTCATGCTCAATAACAAGTCGCTCAGGGTTGTTAACTTGTTTTATAAATGCCAGTAGTTTAATGGCCCTAGTTGTATCTAAGACTCTTTCAGAATTAAGACTAAACGATTTATAATCAAGAGCGGTTTGAGTATTAAATCCAGCGCTAAATAAATCTAAAGCGTTAATACTATGGTCTAATTCACGATAGAGTGATAAGGTTTGGATGCTCACGTCTTTTTGAAATTCACTTATGATTGCACGTTGTTGTTGTTTATGAAGATACTAGCCAGTAAAACCTGATAAGGTGATACCCATTGTGGTGATTGTAAATAAAATTATTTTTTGGTATTGAACAATTAGCCTTACAGGTTTTTTGAATTTGCTTCTCATTTAAGTGCCTAAAATAGCCATATCAAACAATAAGTAAAATTATATTGCTGATGTGAGCAACGTCGTTGTAATTGTTAATTGGTAGTGTTATTCTGAGTGCACCACCAATATTTTGGTTATCTTCAAATAGATGGCTTAAGAAGCATTCCCTTTATTTTTTTTACCTTTGAGTTTGTCATAAATTTCATTGTAAAATTTGGTCATTTTAATCTTGTTAGCAATAAAAGACTATGAACGATCTCTTTTTCAAATGAATGCTCTAAGTTTTGGATCTGCCTTTTGATTGCAGTTTGCGAAATATTTAAAAGTTTTCGGCAATAGCTATAGTTTTGTTTTCAAATGCTTTAAGGAAAGAAAATAATTAATCGCATGAGATCATGATAATGATTAATATTATCTAAATAACTCGTGATTATAGCATACTGGAGAATTAAAGGTTGAGTTCAAGTGCGAAATGCATAAATTAATTTCCTGAGTCTTTTCAGTTATAATACTACTCGTATTAGATGTTTTATGTGGTATAATAACCTTGCAAAAAATTTAAGGAGCAAAAGTAGCATGATAACAAAATGCAATAAGATAAAAAAACATGTACTGATCATGTTAAGCGCTGTGATGCTTGGAGCGTGCAATGGTGGTGCAGTACAAAATAATAATGCGCAGCAAACTGCTAACGCTGCTGCGCCAGTAGCAAATAGTGTTCAAGCTTCAAATGAACAATTTATAAAAAATACTTGTCTTAGTGGTGTATTTAACACCAATGGTAGTCTCAGCGTGACTAACTCTTGTTCATCGGCACAATCGTTAGCTCAATCCAATCTTAAATTTGTTTCTCAGGATAGTTCAGGAGATGCAATTGCATTGGATAAATTTTACAATTCAGCTTCAGGTTTGAGTCTAGAGTTTTCATCGGCAGGTTCCAATCAACAGATTGGTAGCTTTGTGTCAGTGGATAGAAGTTTAGTAATTGATGCTGGACAAACATTGGTTTTTAGTGGCCCGATTAATCAAGTTGATCAAGATTCATTTGATTCGATACAAGCGAATAAGACCTTGGAGCTAATTAGCTTGGGTGGCGCAATAAATAGCAACAATTTATCCACAGCTAATCTGCCTACTTCGCAAAATATAGATACAGTTGATGAGCAAAGTAATGGAAAATCGCTTTTAGCAGTTGCGGTTGTCAAACCAGGCGCATTATCACTAAAAATAAATACCGCCAAGGCTGGATGTGGTACGTGGACTAACTGTGATAATTTAACCGCTCAAGTGAATGATTCTGCTGGAGCTGCGGTTGGTTCTATCACGGTGCCAGCGGCGTCTTTTGGTAAAACCTATTCAGCTACGATTCCTAATTTAACTCCAGGTAAATATACAGTAACATTGTCAAATGTTAGTAATACAACCGTCGTAAGCTCTAATTCTGCTCCAGTAATTAAATCAAGTGCAACCACTAATGATGAGGTAATCTATACCACAACAATGGGATCAGCTAAAGTGAAGGTAGATACAAGTAAAGCTTCTTGTGGGAGTAGTGCTAACTGTTCAGGTTTAGCAGTGTCATTAGTTAATTCAATTGATGGTACTTCAGTTGCTAACTTTAATGTTCCTGCATCCTCTGTTGGTAAATCTTACACACAAACATTAACAGGTGTACCTGCTGGCAATTACACCGTGGTTGGATATCCAATTGAGAATACTAAAGTAACTTATTCTAGTAAAGAAGGTGCGATTAATGTCATTGCGCAAGAAACAGCTGAGCAAGCGATTACTTATTCATCTAGCGTCACTACAGGGAATTCCTTAATTTCATTAGCTACCTTGCTAAGTGCTGAAAGTGTAAATTTACCAGTGACAATTATAAATACAGCGGCTAGTAATCAAGTTGTATATAGTGGGTTAATTTCGCAAGGTTCTTCGGTTAATGTCTTGGGGCTTGAACAAACTAGCAAGGGGTATGCGTATAAAGTCTGTGTTCCAGTTGGCTATGCTAACCCAATGCAAGCTAAATATTTTATGCAAACTAGTTGCCAAAGTTTAGCGATAACTAAACTGAAAACCACTAATTTAACGCTTTCAATGAGAACCAACCCAGTTACGCTGTCTAAAATGAACGTACAAATAAGCGGTTTGCTGGCAGGCGATTCAGCAGTAGCTAAATTTAGCGATTCAGTTAATAAATATATTTATGCTCCGCTCAGTGTCGGTTCTAATGGTAGCACGGTTGCTTCTTTTGAAAAGAACAGTAATTTAATTATCTCTACTGCAGCAACCACAAAAACAGCGGTGTATAATGTCAATCCAGTAAGTACGTTATTAAAGGTCACGGGTGCAGGAACTATACAAATTCCATTTAGCACAGCAATAGTTGGTGCGCAACTAGATAAGGCAACTAGTTACAATTATGTAAATAATACCTTAATTTATGTACCAGTTAATCAATTTGGTTTAATTTCTTACGTTGTAACTAATACAACGGATGAACTTGAATCTGGAATGGTGTTTCCTGCTGCTACAAGTTATCCGAGTGGTGTGACAATGGATGTAACCAGAACTACATGCCTATGTCCAACCTGTTCGCCAATACGTAGCGTAAGTAGTTTGGAGCCTGGTCAAAGTTGTAATGTGGTATTTAAATATCAACCGATAGTATATGGTGAAAATGCTTCATTTAATTATAGCATGACCTTTGTGGGTGAGACTAGTAAAAAGCTATTTGCAACACCATTGATTAGTATACCATTTAGCTCTCGGTCTAATTAATGAATTTGGTTTAAATTTTAAATTCTTAGTCGTTGGTAAAGGTAATTAATTACGGCGCTTGTGAAATTGTCAACAAGCGCCGTTGCCTTATTCTGGTTGTGTTCTTTATTTAGTTTAAAGTTATTTCTAGCAAGAGTTTTACAATTTTAAGATGGTCAAAGTTTATAAATATTGCATAATTTATGTGTTATAATTCTAGGTTACTCTGTTTGTATTGAGCGAGTATATTGTAAAGTTGTGATCTTCTTGGAGTTAAATTTCTTTGATTGAGTCTAGCTGGATTTATTTAATCGTAGCTATTAGTGAGTTAATTTATAACAAAATCATATTTGCTTGGTATAAGCTAAATTTTTAGATGGTTAAATTAATGGTTATGCAAAAAAAATATCTTGCTCGAATGCTTAATACTCTGTTAATGGTGGTGGTGTTGTTTAATGCAAGCTGTTCACTTATGCCGCGAACCGTTTTAGGTTCTGACTCCAGTGAGGTTATTGAATCTAGCGTTAGCAGTGGGAAGTATAAAATCCATGTTTATCCAATTGATGCAACATCTGTTGCGCAGAATAGTAAAACTAGTTATGTTTACACTATTGGAAGGCGCGACCAATTAACTATTTATGTTTGGGGTCATCCTGAATTTAGCTCGCCACTTGGTGCGTCATTTACGAACGACCGTAGTCCGTTTTTGATAAACAATAGTGGTCAAACAGATATCAATGATGCATACATTGCAAAACAAAATATTATGGATAATGGTATGAATTCATACACTGTTGATGAACAGGGTAATATTTATATCCCACTAATTGGAGAAGTTAAATTAGAAGGCAAGACTATTAGCCAAGTGCGTAAGGAATTATCCATCCGCTTATCTAAATATGTGGTAGATCCACAGGTTAGTGTAAGAATGACTTCGTTTCGAAGTAAGCTGGTATATGTTTTAGGCGAAGTTATGAAACCTAATGCCATTAATTTAAACGATGTTCCGTTAGATTTGGCTGGGTTATTAAGTTTTGCTGGTTGGGTAAATTTAGACTCTGCGGATGTTAAAAATATTTATATTTTACGCTTGGTATCTGAAAGCGACATTACAGTTTATCGACTTGATGCAACTAGCCCAACAAACTTGTTATTTGCAAATGGTTTTCTTTTGAAGTCAGAAGATATTGTATTTGTGACAACCGCAGGCGTAACGCAGTTCAATCGAATAATGTCTAAGTTCCTTACTGCAGCACAAAGTATTTGGTTTACAGCAAATATTGTTCCTGTAGGAAATAAAATTATTCCTGATTAGGAGAGAAATGACAAAAGACTACGTACGTGAGATAGGGCTAGCCACATTAATTAAAAGTATTAAAATTAATATTAAAATAATTTTATTAGTTTTAATGCCATTTATGATTGTGATTGTAGCTTTGGTTGTATTGGCAAATCAACGGCAAATTAGTAAATACACTACGACTGGTGTTATTCAGGTTAATAATACTTCTCCTTTAACTTATTCGGATTTACCATCATTAGATTCTAGCAACGATCGCTCAACTGCCCAAATAAATACCAATGGACTATCTACGAATAGTGAAATAATCGTCTCGTTGTTAACTAGAGATTATATTCTAAAAGACATTATTATAAAAAATAATTTTGATATTGAGGTACAAGAGCTAAAAAGTGATGGGTGGGCTGATAAATTAAAGAGTATTTTTAGCTCTCATCGACCACCGGTATATCCTATTATTAATAAATTTGAGGTTTCGCATCGCTATTATAATCATAAATTAAAATTGGTATTTACATCGCAACAGGAGTATGTTTTATATGATAACTATGCTAAATTAGGCAATGGTGTTGTAGGTAAGCCCTTAATTACCAAAGACGTTACGTTATTAATTGCTTCTTATTCTGGTATTAGTAAACAAAAATTTACTCTAATGAAGAAATCGGTTGATTCTGTGGCTGGTGGTTTTATCAAGAAGATAAAAATTGATCCAGTGCTAATTATGAAAAAAAGTGGTCAGAGCGATACTGGGGTAATTGATATCTCAATAACTGATACTAATCCAATTCAACAAGCCGCGCTAATTAATGATATTATAGATGAAGTTCGAACTAAATCATGGGAACGCCAACGCCAAAGTTTGAAACAATCAATTGAATTTATTGAAGAGCAAAAAAAAGTTGCAAAAAAAAATATGATAGAGGCTCAAGAAGCATTAGTGAGTTTTCAAGATACTAATCATATTATAAATTTGGATGAACAAGCTAAAAATGACTTATTAGAAATGACAGATTTAGATGTAAAAGCGTTAGACAAGCAAATTACGCTTAATCAGTTTAAATCCTTATATACTGCAAATCATCCGATAATTATTGCGTTGAAGCTTCAATTAGCCCAAGTTGTTAAGAAGCGCGATGCGGTACATGCTGACTTTAACAGATTACCGGTTAGTCAATCTAGGTTTGCAACCTTAAAGAATACTTTTGATGTAAATCAACAATTATATTTATTGTTGTTGAATAAGTCGCAGAATCTTAGAATTCAGTACGCAGGTATCAGTAGTCCAATTTATGTTTTGACCTATGCAACGAGCGATGTTGCACCGATTCTTAAGCCGTTGTCGGCAAAGTTAATTGCTTCGACTTTAAGTGGCGTTTTGTTGCTTGAGATTTTCTTTGTGTTGTGGTTTACGAGTGATCCTTATTTATTACCGCATTTAGTTGGGAGTAAATTATTGGCGATCATTCCATATTTACGTGATAAGCACAAATGTATTGATTACAGCCATCCTGGTTTTAATTTGATTAATGCTTATTTTCTCCGTAAATTGGCCGAGAGTAAAAACGCAAGTGTGTGTTGTAATTTTAGCAGTATTAATCTTGGTAGTGGTAAAACATTTATTATTGATGCCATCACGAATTACTTTACTAAACGTGATAAACGCGTGCTGCAAATTTGCTTTGGGACAACCTATGAATTTATGTCGGTCAGGGATGTTTATCAGCATCTTGATGAAGAATTAGGCTTTAGTGATCTGTCAATTAAAAAAGTAAAATTAGAAATCAATATTGGTAACTCGATGGATATCAATGGATTTAAACAATTATTGAGTCGTACAAATAATTTTGATTTTGTGTTTATTGAATCATGGGCAATTTTAGATTCACAGGTTTTTATGAATATTTCTAAGCTGGTAAATGAAAATATTATTATTAGCGAACCACGTGATACGCCTGGGTTAGTTAAGCTGATGGCAGATGGGTTTTCTAATCTGGATATTAAAATTTCACGAATTATTTATAATCATCCAAAAAAACCGTTGCTAAATTCAGTATATTCGATAAATAAAGTTGATTAAGGAATTACATGAAGTTAGTCTTAATTTATCGGAACCGTGTTGAGGGTGCAAATAGCATTGAAGAATTATTTCATACCTTAGCATTGGAGTTGCGTAAAAAATTTGAGGTGATTGAATACCAAATGGGATCTCGTTCTAATTTGCTACGTGATATTTTTAACATCCGTCAACTCAACGCGGATGTCTATCATATTACTGGAGATGTGCATTACGTAGCGTGTTTCTTACCTAAGTGTAAAACTATGTTGACGATTCATGATATTCATCATTACAACTACACTATGCGGGGATTTAAAAAATTCATTTATAAATGGTTATACTTGGCTTTGCCGCTTAAATCGATAAGTTGTTTGTCAACTATTTCAATTGCAACTAAGAAAGTTTTGGAGCAACAGTTTAATTTAGATATTCCAGTTCATGTCATTGCTAATTGTTATAACCAAGAGGTATTTATAGCGCAGCCTAAGGAGTTTAATCATATTGCGCCAATAATTTTACAGCTTGGTACTAAAGCAAATAAAAATTTGCCGAATTTAATTGCGGCATTAAAGGGGATTCCATGCCAGTTAGTAATTATTGGTCGTCTAAGCACTCAACAATTGCAATTATTGGCAGATAACAAGGTTAATTATACTAATTTGCTTAATTTAAGGCTTTTAGAAATTTATAATAATTATGTTCAGGCTGATTTGGTGGCATTTGTATCGCTATCAGAGGGGTTTGGCTTGCCAATTCTTGAAGCGCAAGCAGTTGGGCGCCCGGTAATTACGTCAAATTTTGATCCAATGATGAGTGTTGCAAGTGGCGCAGCTCATTTGGTTGATCCATCTTCGATCGCAGAAATTCGCATAGGGATTTTTAAAATTATTAATGATGCTGAGTATCGTGAACAGTTAATTCGTGCTGGATTTGAAAATGTTAAGCTTTATTCACCAAGTAGCACCGCGCAGCAATATGCAGATTTATATGTTAGCATGTTAAGTAGTCATGAGTAGTAATTCTAAAATAGAGCACCGTTTATTAAAAACTACGGCCGTATCTTTTTTGTCTACCGCGTTATCAATTATTATTCAATTAATCAGTGTACCAATTTGTTTGCGTTATTGGGGTAAAACCACCTATGGTACTTGGTTGGCTTTGTCTGCGGCATATACGATTTTGCGCACTGTAGATGGTGGCTTTACCTCCTTTGTCGGTAACAAGCTTAATATGCTTTATCATCAAGATCAGCAGGAAATGCGTAAAGTTCTGGCTTCAGCGGTGTGGGGGGTAATTCTCTTAGGCAGCTTACAGATTGTGATTGTACTAGCACTTTATTTTAGTAATAGCATGAGTCTGATCATGGGTAGCGCGGTTAGTGGAATTAGCACTAGTCAAACCATTTTTGGCTTAATGGTCATGAGTTTAACTTGGATTTTAACTGGGTCTTATATTGGTGTTTTACATCGCTTTTTAATCCCTAATGGAATGCTTTACCAACTGCTTTGGTGGGTAATGTTGTTGCAAGTTTCACAAAGCTTATCAATAATGCTGGCTGCATATTTTCAATTTAGCGTGTTTCATGCCGCATTGTTTTTTGCTTTTGCACAAGCTGCGGTTTACATTAGTTCAGCGTTTTACATCAAGTTGAGACTACCGCAATTTTATCCATGGTTATCTGGTGCTAAATTAAAGATAGGGCTGCGTGAGATTGTTAATTCATTTCCTATGACGGTTAACGGAGCAATTCAGCAAGCTGGGAATAGCGGTGTTGTTGTTCTGGTCTCAGCCGTACTTGGGGCAGCGGTAATTCCAATTTATTCGACGATGCGTACTTTGAGTAATTTATGGACAACGGTAACTAATATTGTAACGGCACCATTATTGCCAGACATTGTGCGTTTTCATGCCACTAGAGAGCCACGTAAATTTATTATGGTTCATAAAACTCACGTTTTGCTGATGAGTGTAATTATAAACTTATCAATCATGCTGGCATATCCATTAATTGATGCAGTCTATTTATATTGGACACGTGGTAAGTTGCCAATTGACCATCGCTTGATTTGTTTATTACTCGCTTCGGTTTCGGTATTTGCATTAAATTCTTTATTTAATACCTTTTTAACTGGGTTAAATAACGGTCGTTATTTAGTAATCATGGGATTACTCCGTGGTTTTTTTGTTTTAGTTGCAGGTTATTTATTATTGCCAATTTTTGGTCTAAGTGGGATTGGAATGGCAATTTTGCTTGCAGAAATATTGTTGATGGCTGCTAATACGTATATTTTTATTCGTGGAGAATTAAAATTAATTGGTGCAGAGCGTGAATCATTGTTTGCATGGTATGATATTTTATGTTTTGCATCGGTATTGGTCTTTTTATTATTAAATGTGTGTTTCGTGCATTTAAGTATGATTTATTATTTGATTAGTTTAGCCTTACTATTCATTGGCATGATTTATGCTTGGATTAATTTGGAGATTGAAATTAAGTCTAGAATTCTACGAATGCTTAGATTAGCACATTGATGTGCATTAGAGTTTAACTTAGGAAAGTATTAATGAAGACTGTTTTAGTAATTGGTAAATTTAGCACGGAAAGTTTTGGCATGCATATTGCCGAGACATTGAATGATATGGGATATCAAGTTTTACGCTTTATGCCAGGATGTAATGCGCCGCAAGGTGGTAATATTTTAGTACATCGGATGAATCAGGCGCGGCGAGTATTGTATGATGCAACTAATGGAATACCTAAGATGCGTATTCGACGGATGAAGGCATTATGGGCATTGGTTAAGGGGCGTAAAGTTGATTATGTAATTGTCTGTCATGATTTTTTACAGCCTGCGGAAGTGCAATATTTGAAAGATTTAACTCAAGCTAAAATCAGTATGTGGTTTCCTGACGCTTTGGTCAATTTTGGTAAAGGTTATTTTATGAATGCGGCATATGACGGTTTATTTTTTAAAGACCCGTTTATTGTTAAAGCATTATTAAATGTACCGCAAAGCCCAGTTTATTATATGCCTGAATGTTTTAATCCTACGCGTCATAAATTGGCGAGCGATTCTGCTATAGCTAATGAATATAAATGTGAAATTACCACTGCAGGGAATGCACATTCTTGGCGCGTAGCTTTTTATCAACATCTTAAAAATTATAATGTAAAAATTTGGGGTCCGCCCGCACCATTGTGGATGCCTGTGGCAACAACTAAGCAAATGTTTCAAAATAAAATGGTTTTTAACAGTGATAAAGCCCAAGCTTTTCTTGGTGCAAAAATTGTTTTAAATAATTTACATTATGGTGAAATTTGGGGGCTTAATGTGCGCACTTTTGAAGCCGCTGGAATTGGTGCTTTTCAAATGGTGGACTGGCGACCTGGTCTTGAGCAATTATTTAACGATGGTGAAGAAATCATTAGCTTTAAAAATATGGATGAACTGCCTGAGAAAATAAATTACTGGTTAAATAATCCAGAGAAGCGTGAAGAAATTGCGTTGGCAGGTAAAGCACGGGCGTATCGTGAACATACTTATGAATTGCGCCTGAAATTAATTTTTGCCACCTTAGATCAGCAAGCACAGGGTTTTCCTGTGCCAGCAATTTAAAATAACTAGCCGAGTAATATAAGTGTCAAGTCGTGTTTCAATTTCAGTTCCAATGGCTGCAACTATTGCTGTAACTGCTGCGGGAACGGTTTATTATTCTGGTGCTGCGGGATTTATTGAATATTCAGATTCATTAATTATTTTGACCTTAATGCTATTGGTTTATCTGGCGCTAGAGGTCGTGCGTTTATATCGTTTTGATAATAGGCGCTTTTTATTAAATCCTGCTTTTTTATGTGCAGTGATGACTTTGGGACTTTATTACGGAATTACCAATATTTTATACTATTTACCAGCTGATAAAGTCGCTGCGGTTGGAATTAAGCCTATAGTAACTGATGCCATGACTAAACTTGAGTTTATGGCGATTATTGCCGCGGCTGGAATGTGGATTGGTTATTGGTCTAAAATATCGCAGAAAATGATTGCTTCTAATTATGCCCAGAGAATGATTAAAAATTATTTTACTCATGATGCAGAGCTAAAAGATACTGCAATTATTTTTCTAGTTGGAGTTGGTTTATTTAGTCGATTACTACAGCTATATATGGGTGTTTATGGTTATTCTGGGAGTTATGATGCATTTATTAAAGCAGCAGCCTATACGCAATATTTTAATTTAGGTGGCTACTTTGGTAAGATTGCTTTAATTGTAATTGCGCTCCAATATTATGCTAAGCCACCATCGTTAAAAACCAGGATGTGGTTTTTCTTTGTTGTATTCTTGGAAGTGTTTTTTGGTGGGTTTTTGACTGGGTTTAAGAAACTGGTTATTTTGCCATTTATTGTTATTATTTTAAGTCAATATTCGCGCACAGGTAAGGCGAATGTTATTTGGGTGTTATTAATTGTGGTTAGTATGAATTTAGCTTATCCGATTATTGAACGATTTCGTGCAATTCGTAACTCAATGGAAAATAATTTCCCAAGTACCTCCTTGGTGGATATTACCCAAATGATGTTTTTTCCAACCGAGGAACAGCTTAGCAGTGCTTCTTATGACGATGATGAAGTTGATGATACGCCAACTTATCTAAAAGTTATGTCACGTACTAGTATGCTGCAAATTGGTTCGCTTGGGGTTTCGTTTTATGATAGTCGTGATGAAATGCCAGAGGGAAGTCCACATGTAATTACAGAGGTATTACTTTCACCGTTGTACTCATGGATTCCACGCTTTATTTGGTCTGGTAAAACCTTGCAAAATATTGGGCTTTGGTATACCCAAGTTGTAATGGATTTAAAATATTCATTTTCCTCTACGGCGATGGGGATCTTAACTTATTTATACATTGGTGGTGGATATATAGTTGTGCTGATTGGATTTATGTTTGTGGGCAGTATGCAACGTTTAGCACTTGGCATAACTCAACCGTGGAAAACTAGCGCTGGGTCACTAGTTGCAATGAGTACTGTGGTGATGATTTCATCAATTGCAGAGCTTAATATGGATGCGTTGGTTGTATTGCTAGTGCGTATGGTGCCAATTGTCGTGTGGTTACAGTCAGTTATGTATAAACATAATTCTGCTAATCCAGAGTTAAATAGCAATATTGATAGTGGGGATCATTTATAATGAATAAACTTTATGCAACGATTCATTCAATTGCTGATGAAGCGAAAGGTCCTTCGTATTCGGTACGTCGTTTATATGAGGAAATGAATAACCAAGGTCATCACGTTACTTTGGTAGATGCTGATTATCAAGAAGGTATAACTCTTCCAAGTTTTTCTAAAAGCTTTGCTCCAGGATTTGGTCCAGCTAAGTTGGGTCGTGCACCACAAATGGCTAAATATTTACGGCAACAAGCAGCATCTGGAGAAATTAAACTTTTGCATAACCATGGTTTATGGATGATGCCAAATGTTTATCCAGGTTGGGTTGCACGTAAATATAAGATTCCGTTGATCACTTCGCCGCGTGGGGTCTTTGCTAAAGCTGCTTTGGAAAGTGGTTCAAAAATTAAACAATTATTTTGGCCATTATTACAACGACCAGCCTTGATTCCTACAGTATGCTTTCATGCCACCGCCGAATCTGAGTATTTGGATATTCGCCGTATGGGGTACACTCAGCCAGTAGCAATTATTCCAAATGGGATTGATTTACCTGAAGGTTTTCAAAAACAAGCGAACCAACATAAAACATTGCTTTTTTTGGGTAGAATTCATCCGATCAAAGGTCTGATGATGTTGCTTGAAGCATGGGCAAGACTCGAATCAGATTTTCCTGAATGGCAATTAAAAATTGTTGGTCCAGATAATGTTGGGCATTTACGCGAATTGCAATATTTACAGCATAAATTGCAACTTCAGCGAGTCATTTTTGTTGGTGCTGTGTATGATCAACAAAAATGGCAAGAGTATCATAACGCAGATTTATTTGTTTTGCCAAGTTATAGTGAAAATTTTGCCATGTCTGTTGCAGAGGCATTAGCTTGCGGAGTTCCTGCCGTAGTTAGCAAAGGCGCCCCGTGGCATGAGTTAGATGCGTATAATGCAGGAAGTTGGGTTGATACTGACAGCTTAAGTTTTGCCGTCGCATTGAAAGATCTCATGCAAAAATCGTCGCTTGAGTTAGCTCAAATGGGGCAAAATGGTCGGAAGTTAATGCAAGATAAATACTCATGGGAAATGGTTGCGACAATGATGGTGGAATTATATACATGGATACTCGAAGGTGGTAGCGCCCCAGCATTTGTTCGATTAGATTAATTAAGAAAGATAGGAATACCTAGTTGTGAAAATAGTGGCAATTATATTGACGTTTAATGAAGAGTTACATATTCAGCGCTGTTTGGAGCGTTTGCAAGGTGTGGTCAGTGATTTTTTGGTAATTGATAGCTTCTCCAGTGATAATACGGTAAAAATAGCTGAAAGTTATGGCGCCAAAGTTTTACAGCATAAGTGGGTGAATTATGCCGAGCAATTTAAATGGGGCATGTCACAAGTAGATGGTGATGCTGACTGGATTATGCGCGTTGATGCGGATGAATATTTATCAGATGTGTATATTGCGGATATTCAAAATAAATTAGCCACACTACCAATGGACGTTGCTGGAGTTTATTGTGGTTTACGCCGAATTTTTCAAGGTAAAATGATACGTTTTGGTGCGGTTAATATTTGTATGTTACGTTTGTGGCGTTTTGGTAAAGGCACGATGGAAACGCGCTGGATGGATGAGCATGTTAAATTAGATGGCAAAGCAGTTCATTTTAATGGTTATATTGTTGATCATAATCTTAATTCATTAGGTTGGTGGACGGCTAAACATAACAGTTATTCTGCACGTGAAGTTGTGGATGTTTTAAATAAAGAGTATCAGTTTTTAACTAGTGGTGTGAATAAGTTAAATTTAAAATCACCATTTGGTATGAAGCGCTGGTTGAAAGAAAATGTTTATGCTAAATTACCTGGTGGAGTGCGGGCATTTGCTTATTTTTGCTATCGTTATTTCTTGGGATTAGGTTTCTTGGATGGTGCAGCAGGATTATCATTTCATTTTTTACAGGGTTTTTGGTACCGATTCTTGGTCGATGCTAAGTTAGCCGAAGTGCGGCGTGTTATGCGTGAATCTGATTTATCGGTAAGCGCGGCTATTGAAAAAGTATTGGATATAAATCTCAGCAATCAAGTTGAGTAATTTCAATATGAAAGTCAGCAATGATTAAGTCAAAATTTATAACAGAAAATTATTTTAAATTAACTATAAGTTTGATTAGTTTGGCACTATTGGCGGTCTTGTTTCTGGATAAGCCAGTTTATGAATGGTCAAAAAACCATTTACAACGTGAGACCGTTCATTCTCTGGTGTCACATGGTTCAAGCTCACTTTACGATGTACTAACTTCCGAACTATCCTTGGTTATTTTTGTTGGGACTATTTTAGTTCTCGTTGCTGTTGGTAGTCGTTTTGTATTGAGTAAAAAGCTTTTGCCGCTTTTGATTGCGTATCAAGCCTTATGTTTGCTAGTGCTTAATTTTATTAAAGGTCTACTTAAACATTTTTTTGGGCGTTGTGTGCCAGATGTTTGTTTTTTACCATGGTATATTGATCAAAGTAATCAATATGGATTTGCATGGTTAAGTAGTGTTAGTGGCTTTGCCAGCTTTCCTTCAGGTCATTGTACTTTCATGAGCTTTTGTCTTTTTTGGGTGATTGCACTACGTTCACAGTTTAGGTTGATGGTTAGTCTTTTATTTGGGTTATTATTTAGTGGTTTGGTGTTATTTAATTATCATTTCCTTGGCGATTGCCTAGCAGGTAGTGCGTTAGGAATTTTGTTTGGTGGTTGTAGTTATTGGTTGTGGCGTAGAGTTATGCGATCTGGTAAATTTAGTATGATTTTAAAGTAATTTGTGAGAAAATTTGAAATTTTAACAAGGGGTTAATGTGTTTAAAGATAAAGTTTTATTAATAACAGGTGGGACAGGATCTTTTGGTAACGCTGTTTTAAAGCGTTTTTTGAATATGGATGTTGGCGAGATTCGCATTTTTAGTCGTGACGAAAAAAAACAAGATGATATGCGTAAAAAATTTAATCATCCGAAACTAAAGTTTTATATCGGTGACGTGCGTGATATGCAAAGTGTGATGAACGTGTGTCGTGGTGTTGATTTTATCTTTCATGCTGCCGCCTTGAAACAAGTTCCTTCCTGTGAGTTTTATCCACTTGAAGCAGTGAAAACTAATATTTTAGGCACCGAGAATGTGCTTGAAGCAGCAATTCAATGTGATGTTAGCCGCGTAATTTGTTTAAGCACAGATAAGGCCGTCTACCCAATTAATGCAATGGGTATTTCCAAAGCCATGATGGAAAAAATCATGGTGGCTAAATCACGGAATTTAGATAGTAATAAAATTATTATTTGTGGCACGCGCTACGGTAATGTTATGGCATCACGAGGTTCAGTGATTCCGTTATTTGTAAGTCAAGTGCGCAATAAGCTTCCAATTACAGTTACTGATCCAAATATGACGCGTTTTATGATGACTTTAGACAGCGCAGTTGACTTAGTTATTTTTGCTTTTGAGCATGGTCATAATGGTGATATTTTTGTTCAAAAAGCTCCTGCTTCAACTGTTGCGGATATTGCGCAAAGTGTGGTTGAATTATTAAATAGCCCAAATCATGAAATTAAAGTGATAGGAACGCGGCATGGTGAGAAAGTTTCTGAAGCTTTAATGAGTCGTGAAGAAGTGATGTGTGCCGTTGATCTTGGTGATTATTTCAGAGTTCCGTCAGATATTCGCGAGCATAATTATGATAAATATTACGAGCGAGGTGATGTTAATATTGCCGAGTTTGAAGATTATAATTCACATAATACAAATCGCTTAAACTTAGCTGAGACTAAACAGCTTTTAGCTGGTCTTGAATGTTTACAAGATCGTCGTGTGGCCAAAAAATCTTAAGTAAGGTTAGAGTTTATGAATGTGTTAATTACTGGTGCCAATGGGTTTGTTGGCAAAAATTTACGAGTGCGTTTAGGTGAGCTGAATGGATATTCAATACTAGCTTACACCAAAAATCAGTCATTAATTGAGTTGGAGCAATTGGTTAATGCCAGTGATTTTATTTTTCATCTGGCAGGGATTAATCGCCCGCAGCATCCCGATGAGTTCGTTCACGGCAATAGCGAATTGACTGAGCAATTATGCGAATTGGTCTCTAAATCTGGGCGTGATATTCCAATTATGATTAGCTCGTCAACTCAAGCTGAATTAGATAATCTCTATGGTTTAAGTAAGCGTGCCGCCGAAGAAGCCTTGTTGAAACTCAAGCGTGAGCAAGGTAATACGGTGTACATCTATCGCTTACCAAATGTTTTTGGTAAATGGAGTCGGGCTAATTATAATTCTGCGGTGGCAACCTTTTGTCATAATATTGCTCATGACTTACCGATTACGATTAATGACCCATTAGCAAAATTAAATTTGGTATATATTGATGATGTAGTAGCTGAGTTTGTGGATATATTAACCTTAGGTGGTGATAATGCTGATGTTTATCAACATGTTGCACCAGTCTATCAAACCACAGTTGGTGATTTAGCGGATATCATTGAGAGTTTTAAAGATAGCATTGTGAGTGGAATTACGCCACGTGTGGGTACTGGTTTGGTGCGTGCCTTGTATTCGACTTATTTGTCATTTTTACCGTTGGCTAAATTTTCTTATCCATTGGTCAAACATGAAGACCCACGTGGTTCATTCGTCGAAATGTTAAAAACGCCAGATTGTGGTCAATTTTCATTTTTTACGGCACATCCAGGAATTACCCGTGGTGGTCATTATCATCATACTAAAACCGAAAAATTCTTGGTAATTAAGGGGCGTGCTAAGTATCGTTTTCGGCAAATTGTTACTGACGAGTATTATGAATTAGAAGCTGATGGAGATAATCCTACGGTAGTTGAAACAATTCCTGGTTGGTCACATGATATTACCAATATTGGCGATGATGAATTGGTTGTTATGCTGTGGGCGAATGAAATTTTTGATCGTGAAAAACCTGATACAGTCGGTTTTAAGGTAAATTAAAATGAAAAAATTAAAAGTAGTAACGGTAGTTGGAACTCGTCCAGAAATTATTCGTCTATCACGAGTTATGGCAAAATTAGATCAGGCTTGTGAGCATATTATTGTACATACTGGTCAAAATTATGACTATGAGTTAAATGAAATATTTTTCAAAGATTTAGGTGTGCGTAGCCCAGATGTATTCTTGAATGCTAGTGGTATTAATGCTGCTGAAACGATTGGCAATGTGATTATTGCGGTGGATAAGGTTTTGGCAGAGGTTAAACCTGATGCGGTATTGATTCTGGGGGACACTAATAGTTGTTTGGCAGCAATTCCAGCGAAACGCCGTAAAGTGCCGATTTTCCATATGGAAGCAGGGAATCGTTGTTTCGATATGCGCGTACCTGAAGAAATTAATCGTCGGATTGTAGATCACACGGCTGATGTAAATATGACTTATAGTTCAATTGCGCGTGAATATTTATTGCGTGAAGGTTTGCCAGCGGATTTAGTAATTAAAACTGGGAGCCCGATGTTTGAAGTGTTAAATCATTATCAGCCACAAATTGATGCTTCCGATATTTTGCAGCGTATGAATTTACAAGCTGGTAAATATTTTGTGGTAAGTATTCATCGTGAAGAAAATGTTGAATCAGAAGAGAATTTCCTAAACTTGGTTGCTATTTTAAACTCCATGGCTAAAAAATACGCTTATCCAATTATAGTTTCAACGCATCCACGCACACGAAATCGGATCGAAAGCTTGGGCGTGACGTTTGATCCGCTAGTTAATTTATCGAAACCATTAGGTTTTCATGATTATGTTAAATTACAAAAGTCAGCTAAAGCTGTGCTCTCAGATAGTGGCACGATTAATGAGGAATCTTCAATTTTAAATTTCCCAGCTTTAAATATGCGTGAGGCAAGTGAACGTCCTGAGGGAATGGAAGAAGCTGCGGTAATGATGGTTGGCTTTAATTTTGAGCGAGTTATGCAAGGTTTAGCGATTTTAGAGCAACAAACTCAGAGTGATGAGCGCGTGTTCCGTCAGGTTGCGGATTATAGCATGCCAAATGTGGCAGATAAAGTTGTACGAATTATCCATAGCTACACAGATTATGTTAATCGAGTTGTGTGGAAGAAATATTAAGATTAATCGAATATTTACGAATTAGAATATACGCTTAGAATTAGATAGTTTAAATTGGAATAGCATGTTGAAAAAATCTTGGTTAATTCAGTTATAGTCTTAGCTATTGCTGGTTTTATGACTGGTTGCCATAATATAGGTAACTCTACCTCAGACATTACGGTAAATGTGGTAGAACAAAATCAGCTTAAGTTGATACTTAGTAAGTCAGTTAAAGAATGGACTGTCTGTGATGGAGTTACTGATGACAGTAAGGGATTAGCCAACGCTTTTGCAGCGGCAAAAAATGGTGCTTTTACTTTAGATATTGATTGCCCGCTTTATTTTCATGTTGCTCGCCCAATTTTTATTGATAACAATACTAGCGTTAACTTTAAAGGCTCAGGTTTAATTATTGTTGATAATGTATTGATTCCATCGTTTGTAATTGCCAATTCTTCCAATATCAATTTATCTAATTGGAAAGTTAAGTATACAGGTGGAATACCAGTAGATGAACGCACTGGTGGTTATTATAATGATGGAATATGGGTTCCAGCGAATGAACGAGATCCAGCAGTGGTGTTTTTTAGTCTTTATACACTAAAAGATTGGTTATTAAAGAATAGAAACATTAGTATGACCAAGGCTCTCATACCATTGTGGACTGGGTTTCTAGACCCAGCTGCAATTTTTTACTTGAGGGGTGATACATCTAACGTCAAAATAAATAATATGACATTATTTGTTGCTGAATCAACTACAGCTGATAAAGTTATGCCAATTGCATTTTCTTTAAATCCTGGTGAAACCAATAACCAAACCTTAAACGAACCAGCGCCTTTATCTAAGCCATATATTGAAGTTCCACATGATATAGCGTTTGAAAATATTAGCCTTGATGGTTATTATTTTGGTTGGCATGGTTCTGGACAAAATATTACAATTAAAGATGTTAAGGCATTTAAGTATAGTGATCTTCAAGATAGATTTAGTGGGCAAATTGGTGGTGTAGGTAACTGGTTTCCACCACCACATTTATTTTATTTCAACACACAAGGAAATTGGGATAAGTCATTAGATAATTCTTATTTCTCGATCTACAACATCACCGATAATGGTATCAGACTTGGCTTGGCACGGGATAAAGGTGATAATACCCAGATAGCAGGTCATGCGGTTTCATTAAAAATGCAGGGTAATAATAGTTTGGTTAATAATTATACATTGTTTCGTCCAGATGGTTTTATGGATGTGCTTTTGTCTAATAATTTAACGGTGCAAAATGTTATTGCAAATTATGATTCCTCATTTATTAATTACACGCTGTCAGCATTTAGATTTACACAAAATGGTAATCACAATATTAGGTTTGAAAATATTTCGTTAACTGACAATGCATTTTTTACTTACCTTGATCCATTGCGTGGCTGTGATGGGGCAGATAACACAAATATTGTATTTGTGAATGCGAGATTTAAAGTTAATAATTGGGGCGAACCTAATCCTCCAATGTATAGCCCAATTGTTAAAGGCACTGCACCATATTTTGGTGGCACTGGGCATAGCTTTGATTTTTATACGACTTATAATGGTATGGTTCAAACTGCTGCCATAACGGTGTCTAACCCAGATGCTACTAGTTATGGTAATAATACCTTGCGTAATATTCCAGTTGGTAATTTTGGTTTAAGAACATATATTGTACAAAATAATACTGCGCAAGTTTTATACGATGTAATGATTTCTACAGGATCAAATTTACCAGTTGGTCTTAGTTATGATATATCTCGGTCCACTTGTGATTTGACTAAAGATGGTGTTTCTTTAGCACCAATGCAAAGTTGCAAATTAGTTTATCAATATAAGCCAATAACGAAAGGTATTAATAGTTATTATATTTTAAAATTATATGCACATGATACTCAATACCACATTGTTGCAAGTGATAATATTTATGTGCCGTATTCATCACCATATTAAATTATATTTAATTGCTTTCTGATTAAATTAAAAGGTAAATAGTTGAAAAAAATAAGTAATTGTTTGTTGGCGTTATGTTTCTCATTATTATGCATAAATGCTCATTCTGATAATATTCCCGAGGTATCTCAAATATCGGGTAACACCAAGTCAGTCCGTTCGGTAAAAGAGTGGACTAAATGCAATGGTGTTGATGATGATAGTGCTGGTTTAGCTCAAGCTGTTTTGGCTGCACGTGGTGGTGCGTTTACTTTGAATGTAGATTGTCCAATATATTTTCATGTAGGTATGGATATTGCCAAGCCAATTTTTATTGATAATAAGACGACGATAAAGTTTAGCGGTAATGGTGTAATTATTGTAGATAATGTCTTAGTGCCAGCTTTTGTGATTGCCAATTCATCAAATATTAATTTACTAAATTGGAAGATTAAATATACTGGTAGTATGGTGGTTGATGAAAATACCGGTGGTTATTATGATAATTCTAAATGGATTCCTGTAACTTATCGCGCACCAGCCGCACAAATGTTTTATATTACTTTAAGTAATTGGTTACGTCAAAATCGGAATATAAATTACGCGCGTGGTGTGAACACGATTTCAACTGGATTTTTAGATCCATCGGCAATTTTCTTTATCAAGGGGGATACCTCGAATGTGGTGATTAAGAATATGCAATTATTTGCCGCGGCCAATGCTAAACCAGATAAATTTATTCCAATTGCCTTTTCATTAAATCCAGGTGAAGCAAATAATCAATCTTTTACTGCACCTGCAATATTTAAAAAACCAATCTTGAATGTTCCACATAATATAGTTTTTGATGGGATTAAGCTTGATGGATATTATTTTGGCTGGCATGGTTCTGGGCAAAATATTACGATTAAAAATGTGACAGCAGAACGTTATAGTGATTTGCAAGATAGCAATGGTAAGAATATTGGTGGAGTTGGCTTTTGGTTCCCACCGCCGCATTTGTTTTATTTTAATACGCCACCGACTTGGGACGTATCCTTACTGAATAATAACTTTCTGATTAATAATATTAAAGATAATGGAGTGCGTAAAGGATTGGCACGAGATAAGGGTAAAGGTGCACCAATTAGTGGACATGCGGTGTCGTTAAAAATTCAGGCAAATAATAGTCTAGTTGAAAGCTATATTTCCTTACGCCCTGATGGTTTTATGGATGTTTTATCTTCAACTAATTTGACCGTGAGAAATGTTACGGCAAGTTACGATTCTTCTTTTATTAACTATACTTTGCCGATGCTACGCTTTACACAAAAAGGCAATCATAATATTACTTTCGAAAATATTGCATTAAGAGATAATGCATTGATGACTAATATGCACCCAGTGCGTGGTTCAGATGATGAAAGTAATACCAATATTCGCTTTATCAAAACAAGGGTTCAATTAAATAACTGGAGTGAAGACAAGTCACCAATGTACAGCCCAACAGTCAAAGGAACTGTACCATATTTTGGTGGTAAAGGAAATTTTTTCGATATTAAAGCCAGTTATGTAGGCATGTTTAAAGATCCCTCTGGGTTGAGTGTCTTTGACCCAGAGTCGGTTAATTATGGTAATAATTCATTGCGTAATATTCCTGTGGGCTCATTTGGGTTGCGTACGTATTTAATTCATAATACAGGAGCAATCACATTATATGATTTAGTATTTCCAGCTGAGTCAAATTTGCCAAGTGGAATGTCATATGATGAGACACGCAGCACCTGTAGTGTGACTGGTAATATGTCTTTACTTAAAGGTGAAGCTTGTAAGTTAGTCTTCAGGTATAATTCTACGTTGTATGGAGTTAACGCGAACTATGTTTTAAAAATATTAGCCAAGAATAAACAGAATAAGCTTGTTAAAAGCAGAGATGTTTATATTCCATATTCATCCCGTTAAATTTAGTGATTGAGTATAAATACATAGTTGCTATTTATGAATAAGTTATTTTAATTCTGTATTTTATATTGGCTTTACAATTATAATCATGGATGCGGTTATAAGCTGATAATTTTTTGTAACCACTCAGCCAATTTTGATGTTTAATATATTGCTGTGTTTTACTAGTTTGTTTTGATTGCTTGATTTTATGTTAACAGATATTCAATTAATTAATCTATAATCTGAGTAGTCGTATTTTTTGTATATGTTGCAAAGGTACTTATGAATATATTATTTATTTTTTCACGTCACTCAGGTGATCCGCACGATTCAACGTTGACTAAGGACATTTCGGATGAATTTGCGCGCCAAGGTGCTAATGTCTATGTGATGACCATGCTTGAAGAGCGTTATGGGCAAGAGACTAGTTTAAGTCTTGAAAATGGTTATCATGTTCTACGGGTTAAAACAGGCAACTATTTTAACACCAAGACTAAGCGTGAAAAAGTGCTGACGATTCTAACCTTACCAAGTAAATTTGTCGCAGCAGCTAAAAAAAACTTGAGTAACATTAAGTTTGATTTAATTCTTGCGCACACGCCGTTTGTTTCGAGTAATAAGATAATTACGCCGTTAAAAAAATTCTTTGGTTGTCCAGCTCATCTAATCTTATGGGATATTTTCCCTCAAAATGCTTGGGATATTGGCATTATTCGAAATCGTATGATTTTTAGTTTTTTTAAACGTGCCGAAATTAAAATGTTATTAGCCTATGATCAAATTTGGTGTATGTCTGATGGCAATGTTAAATATGTTCGTGAACATTACCCAGAGCTCGTGACGGTTAAAATTGAGCGCTTATACAATAGTGCCAAAATTATACCGCTACAAAAAATTAATCGAACGCAGCTACGGGCTAAATTTGGCTATACAGATAGTGATGTCGTGGCGATCTTTGGTGGTAATATGGGTGTTCCACAACGGCTGGAAAATATTTTTGCTTTGGCTAAATTAGCCCAAGATGAACATTTATTGGCTAAGTTTCTTTTTGTTGGTAGTGGTACACAAACTGATGTTTTACGTGAATCGGTAAAACAATTAAATTTAAAGAGTATTCAATTTGTTGAACAATTACCACGTGATGAATATCAAGATATTGTTTTAGCTTCTGACATTGCTTTAGTTAGCCTTGATCAACGTTTTACCGTGCCTAATTTCCCTTCTAAAACCACCGACTACTGTAAATCAGGCTTGCCGATTTTAGCCAGTCTGGATGATTGTTCTGCTAGTGATTATGGTGATTTTCTGGTTAATATCGCACGTTGTGGTAGATTTGCTCATGCTGGGGATGCTCAGGCATTGTTTAAGGAGTTTTTAAGTTTATATCAAAATAGTGCATTGCGTTGTAAATTGGGCGCCAATGGACGTAAGTTTTATGAAAAAGAGCTGGATGTTAATAATGTCTACCATGAAATAGTTGCATCGCTGGTGCTTAATTTAGATAAATAGAATTGGGTTACAGTTGACGTTTTGTGTGGTAAGTGCTGAAACTGAGTCAACCAAAAAATTTGAAATCAGTTTGGATATTTGATTAATTTTGGTTTATATATAAAGGCTTTTTTGTTTAGATAATGGCTATTTTGACCACTTAACATCAAAAAATTCTCTAGCTCTTAAATTAGCCATCACCGCAGTATTTTTATAATTTGAATTATATATAACAACTTGATTGTTTTTAATATATGCGATTGTAGTATTATCTGCTGCAAAACTTCCAGACAATATTTTACCTGCATCAATTTTGCGGGTTACGCCAGTTTTTAGATTGTAATACATCAGATCATATCGACCGCGACTACCATGAATATATAATATTTTTGAACCATCGCCTGAGATTCGTCCGGTGGTATTATTTAGTCCGATTGATATTTGTTTGGCTTGGGCCGTATTTTTGGATTTAAGATATATTTGAGGTTTAGAGTTTTTGTTGGATGTAAAGATTAAATTTCCATTGCCAATATCTGCTTCGGTCTCGATTGAATCTGTACTTACAAGTGGCTGTGCCGTTTTTTGGGCTGTGTAATTGTGTAAATCTATTTGATAAATATGTGTCCCATAGTCTTTACTCAAAGACACTAATAATGAATTACCATCAAAAGCAGGCGATGAGTTCGAACCATCGAAATTTGCAACAATATAACGCTTGGCCGTGTAAATATTTTGAATGTAAATAATTGGTTTTCCATTTTCATAAGAGACGTAAGCGAGGCTAGTGTTGGATGCGTTCCAAGATAGCGATGTAATTGGCGCCTTACTACTCACGATGGTTTGAATATTTTGTCCAGAAAAATCGCTGATAAGGACTTTGTATTTTCTGTCATTATCGAATATAGCTAAAGCTATTTTGGCGGAAAATAGTTGTTGCCGAGCTGCGTTATCAGTTGCATCGTAACATTGAGCAGGAGATTTAGCTATTGGTTGCTGTTGAGCTAAGAATACATGGCTTTGATTTAGGGCTAAAGTAGAATATGAATTCATCAAGGTCGTTAGATTATAATTGTTAGTAGTTGATGTGATTTCCTGGGGTACTTTAATGTTGCGATCGTTATGGCAAATATTGGTGGTTAATAATTTATATAAATCTATATTTTTCTGTGATTGTGAATTCAGACGGTTATTAATACTATGATACGGAAATAAGTTAACCGCAAGACTGGATTTAATTAATATCGCAAATATGAATGTTTTTTTCATCGCTATGATCTACAGATATACCTTTCGGATTGGTTCTAGAAGTTGAGTGTTATTGTTATCAAGTTAATTCACATTAGCAATTGATGAATTTAAATCATGTAATTAATTCAGTTTATGATTATAAGATTAAATTTACTAGAGCTGCGTTTTATAGATTTATGAAGTTTGGTTTATCTAACGGCTTATTTTGCGATTTCGAGTAAATTAATAATTCAATTGGATTTGTGGCTAATTAAACTAGCTAGTCAATGCTAAATAACCCACAATATTTACCAGCCGGATTTTCTAGCTATTATTCTTTCTGGATATTTTGCAAAAATAAGCAATAATAAAGTAAGAAATAGCCCTTAGGATCATTCGTTGTTTATAGGTAATAATCTCTACCAAGGTAGTGTTCAATTTATCACCAAGACGCTCTTTCAAACGATTCAAACCCATCCTACATTTTGATTTAATTCGCTTATCTTGTGCTGATAAGATTAGTGGAGTATATATTGACAAGTGTGGGCATTGTATTATGGTTAATAATACTAATTTACTTGATTGTTGCGATAGTGTTAACACTTGGTATTTTGATGTAATTAGAACAGTATGTTGATGGTGCGGAAGAAGAGACTCGAACTTTTCACAACTAACTGTAATTATTTGTTATTTTAATATTTTATTTTTCAGGGGCAGTTTAGGGGCATTTTTGTTAAACACCAAATATTTTTCTGCCTCTTTATAATCAATACAATTATCTGGTTTTATTTTCATATAGTTATCTAATGTCTCCTTTGTAGTAGAGTGACCAAGATATTTTGACGCTAAAATAAGACCAACCTTTTCATATGCATATACTGTGAACCAGTGGCGTAAGTCATGGTACGTAATATGTTTAAATATACCTAATTCATGCAAGAATTTTTTCATTCTATAATTAATTGCATCACTATTTCTCCACCGCTCTTTTGTCGTTGGATCATAGAACATATAATTGCTAATTTTTGCCTTATTATAAAAATGGGTTATAATGTCTAATAAGGCAGTTTCAGCAAATTTGTCTTGATAGTTTTCATTTAGTGATTTCATAACAACTGGTATATCTCTAGCACTATTTGATGATTTAGGTGTTGATTCGATATTTGATGAAAATTGAACTTTTATCGTTATTCTATTTTCTTTGATGCTTATGCTCTCATTTGACCATGTCATCATTTGAACTTCACCAACGCGAACCCCTGTAAATAGCCCAAATAGTACAATGAATTTGATAATACAATTTTCTGCATTAATAATTTTTAAAACCTCATCTGTTGTCAATATTTCAGCATATTTTATTGAGTGCCTTAGATTTTTTCGCATAAACTTTTTCAAGCCTTTATTCTCTAGAACATTTTGCTTAATTATTCCAAATTCTAGATTTTGCTCAAGAATTTCTCGGATTGGGCGCAACATTTCATTAACATATTTGTATGAGTTGCCTTCAATCATATGATTACGAATAAATGTTTCGACTTCTTGGATGCTTAATTTACCAATCTCAATGTTATTAAAATAACTTAATCTCCCCAAATAACTTTCATAAGTAATTATAGAACCAGCTTTTAGTCCATCTTCTTTATATGGTATAACTGTCTCTTGGATTCTGTATTCAATAGATTTTTCGATAAAACACTCATAAAATGTTTTAGTTTTTGGAATGTTTTGGTTAACCGATAAATTAACTGCTATAATGTCATTGACCTGTGATTTTTTTTCTGATATAAAATCCAGAGAAACGTAACCATTTTTGAATGACTGATTTATAAGAACTTTATTAATTTGATCAATAGTAAGTTTTTCATCATTAATCATAGATGATAATTGAGTTCGTAGATTATGTGCTCTTAATAAATTTTCGTCGGTTGGTTTATAACTAATCGTAAATTTCCATTTATATAATAACCTTATCCTCATCACGTTCCCTCTTATGAATACTTCTTGAAAGCTAGATTTTAATTCCCTCATGGCGTCCCCGTATAAATGTGGTAAAATACCTATAAATTAACTAAAATAAACCAATTGGTTTCGCATTTGCACATTATAAAACGTTTAATATTATTTGTTAATATAGATATTATACTTTTTTACAGCAAAAAAATCAATTATTTTTATGAATTTATAAATATATTATGACGAAAGAAGCAAAATTAATCGAACAGCAGCGAATAAGGAAAGCAAACCTTAAGCAGTTAATTAACGAACAATTCAATGGAAATGTTGAGGATTTTGCAAGAGCATTGGAAAAGCATAAAAATTTTATCTACTCTTTGTTATGGGATGTAGCAAATCCCAACAGTAGAAAGCTAACAGATAAAATGTGTCGGCTGATAGAACTTAACCTAAATGTTCAGCCTGGTTATTTAGATAAGATTGAAGCAAATACATATATTTCTACTAATTCATTTGTGTATATCAAATATTTAGATATATTTGATTCTCAACAGACAAGAACTGAATCTGTTGCAGAAGAGTTGAGTTTTCCTATTCAGCTGGTAGAGTTAGACAAAAATGGACTAAATGCTGTTGATCTGATAGCTGTAAGAGTTTTTGATAATACTATGCAGCCTTATTGTAATTTTGATGACACATTAATAATAGACAAATCATTTGTTGAACTTAGAGAAAATCATTATTACTTAATAAACTATGGGAATAAGTTCTATACCCGTCGCCTAGCTACAAATGAAAGTAATGAGTTTATTTTTGTAGCAGAAAATAATTTAATAGGAAAGCATAAACCAATTGATGTAGAATTAAACAAGAATAATTTAGAAATATTTGGAATAGTTGTTTTTAGATTTTTAAATAGTGAAAAATTTATGAGGTAATATGTAATGATGAAAGTAGTTTTTTTAAGGATATACAAATTATTGGAGTCTTTGTTTGAACCAGAAGCAACTAGACATATAGGGACTCCATTAACTGTCTTCAAACCAAAAATATCACATTTTATTTTGTCTTTTTTGGGAGGTTTATCCCTTGCCTTTATGATTAATTTTGATCTAGGAATCTCTAATAAAGAAATTGCAGAATTAGGTTTCTCCGTTATTTATGTAACGTTATTAACTTCTTTATATCCATTAATCTATAATCTAGTTATTATTTCGTTAATTATTTTATCAGCTTCAACAATGTTGTTTACTTTACGAGTTGAAGAGCATGCAAGGTGTCTTGTTCAAGAAATGAAAGAAAAATGGATAGTAAGGAATTATTATCTAGTAACATTTTTTGTGGCATTTACAACTACATTTCTTCTGACATTTTTTATTCGAGAGCATGGTACAGGTTGGCATGCAATAATAGGATGGTGCATTAATTTCTCTGCAGTTGCTACGGAAATGATGTTTTTTGGTATTGCAAGTCATGTTATATTAGATTTACTGGTTGATAAATTTGCAATTTTTCTTTTAAAACGTAAAAAAAGAAATTAAAGGTATCAACTGTACCATGAGTATAGTTGTCAAGTAATACTTGGCAACTATACATTCTAAAATTTTATTAACTTAGAATATTTATATCGCTACCAACCTTATAATCAACTTGCAGAGCATCAATAAAATGCAGTCTGCCGCACTCAGTTTTGGCTTTTTCTACTTCACGTCCATTTGTCGCAAAATTAGCTCCTTTAGTTTCAGCAATAAAGTAAATATTATCCGTGCCGTCCTTATCAATTAATAGCGCCCAATCAGGGTTATATTTTCCCAGCGGAGTATTTACCTTAAACCAGCTTGGTAGTTTAGCGATTAATTTAACTTTGTCGAGGGTTAACGCATCACGTAAAAAGTCAAACTCGACCTGCGAGTCATAGCGTAGTACGTCAAATAAAAATTTCTGACTCAACGTATCTGGATTTACCGCAAGATTTACGGCATCTGCCAGATTTCCAGCGCCATTTGGCTCGCTATAGCCATGATCAAGATCATCTTCAATCAAAGTTTGCGCATAGCGATCTTCAACTCCATCCAGCCCTAGTTCGCTGATTTTGTGATACCTAATTCCATCAATTAATAATTTGGCTTTGATATTATTGATAATATCGCTAACCTGTTCAATAAATTCATTAGCATTGATAAAAATCATATCCCGCTTTACATCGGCAATATTTTGTAAAACAGTTATTATGCTACTGCGCATTAATCCAGTGGCTAGTACAATTTTACTAACATAATCAATCTGCGGACTGGAATGAATTGAAATCATATCTTGGTGTTGTAGTTCGCTGGAAATCCCTGATTCATCAATCACCAATTTTGCTCGCGCTACGGTGAGAGTTTGTACCTCAATTTGTAATTGATTATTAATTTCAGTAGTACATTGTTTAATTAGTTCCGTAGAATCTAAATTAACTGAATAAATTGTTTTAGGGCTAATTTTTTTCCATAAATTTTTAAAATCAGCGGATAAATAGACTTTGTTATTTAATGTAATCTCACGTTTATTACGTTGGTTTTCAATTGGCAATCTGCTAGTTAGCTTAGCCAGAACAGCGATAACTTCTGGTTCAAATTGTTTTATGGCAGTGTTGTTTAGTTCAAATATTCCAGCTTTAATTAATTTATTACACTTGTCGGTAACTTTGTTATTTTCGTCAATTAGTTGGCTAACTTTCAAAACCTCATAAATATCTTGGGATAACTGATTGGATTGTTGAGAACTCAAGGCAGGATTATTTTTCATTAATTGGGTTACAAAAATCAGAGGGTGAACATAACCAAATTTAATTCCTGCACCACCATTTGCTACTGATTCTTCATATTCTTTTTGTAAATTTGCGGCGAATGAATTGTAGGACTCACCCGCAATGACGGTTAAAGTATTGATTTTGTCGTCTTTGATTCGCTCACCAAAATTATTTACACATAAGCGTAAACCACGCCCGACCTGTTGGCGGCGTTTAAATGTATTGCTGCTTTCTTGCAATACACAGACTTGAAATACATTGGGATTATCCCAGCCTTCTTTGAGCGCCGAATGCGAAAAAATAAAGCGTAACGGCGTTTGCTGATCTAATAATAATTCTTTGTCCCTCATGATTAATTGATAAGCGGCGACAGAATCCTGAATGTCGTCTTTGCTGTCTTTATAATTACCTTTTTTATCTTTAGCAAAATAACCGTTATGCAGTTTGGCTAAATCAAGATCATTCTCTAGATTCAAATTAAAACTATTATGGCATAGTTGCAGATAACGTTTGCCATCGGAGGATTGTAAGACAATTTTTAACTGCTCAACAAATAATTTGGCTAACCAGCCATCGCTAGCCGCATCATTTTCATGCAAGCGATAATCTGCTACTTTATTAATAAAAAACAAGCTCAAAACTTTTATTTTAAGTGGTGCTAACTTTAGTTCACGTTTGATATGATTGTCAATTGCTAAACGTAGCATTACACTGGTTTTTAATTCTTCGCTCTGCTGATTACCAATCGCTTCACCGACTGCGATTTCATAGTCCAAATTGGCAAGCTTTACTCCATAATCACGGCTATAATCTTCAACAATATAACCATAATAATGTTCATTATTGGTTTTTTCTTGTAAATCACTACCTTTTGTAACTTTTTTTAGTATTTTACGCGTAATCTTGCCTTTGATATCCTGCACATCCAATTCAAGTGATAATTCAAGCTTAGCGTTAATTTCTATCACTTTAATATACGGCTTATTATCTAACGCGATAAAATCAGCATCTTCAATACTCGCAACTTCAATTTGTTTAACTAGTTTTTGGTTATAAGCATCAATTGCATCTAATTTATAAATTTGATTATAATCATTTTTATGAGTAGCTGAATAACGTAAAATAAAGAGTGGATTGAGTTTTTTAATTGCCTCTTTGGCGTTTTCTGTATTATCAACTGATTGAGGTTCATCAATAATCACAACTGGCTTAACTGCTGCGACTAAATCAATCGGGCGGTATTCTCCAAATTTATCTTTAAAAGCATAAATATTATTAATATCTTTATTGAATGCAGAAATTGTCATAACCATAATTTGGATACTATTGGTGGTGGCGAAATCACGAACTTTACTAATTTTATCACTATCATATTGATAATAATCGTAACTAATATTGTTGTACTCAGATTTAAAATGTTCTTTGGTTATCTCTAATGATTTTAAAACACCAGCCCGAATTGCATCACTTGGCACAACAATAATAAACTTAGTCAATCCATGGCGTTTATTGAGTTCAAAGGCAGTACGTAAATAAACGTAGGTTTTACCTGTTCCCGTTTCCATCTCAATACTAAAATTGGGTATTTCAGTATAATTACCATAACAAAGCTCAGTTGAGTAATTTCCTAAACTATTGGCAAGCTGAATACCTTGCAAATTGGATAAAAGCAAATCATTGTTAAGTTGTAATCCATTAGCGACTATGTCATAGCTCAAGATTTCGCTTTGATTTGATAATTGCTCAGATAAAGTTATGGTGTGCATGCCGCTAAATAAATTAACAGTGCTTTCAATTGCTTGTAGCTGAAAGGCTTGATTTTCAAATTTTAATTTCATTGTACCACCAACTTTATGATTATAATGTTTAATTTACCGTTTAACATTACGCTTTCCTTCTGTTTTAACTACCGAAAAAAGCTCGGTTAATTCAATTTTCAACTAACTCAAAAATCTTAACTTTACTAGGTAATACTAAACAGTCATAATGAATTTAGGCGATTATGCATAAAACATAATATTACGAGTGAGTTGCTGTTAATTCATCGATTAATTTATCCGCAGTTAAAGGACGATTAAAGTAATACCCTTGAAAATAATCACAGCCTAATTGTTTTAATTTAATAAATTGACCTTTAGTTTCTACGCCTTCAGCAATAATTTCTAAATTAAAATTTTCACCAAGGTCAATGATAGTTTCAACCATTAATTCATCTTGGCTATCTTCCTCGACTTTGGAAGTAAATGATTTATCAATTTTAAGAAAATCAATAGGAAGATTTTTGAGATACGATAATGATGAATAACCAGTTCCAAAATCATCTAATGAAATTCTAAATCCTTGCTCTTGTAAAGATTTTAAACAAGTAATAGCTTTATTAATATCGATCAAAGCAACTGTTTCTGTTATTTCAAAAATAATTTGCTGGGGTTTAATATTATGCCGCTGTAAGATTACGCCAATATCAAACTCAAACTCATCTTGTAGGATATGTTTGGCGCTAATATTCACCGAGATTGGAAATAAAATTTTATGCTTAGCGATAAAGCTACAAACCTTATCTAGTACAAATGAATCAATATTTTTAATAAGCCACGATGATTCAGCAATTGGGATCAACACACTAGGATCAATAACGCCAATTTCTGGATGCACCCAACGCAATAAAGCTTCTGCTGAAATAACGCGATTTAATTGATCATAAATAGGTTGATAATAAACTTCAAGCGTATTATTATTTAGTGAATCAACTAAATCCTGTTCAATAGTTGCAACTATTTTCACTTGTTCATACATCTGCGGAGAGAATATATTAACTTTATTTTTACCTTCATGTTTTGATTCATACATTGCCATATCTGCAAATCTTAGGATATCATTAATATTGTATTCTGGACTCTTGAAAGTAGCAACACCTATACTTGTAGAAATTAGATATTTTGTTTTTAAAAGTTCAGTTTCAATATGGTGTGGCTCATAAAACTTGCATCTTGCTAATTCAGCTATCTTAAGTACCTCTTCTCGTGCAATTGCTTCATCTTTACCAAGATCAACCAATAATACTAAAAATTCATCACCGCCTAGGCGTACCATCAATGTATTCTTAGGGAAAATCATCTGCATACGATTAGCAACAGCAATTAGAATTTGATCGCCTACTCCATGTCCTAGCGTATCATTTACAAATTTAAAATTATCTAAATCAATAAATAATATCCCATGATAAACATTGTTGTATTGTACGTTATTACAAGCTGTATGCATTAACTCTAACCCATAGCGTCGATTTGGTAACCCAGTTAGTGTATCAAAATTAGCTAAGGATTGAATACGGAATTCTTTCTCTTTTACTGGTGTAATATCACTAAACGAGCCAACCATGCGAGTTGAAGCACCATTTTCATCCCATTCAACTACTTTGCCTCGATCATGCACCCAGATGGTTTTTCCAGTACCAGTTATCATGCGATGTTCACTACTATAAATTTCACCACTAACTATTGCCAAATTAACTTTATTTTGAACGTATTCAAGATCTTCTGGATGTAATAAACCAATAAATTCTTCAACACTGTTTTTAACTTCACTCTCTGGAAACTCTAAGATGTGTGACCACTGTAAATTATGTCTAACGATATTATTTTTTAAATCAAAATCCCAAACACCCTCCTGAGTTGCATTTAGCACATACTCTAGCTGTTTTGCTGTTTCTTCAGCAGAATTTTTGGCAGCTACAATATCGGTAATATCCTGAGCAATAATGACAATTTGTGGATTTTCCCATTGATCTTTTACTGGTATTTTATATGATTTAAAATGGCGAATTTGTCCATTATCTACATCAGTAGAATCTTCATAAACAACTTCCGGCTTATTTTCGCGCATTATTCTTTGAACACTTTCTCGAAAAAAATCATTTTGTTCTTGATTACCCGTAAAATACCCATCATCTTTACCGATCATTTCTTGTGGTGTTGTGCCATAGAGTTTTGCAACTGTTTCATTACACAGAATAAAATTACCATCAAAATTTTTGATAACGATAGCATCCGGAGATGCATTAACTGCGGTACTAAGTAATCCTAGTTTATTTTTAAGTGATTCATAAACATTATTCAAAAATTGAATAGTTAGGATTAAGTTACTTTGAAATTTTTCCACAACTATAGTTAATTCCGTTTGGAGCGGAGCAAAAGGTATTTCTAACGTACTTGAGATACCTGTATTTAGAGTATTATTAAGTTTTTTTACAATTATTTCATTAGCCAAACTTAGTCTTAATTCAGTTTCATTGTAAAAAATTTGCTTAAAATATTTATTGTTAAAAACAACCTTTAATTCTTCATTAAGAAGAATAATTGGAACATGTACTAAATTTAGATGATCAAATTGCATATTAATTCTACTTATAAAACATAATATTCATAGATATTTTATCATGAACGAGCAGTCAATAATAATTTAGCTAACTGGGTAAATTAAATAAAGATTTGCTAATGGTATAATTACGCTATTAATTAGCAAAATGATGAGTATTAGGAAATCAAACTCTTATTGTAAAAATATTTGCAAGCACTTCAAAATGGTGCGATAATAACTTTAATTGGGATTGCGAAGTCGCGATCGGTAATAAGTCTCTGAGCATTCTCGGAGGCTTTTTATTTTTATGGCAATACGTTTAAACCATAATTTTTATAATTACCATTTTTATCAGTAAGACTTTTTCGATTGTAGGTAATACCAAACAGTCATAATGAATTTAGGCGATTATGCATAACATCATAAATTGCATCATTTTCTCGTTTACCAACACTTATGACTAATAAAATAATTCGATCATTATCTATTTTATACGCCAATCGAAAACCATAGTTGCGTAATTTAATTTTATAGCATTCGTGCTTACCAGTACCACTCAATCTATCTTTAAGGACAATTGGGTTATCTAACCGACGCAATAAAACAGTTTTAAATGCTTCTTTTATTGGCTTATCTAATTTATCCCATTCTTTTTTTGCGTGTAGCTCAAATTCTAATTTATAAATCATCTATATCTACTGCGATAGTTTGCGTTTTACCTGCTTCAAGATCTTTTAAGCGGGAATTGACTGTTTTAGCTAACTCTAAATCATCTAGCTTATCCATAAAATAAGCCATTAACTTTTCTGGAATCAAATAAGCCTTAACCGTGTCACGTTTTAATATCGCGATTGGCTCTGATAAATTATCAATAAAAGCTGTATCACTGCGTTTTAGATCAGTAATACCAATTGTTTTTTGTGCATATATTGTTTGTATGCTCATGATTATGACTCCATAATATGTATTTAACTATGTAATTATATACATACATTGAAAGTTAGTCAAATATTAATATTTATCACATACAAAAATATTTGCAAGTACTTATGCAATAGTGCGATAATAATGTTAATTGGGATTGCGAAATCGCGGTCGGTAATAAGTCTCTGAGCATTCTCGGGGGCTTTTTATTTTTATGGCAATACTTTTAAACCATAATTTTTATAATTACCAAGTTTATCCGTTCGCAACTTTTTCGCCACAATTTCAAAACCTCTATTGGATTGCTCTGGTCTTAATGTGTTTAAGCCAATTGGTCTAGCAATTAAATCTGCAACCTGTAGTCCCGCGCAATTCGTTTGTTTATTTGCCATCCTCAATCTTAAATTATATTTTTGAGTTTCACAAATCCGTCGAAAAGCTAATTCTAAATCATTATCTTCGTTTTTACCACGTTGTTCAACAACGATATAATTAATCTCACTTTCATCAACGCAATTTTCTTTTAAAAGGTAATTAAATCACTCAATACAGACTTTCATTGATAACTCATATGGATTATCTGGTGTAGCGTATTTGGCTTTATGCTTTGCTTTATCAATAACGCAGGCAATTACAGTGAATTTAGCATCATTAATAATTTTCCAATAGTCATTCATAAACGTTTCTTGATATTCTTTATTAAAAATTTTAAAATCACTGCGTTTTCTTCGAATATCATTTTCATGAAATACCACTTTATCATGTCCAAAATATTTAAACTTTAAGGCAGTAATATTTTTAATTACTTCAAGATAATCCATCTTTTTGAAAACACAAAAAACCAATACAAAAAGCGGATATTCGGTATCAATATTACCTAGTGAATGATCTCCACTTTCATCAACATAAACAATGTAATCACTAAATTGTTGAGTATTCATATAATCACCTAAATAATGCGGATTTGCAATGGATTATCCTTGTTTTGCAATTGTTCCAAGGTAGCTAATAGATTTAATTTTATCTCATCAGTGCCAAAACAAGCATCTTTAATAATTACCAAGGTTAGCGCATATTTGAGTAATTCAAGCGCAAAATTGGGCTTAACTGTATCATCAAGCACCGCCAAAACAAATGGCGTATTATCTTCATGCACCAAAGCATAGCAACTAGTTCCGCCTATATCCAGCACACACTGGCGATTATCCAAGCTATAACCTTGTTTTAGGACTAATTCATAGAATAAATCCAAGGCTGAGCGATTAGCAACTAATAAATCATCGGCAAACATATCGTTAGCATCAAATGGTTTGATATTAGAAGTATCGAGTTTGAAGACTTTAAACCCAATATCTAAACTAGTTGGAGCTGTGTTATTTTCGGCATCATCAGCAAATAATCCAGCGTTAGCGGTTGCTTGTGCAGATTTTTGTTGTTTTTCAGTCCACTCTGCAAACACCTTTTCACCAGCACGGCGGATTCGTTCTTTGCCAATTTCACAGATATTTTTGTAACCAGCTTTGTATGCTTCGCTATCGGTTGCGGTTGTTTCTGGCAATTGCACACAGATATACTTACGGTTACCACCATCTTCGGCATTAAGCTGCATTACAGCGTGGGCGGTAGTTGCTGAACCTGAGAAGAAGTCAAGGATTATGCTAGAGTTATCAACAATTATCTGTAATAAAAATTTTATCAAAGCAAGTGGTTTTGGATAGCTGAAATCAATTTTTTGCATTATTGAATCAAAATCATTTGCTCCATCTGTATTTCCCATATTATCAATTTGCAATTGTCTTGGTCGCTTACCTTCGTCATTTATACGCTGTTTAAAATGAATATTCCATCCATTAGAAGTTGTCACATATTTTGCTTCACCAGATTCTAAATCCTGAAATAAACGCTCTTTAGAGCGTCTCCATCGCTCTGAGCGTTTTGTCCCATCTGGAAATTCTACTTCGTAATATAGACTATCTTCTTCTGGAACACCAGTCATTAATCCGCTTCGACTATAGGTGTCCCAGAAAAATTTACCTTTTTCGTCGGATAAAGAGTATCTCTTTAAATCATTTAAGGTATGTGGAACAAAAAATTTATTTAACAATGCAATATTTATAATGAGTCCCGAAATCAGTACCAGTAACTAAGAAACAAACTAGCCAACGTTT
>ERZ724509.120-NODE-120-length-38024-cov-8.268350_pt1 | contig 38024 bp, 41 predicted proteins | sample MGYA00376042_ERZ724509 | MGnify/ENA primary metagenome ERZ724509 (study PRJEB28724, sample SAMN07190887) | wastewater metagenome | isolation source: effluent of sewage treatment plant in Hong Hong | place: USA: Christiansburg, Virginia | collected 2016-03-01 ...
TGGTGCCCGCCGACGTGTCCAACGCCGGGACCGACGCCAACGCCGAACAGCCGTTGAACATGCTGGAGAAGTTGGTGCCCGCCGACGTGTCCAACGCCGGGACCGACGCCAACGACGAACAGTAGTAGAACATGCCGGAGAAGCTGGTGCCCGCCGACGTGTCCAACGCCGGGACCGACGCCAACGACGAACAGCCGTAGAACATGCTGGAGAAGTCGGTGACGTTCGCCGTCCAGGCGGTTGTGCCGACGATCGAACTCAACACCCGGAGATTACGGAACATGGCACTGCATGTCGTGATCGCCGTGGTGCCAATGATCTCCACCTGTTCCATGTAGTTGTGGGTGATGTTCGAGTTGGTGTCGAACGTGATCGAGGCGGCGAACGGTGCCGACAGGCGCACATCGAGCAGCCCGTCAGAATGCTGGGTCGACGGTGTCGAATGTCGCACAGTGAAGTTGAGCGACGTGAGGTTCTGGCCCGCCTGGGGTGTGATCGTCACGATCGCCTGCCGGTACCCGAGACTCGTCACTGTGGACGACGAGATGTCGGCCCACGCGATCGACTTCTCGGCCTTCACACCAGACGCTACGTCCTGTGGCGCCGACCCGTCACCCCAGTCGACGGTGCACGCACCCGAGATGGTGAACGCCAAGAAATTGTTGGTCGTGTTCCAGATGGCGACCAGCAGGCAGATCTTCTGGTCGCCGTTGTTGACCGTGGGAAGCGCCAGCCAGTCACCGGGCCGTTCCCAAGCTCCTGACCCGCCGGGAGGGACGACGGTTGATGCGAGGCCGGTGCGGGCGAAACCGTGGCTCATGTCGCCACCTCCTCACCGAACAGGCCGAACGACAGGTCAGCGGACGACGCCCACACCGTCACCACATCGGTTGTTGCCAACGTGATCCCGAGCGTGGCAGCGAACGCGTCACCGCCTGGAATCGTGATGCCGTGGTAGATGTAGTGCTCGTTGGCGAGCGAGGCTCCGGCTGGGCGGACGGCAACACGAAACGTTGCCGATGAGCTACCACGGTTCGCCACCGTCAACGACGACACCACCGTTTCGGTGGATGCTGGGACCGTGTAGAGCGTCGTCGCGGTCGACGCACTTGGGGCCTGTTGGCCGAGAACTTTCAGTGCCATGTCACATGCCTCCGAGCATGAGCGAACGAGTGAACCCACCGGTACCACCACTGACTGTCAGGTCGTCGAGCTTCTGCGCGATCTCCTGCACCGTGTCGTCCGACGTGGTGAGGTTGCCGTTGAACCCCGACGCATCCACCGTGACCTGAGTGCCGGTGTGCGTGTGTGACGTTGCGGCAAAGTCGCCAGTCGCCGCCGTCGCCGCGGTACCAAGTCCGAGGTTGGTGCGGGCGGTCGCCTGGTTCGACACACCCGACAGGTCATCAACCAGTCCTGCCGCGGTACCTGCGGCGTCGAAGTCCCCGGTCGCAGCGACCGCCGCCGTACCCAAACCAAGGTTGGTTCGTGCCGTCGCTGCCGACGCAAGGTCTGACAGGTTCGATGCCTTCTTCGCGTACTGGGTGTGGTCGTCGTCGGACAGCCCGGTCAACAGCCCGTGATCGGTCACACCGCCACCGCCGCCGCCGCTGGTGCCGGTTTCCGATACGAACCCGACCTTCATCCACGCATACGTGCCGGGCGTGTCCGTCTCGATCCCCGAGACCAGCAGCCCCTTACTCTCAGTGATCGTCTCGTCGCCCTCGGCCAGGTTCGCCACATAGACGACCGAGTCCGAGTTCAGGTTACGGATGTACCACACCAGACCCTTGTCGCCGTCGGTCGCATCGGGCAACGTCACGGTGATGTCGATCGACCCTGCGGCAGCAACAGCGATGGTGTGGGGGGGGCCGGTCAACGTGGTGGACGTCGCGACGAGCTCGGAATCACCCGTCACACCGCCGCCGCCGAGCGCCGTCGGCACGAACCCGCGTTGCACCCAGCCCGAAGGGTCAGCCTGGAACATCACCCACGCAGCGTCCGCCTCGATCGACGTGAACCCCGGCCACGTCAAATACTCCTTGGCGAACACAGCGGTCGGCTGAGGGTCGACCAGCGTCCACCCATCGACCGTCGACATGTCGTAGAGGCCGTTCTCCGACCCCGTGGGCCGTGCCGCTACCAGCACGTTCGTCGCGTCGAACGTCGCGACGGCGCCGAGGTCGATGTCGCCGCCGGGGTCGTAGATCGCAGCGTCGATGAACAGGACGTCACCGCCGCCGCCGGCTGAGCCGAGCCAGTGAGCGACAGGATTGCCCGATCCGTCGTCGTACAGCTCGTACCACGCCGAGTTCGGTGGGGAGCCAGACGGCCCGTTGGTCGTGGTGCCGTTGATGTAGTCGGCAACGACCAACACCGGGAGGACCAGATCGTTGTCCGCTACCGGCACCGCTGCCGCCATGATCTGCGGCACCTCGGCCAGCAACGTGTCGGTGCCATCGGAGACGTACGTGAACACCGCGGCGACCGACGTGTCCTCGACCACGAGGATCCGGTATCCCGCGGGCAGTGTCGACCCGAGGGTCATCGACACGCCCGAGTCGTAGCCGGTGCCGCCGATCAGAGCGATGTCTGTCTCACGGATGATGGCGTAGACGACCTCGAAACTGGCAGAGGTACCTGATGCACCACTGACTGCCGCACTGATCGCCGCCAGCACGAAGGCCTCACTGACCCCACCGACGGCGCTGGGAGCGGCGCCCACGGTCGTGGTGCCGTCGTGGTCGTACCAGCCGATGTCCGGCGACATGACCGCAGGCAGGGCCGCCGTCTCATCCCGGTTGTAGGTCGAGAGGACGAGGTCGATCTCGAAGATGCCGGTGCGCCCGTTGTTCAGCAGGTCCTCAGCGGAGACGTGCTCCATCGAGATGCCCTGGCGGACCGTCGATCGGACCCGATCAGGCAGCCCGCTCTGGCCACCGAACTTCAGGCTCAGCAGCTCGCAGGCGAGACGTCGGGTCGCCTGCTGCACGCCGATGGGAGGTTCGCCGCCCCACGTGAGGGTAACCGAGAAGGTCTCCTCCTCGGTGTCGTCCAGGTACAGCTTCTGCGTGACGGGCCAGGACGTCCCGTCGGTCCGGTTCAGGACGTGACCGTCGGAGACCCAGTACTCGCTCGGGTCGAGGACCACCCCGTCGATCTTGACCTCGGTGATCCCGTTGACCGGGAACCGGCGCAGGTCGAACGACGAGGAGCTGACGTTGCGCAGGTCGGGGCGCACCGTCTCGGTGTAGGCGCCGAACTGGCGCCCTGTGAGCGCCCAGATGAGGTCTGTGGCCGAGCTGATGGCCTCTGCGACGTCACCGGTGGTGACGCCAGAGAGGGCGCTCAGGGGCGCACAGTGGGCCTCTAGGGCCTCGAAGGAGCAGAAGTCCTCACGGGTCGCCATGAGACGACCTTAGTAAGTGGCTCGGATGTAGAAGGACCCTGCCGAGTAGTCCCAGATCGTCGAGACGAAACGCATGGCGTAGACCACCACCGTGTTGGTGCTGCGGTCGGTCGCCTCAGCGACACGATCAGGGGTGATGGTGACACCCGAGCGGTGCACCTCGACCACCGGGGTGGCACAGATGAAGTCGTCGCCGACCGAACCGGAACCGGCCGGGGACAGGCCGCTGTACCCGGCGCCGGGGATCACCACGTTGCCGAGCGGGGTCGTCCAGAGGTTGCCGTCTCGGGTCACGACCTGGTTGGCCACCGCACCGGCGAAGGTCTCGGGGCGCATGTGGACGTAGCCACGGCCCCAGGTCTGGGTGATCTTGGTGTCGGCGATGCCGATCGACCGGACGATCGTCTGGCCGCTGGAGCTGCCCGCCAGAGCGGCGCCGGTCCCGGCCAACTTCAGGCTCGGGTTCACCGCCAGGCCGTCGCTCCAGAGCTGCGCCTCGATCGCCTGCGACTCGAAGGTCGAGAGCTTGCGTGCGACACGGTCCACGGCCTCCTGCCAGTCGATGCCGATCGCCGTGAAGCTCTCGGCCGCCCAGATGCCGTAGGCATTGCCCGTGGCCGCTGGGGAGATCGAGGAGCCGCTGACGGCGGTGTTGGAGGCATCGACCTTCCAGGTGCCCAGGTCGCCGCCACCCTCGGTGCGCAGCGGCTCCGGGAGCCACGTGAGTCCGCTGATGAAGCGATCGGACGTCTCGGTGGTGACACCGGCGATGGCCACGAGCGACTGTCGAGGGGGGGCGATGCGTGGGACTTCGATGACAGCATCGAGGAGAGTCATGGGTACCAGCTTACGGGGGGTTGTTCTACGTCTAGGACGACGAAAGCCCCGGCCGTGGCCGGGGGCTTCCGTCAGGTTGGGCCTACTGGGATCAGTAGGCGATGGTGTTCGGGCCGGAGGTCGAGCCATCGGCGTAGAGCACCGAGTTGACCTTGAGCGACTGCTGACCCACCCGAGCTGCGGACTCGAAGGTCTCAGCGAAGATGGTGTAGTCGTTCGTGCTGTTGAGGGTGGAGTCCCGCACCAGACCGAGGTCCAGCGAGCCGCCATCCAGGAAGAGCCAGGTGCCCTCGGGGAAGAGGAACCACTCGACCGTGGTGGGGTACTTGAGCATCGGTGTGGTGGTCTGCGCACCGAAGATCGACGTGGTCGTCGCCGACTCGTCGTAGTGCCACGTCACGTTGACGCCACGGACCGAGAAGTACTCGTCGATGGCGCTGTCGGGGAGGTTGGGGACCCCACCGAACTGCTTGCGGCTGATGTCGGTACGGACCAGGTCCTTGACCCAGAACGGGATGACCGCACGGAAGCGGGCACCGGTGGCGATGCGGTGACGGGACCGGTAGGCCGCCACGAGCTGGTCGACGTGCGCCAGGATGGTCAGCGTGCCGCCGTAGACCGCACCACCGGAGACGGCGGTGGAGTCGGCGACCAGCTTGTCCAGGAGGTTGCCCTCCGCCTTGCGGGCGTGCTGGGCCAGCAGGAGCTTGGTCCAGGAGGCCACCATCTCGGGGAAGGTGCGGGCCATGAGGTTGCCGACCTTCATGATGCGGGGGACCACATCGACCTTGACGGTGATCTCGGGACCGGCCGAGACCGTGACCGAACCCTTGCCGGAGCCGTACGGCGTGGCCGAGGCGTCGACCGACTCGGCGTAGACGTTGGCGCCTGCCGAGGTGGTGCCGATGACCGGCGAGGCCACGTAGCGGATGCCGCCACGGTCAGCCTTGTAGCCGACCAGGGCGTCACGCACCGGACGAACCGAGTCGCCGAAGACGGTCAGCTCGTAGAAGGGCGTCAGCGGGGCCTTGATGCCACCACCGGCGACCAGGGCCTCATCCGCAGCCTCGATCTTGCCGAGGTTGACGATGGCGTCGTTGCCGAGGGTGTGGCCCTCGTCGTAGTCCCGGGTCTCGATGCTGGCGACCAGGTACTGGTAGCCGTCGTTGCCGGTGTCGGTGCCACGGACATGGCCACGCTTGGCCATGAGGGCCTCAGCGACGTCCATGATCGAGGACAGCTCCTGGCCAGCGGAGTAGCCGGGGACGTCCGCCGAAGCGGTGATGCCCATGGAGCGCTTGGGGGTGGCGGGGACGGTGTCCGACGCCAAACCCTCTGGGCTGATCTCTGCTTCGACCTCTTCGGTCACGGTGAACTCCTCGTCCTTGGGGGCTTCCTGGGCCTCCGGCTCGGACTCGGCGGGTGCCTCGTCCTCTGGGGTGGTGGTCTCTTCCGGTGCCTCCTCGACGGGGGCCTCGGTCTCGGCGGGCGCCTCGGCGACCGCAGCCTCAGCGAAGTCCGCCACGGAGGTGGCGTTCACCAGCTCCTGCATCGAGGCGAACTCGGCACGGGTGGCGGCCTCCTCTCGGACGATCTCCAGTGCGGCCACGACGTCGCGCAGCTCCTGCATGTTCTCGGTGGCGGAGAAGGACTCCGACTGCGACTTGGCCTCGAACTCGGCGACCAGCTCGTCCTCGATGGCGCTCAGCTCATCGATCGACAGCTCGGACAGGTTCGGTGCGTCGGCCTCAGGCGTCTCGTCCACCTCGGTGGTCTGCTCATCAGACATGGTGTTGGTGCATCCTCAGATGGTTGGGGTTTGGGATTCGCCTGTGTCAGGCGACGCTCTTACGAGTTGGCTATGCCGAAGGACCCGTGATAATGAGCGTAGGAGTCGTTGCGTTCACGAAATGACAGTTCACCGGAAGCAGCGTGCGATGCCCTCTTCGAGGCTCACCTGCGGGGTGTGGAGCTGGAGCATCCGCTGCGGATCACCGACTCGGGTGTGCACCCCCGTCGGGGCGTCCGTCAGGCGGTGGATCGGCCAGGACCGTCCACTGGCGGCCTCCATGCAGAGGTGTGCCAACTCGTTGAATGACGTCGCCCGACCGGTGCAGAGGTTCAGTCGATCGACCTGCCCGGTGTTATCCAGTCCGGCGAACACCGTGGCCACGATGTCATCGACGTGGATCCAGTCACGCACCTGGGTGCCGTCGCCCCAGATCTCGAAGGGTCGCACCCCGCCCTTGGCCCTGGCGATGAAGCTCGGGAAGGGGTAGTCCAGGTCCTGGTCCTCGCCGTAGCCGGAGAAGGGCCGGTAGATGTCGACCGTCAGCCCCCGACGACGGGCCTCGTCAGCGATGCGCTCGCCCGTGAGCTTGGCCCACCCGTAGGTCTGGTCTGGGTCGCAGGGCGCCGGGCTGCCGTCGAGCAGCGGTAGCGCTCCGGGATGCTGCAGGCTGACCGGGTACACCGCCGAGCTGGACCAGTAGACGAACCGGCCGACGCCCGTGCGCAGCGCCCAGCGAAAGGCCTCGACGTCGAGGCTCATGTTGGTGGCGATGGCGAGCGGGTCGCCGTCGATCTTCGCTCGTCCACCAACGATTGCAGCGCAGTGGAAGACCAGGTCGTAGCGGGTGTCGTCCTCGGCGAAGAGGTCTCGACAGTCGTCGCCGAAGCGCAGGTCACATCCGGCGACGTCCCACCCACGGGACCGGCACGCTGCAGTGATGTGCCTGCCGATGAAGCCACCATGGCCGGTGACGAGGACCTTCACGTCAGCACCCAGAGCGACGTCAGGTAGCCACCGATCGAGCGGTAGTCGACCTCCATGTACGCCGCCACCTGCCAGCCTGCCGCCACCAGCAGGGACTCCAGCCCGTCCCGGTCCCACATCCACAGGTGCTCCGGGTTGGCGTCGTCCGTGTCGTACTCGTGGTGCACGGGGGTGGAGAGCAGTAGCCGGTCGGCCACCTTGCGGATGTCCTGCAGGTGCTGAGCCGGGTCGACCAGGTGCTCCAGGGTCTCGGTCGATATGAAGAGGTCCACCGGGGTGACCTGTCGGACGGTCTCCTCGATCGGCCCGGCGACCCAGCCCGGGTGCGGGACGATGTCGCCGTACTGCTTCGGACAGTCGAGGGCGTCGAGTACGGCGCCGTCACCGGCAGCGAGGTCTGCGGCCGTCACCGGACGCAGAGCCTTGGCCAGGCGGATGGTGCGCTCGATGCGGTCTCGGTGATCCGACCACCTCGTGTGCACGTAGCCCTCGGTGTACTCCGGAGGGGTCGTCCCCAGACTTCGGATCATCATCGGTGCATCGCCGTGAGGATCAGGTCGACGTCTCGTTCGAGGCCCCCGCCCCTCAGCCACTTCTCGTGGACGGCTCGATCGGCGGAGAACATGGCAGGGGAGTTGACCTCGGCGTACCCGTCGTCACCCTCGGACTTCCCGGCGGTCGGGTGCATGTGCTCCACGATCACGTCCGGGCGGTAGGTCAGGAAGCCGGGGATGGCGTGACCCAGGTCCATCCAGAAGTTGTCCATGTACAGGTGCGTCAGCCCGGGGATGGCCATGTAGCCGACGGCACTCACGATGTTGGAGCTGAGCATGCAGTGCGTCGCCAGACCCGCACCCTGCAGCTTGTCGTCGCCGTAGGCGATGCCCCAGTCCCCGATGGACTCGATCAGTAGACGGTCCCAGCCCGGTGTCCGGATCAGGTGGTCGTCACCGATGAATCCGATGTACCGGTACTGGTCAGCGTTCTCGGTCGCCGCAGCGTTGACCGTCGGGCACATCCGGATCCGAGGACCCACCCGGTACCTGACGTCGGGGTGCCGCTGGTACTCGTCCAGGGTCGGGTCGTCGTCGTCCAGACAGACGAGCAGGTCGCAGTCGGTGGAGTTGGCACGCCACGCATCGATTGCAGGCTCGATGCGATCCGGACGACCACGACTCGGCAGCAGGAGCAGGGCGTCAGGCACGTCCGCCCCCCAGCGTGCTGCCGGAGTGGAACTGCCAGACCCAGGTGCGCTCGTTCAGGTGTTCGATCCTGGCGCCCGAGGCGCAGAGCTTGATCAGGAAGCCCCAGTCCTCGTTCGCCGGGTGCGGCCACTCGTCGGTGTTGGTCGTCGGGAACCCGCCCAGGTCCATGAACAGCTCCCGGCGGATCAGGTACGTGATCGGGATGAAGTTGTTCCCGTGACCCTGCGGCCCACGCCCGACGTAGTCACGCTGCTCGTCGCCGAACGGCACGCCTTCGGGGCTGACCAGCTCGCCGTTGACCGGGACTCGGAGGGCGCTCTGCTCGATGCCGACGGTCGTGAACCAGGGGTAGACCATGTCGGCACCCGTGTCCTCGGCGTGGTCGAGCAGGTCCTCCAGGTGGCTGTGGCACATCTGGTCGTCATCGTCGAGGAAGGCGAGCCAGTCACCGGACGCTGCGGCCGACGCTCGGTTGCGTGTCGGGCCTGCGCCGTCACCCCGGTAGTCGACTGGTACCAGCACCTCATCCGGAGGCAGGGTCTGATTCGTGACAGAGGTGATGGCTCGTGCGAGCATCATCCCCCGTGACGGGATGGTCGGCAGGACGACTGAGACGGTCACAGACCGCACAGTAGTCAGCGACCCCCGAGGATTAGGCCGAGGCCGCCACCGGGATGTCCTTGCCCCCACGTGACCGGCGAGCCTCAGCTCGGGTCACCATGCTGCTCTTGGGCTTGGGCTTCCGCCGGTCGGGGTAGGGGTAGCCGCTGTCCGAGTGCTTGTCCGGGTTGCTGAACGCACCCTTCGATCGGACACCGGCCACTGCGGCGGCCCTCGATAGCTTGGCCGAGGCGCCAGCCGGGGCGACCCGGGTGATCTTCAGCTTCGGCCGGGCCGTGACCGGCACGTTCGTGTCGGAGCGCCTGACCTCCGGTGCGGGGGTGACGTCCTCGACCGGTGCCGAGGTGTCCTGCCTGACGGCCTGCCATGCACGAGCCAGCTTGGCACGGACGCCAGCACGAGCCGCCTGGGGGCGAGCCACGGGCTTCGGAGCGTTCTTCTGGCTGCCGATCGTTGCACGACCGACGGCAGGCACCGGGGTGACGTCCTCCGGCGGACCTGCATCGGCCTTGCGGTGCGGGTGGTACTTGTCGAACGAGTTCCGACCGGTCCGGTCGACGTTGCTGGCGGGGGCGGTGATTCGTGCCTTGGCGCGAGCGAGCGCACCGCCAGCACCCTTGGTGGACCCGCCGCTACCGGCGGGGGGTGGTGCGCAGGCAGCCGAGTGGCAGGCGGCGATCAGTGAGAGTGCTTCAGCACGTGGCACGCTTGCGGACCTTTCCGGCCAGGACACGGAACTCCAGGTGAGCCAGCTCCTCGGCGAAGTCCTCGGACCCGTCGGTGAGCACTTCCTCTTCATCGACGACGGCATCGGCCGGTGCCGCACTGCAGCCGCAGTCGCCGTCGGCCGTGACGGCCTCGGGCATGATGCTCGCCGAGATGAGTGCGAAGTCGATGTCCTCCTCGCCACCGGCAGCGGACGCTGCCAGCGTGGCCAGGCGGGGAACCGGGAAGCCCGGAGTGTTGACGGCCAGGAGGGCCATCAGCTCCAGGTTGCCCTGCATGTTGCGCCAGTCGCCGGAGACCGCAGAGGCCCGCAGCGTGCGGATCTGCTCCTCGGTGACGCCTGGGCGCAGGGCGCCGGAGAACCAGATGCCGATCGGATCCTCACCGACGGCGATGTCCGCCACCGCAGTGCCGGTGTCGTCGTAGTGGGCCTTCGCAGCGTCGGCGCCGAGGCTCAGCGCAGCGTGGCCGGTGCCGAGCGTGATGCGCCCGGTCCGGACGGTGTCGCCCTCGGCCGTCTCCACCTCGCCGTGGGCGAAGTAGGCGTAGTCGGTGGCCGAGCGGGGTGCCGTCTGGCAGCGTCCCTGGATGCCGACGTGGCAGGTGTCCCAGATGGCCAGGTGGCCGAACACGTGCGTGCGGTCCTCGCCGACCGTGATCGCCGTTGGGCGGGTCAGCTTCGGGTTCTCGAAGTGGGCCTTCGATGGGCGCACGGGAGCGGCGGCCGTGACGGCCTCTGCCTCTGGCTCTGGCTCGGCGTCAGCGGTGACGGCGATGCGGGCCTCGCTGAAGGCCTGGAGTGGGAGCACGGTGGCGCCCATGACGGTGCCCTTGCTGATGCGCTGCTTCTGCGCACCGCCGTCTGGGTCCGCCTCGAACTCGGACGATGCGCCGCCGACGTCAGCGGAGACGCCGTTCAGGACGCCCTCAGCGATGAGCTGACGGCCCTGCTGGCCCTCCTCGCTGGCGGAGAAGTGGCCCCGGCCCCAGATCTCGTTGCCCTCACGCCACATCTCGGCGATGGCACCGATGGCCACACTCTCCTTGTGACCCTCCCCGGTGTTCTTCGTCTTCATCATCAGGGGGAGTGGAAGGTCCCGCCACTCGACAGCGTCCTTGGTGAAGTACCGACCGTCGATGGTCTCCTCGTCCTCCACCAGGAGACGCATGGTGAACTCACCAGCGTCCTCGTCGATCTTGGTCAGGCGGATGACCTCGCCGGAGCGGATGGCATCCTGCGCATCGGCCACCTCGGCGGATCGTTCCTCGACAGGGGTGTCTGACATGATCTCAAGCGTAGGATGACGCCAGCGGCACTCCCGACGCTAGGTCCCGTAGATCAGGGAGCCGTCCTCGGCACGGATGACCGGCACCACGATGCAGGCACAGCCTCGGTGATCGCCGGGGCTGTAGTGGGTGCGGCGGAGCCACTGATCCTCAGGCCAGACCTCCAGCACCGGGTCGGTGTCCTCCTCGAAGATGGCTCCGTCGAGCTGCATGTGCCCCTGGAACCCTCGGCGAGGCGTCTCCCCGTACATCCAGATGTACTCGGTGGTCTGCACCTCGACGCCCTGGGCGTCGGCGTACTCCAGCACCGTCCTACCGGTGGCCAGGCCTCCTGGCATCTCGCTGCCGCCGAACGGGGCCGTGCCCCCGGCACGCGCCAGCACGGACCGGACGTCGCCCGGCTGCACCTGGAGCCGGGACAGCTCACCGTTCACGCTGGGGGCGTCGACAGCGAAGAGCCAGCGGCTGGCCAGCTCTCGGAGGACCCTGCTGCCCTCACGCTTGGCCTCGTCGATGTTCTGCTGGATCAGGTCCCGCATGACCTTGTTCGTGGTCATCAGACCCTCGGCGGTGGAGCGGTTGGCGAGACCGGTCAGGGTCTCGAACGACGTCGTGTAGGCGTCGAGCAGCAGCGCCTCCAGGGCGGTGTCCACGCTGGCCAGGCTGCTGTCGACCAGGTCCAGCTCGGAGTAGCCGAGGCCTGCCACCAGGGCGGAGCCGAGCGTGCGCACGACCTCAGCATTGGGGACACCGTCCAGGCTCGCCCGGATGGCGTCGTTGTTGAGCGTCTTCGACCGGACCTTGGACCCGGCCTTCTCGGCGGTGCGGTGCAGCGCCTGCTCGAACAGGGCCTGCAGCTGCCCGAGCAGCATCATGTCGATGGTGCCGAGCTTGACCGAGAGCTGTGCCTGCTGATCAGGTGTCAGCGATGCGGCCACCGTCTTGGGGGTGGTGGCCGTGGCCTTCACCCGACGCTGGCTGGCTGGGGTCGGGGGCTTCGCCCTGGCTCCCTGGGGACCACTCGTCCGGTTGGGTTGGGTGGTCTCTAGGTGTCGCCCCCGGCCAGTGCCGCCCGACCCGACATCACCTCCAGCAGGTGCGGGTGGTACGGCCTTGTCTGGCACCTCGCCGAGGACGGCCAGGCGGGGGTCGACGAGCTTGATGCCGATGCGGCGCTTGCGCTCTTCGTCGTCGGGGGCGTCCTCGTTCGTGAAGCCCTTCGCCTTGCGGTAGGCGGCGTCGGAGATGGTGAACCGGTCGTGCGCCTGGTCGGCGGCCTCGGACAGGTCCGCCTTCTGGATCAGGCCCGACTTGTCGAACCAGATCTGGTACTGCTCCCAGTCCTTCACTCCGGCACGCTTCAGTGCGGGGTGCAGGTAGGCGGCGGTCAGTGCGTCGACCACCATCTCGGCGAACGGCTGGATGTGGGCGGCGAAGGTCTCCTCCCGCACCACGGCCATGCCCCAGTGGTTCAGGTCGGTGTTGCCGGTCAGCACCTCGGACGGCAGATCGAAGGCTGCAGCGAGGCGCCGGACGGCGTCCTCCTTGAGCTTGACCAGGCCGTCGCCCTCGATGGACCGCTCCATCGTGATGTGCTGGATGGCCTTGCCGTGCTCGGCGGGACCGGTCAGCAGGATGGGCACCACGGAGGATGGGTGCGTCTCGTCCTTGATCGGGGCGATCATGGACTCCATCAGCTTCGTGTAGAAGTCCGTGTCGGACTCGCCACGGGACCCGGACGGCAGCAGCTCGTTGGGCACGAAGAGGATGCCGGAACCGGCGAAGCGGGAGCGGGCGGCAGCACGCTCCATGCGGGTCAGCAGCAGCAGGGTCTCGCACTGGTCCAGGACCGTGCGCATCGCCGAGTCGGCGAGCATCGACCAGCGGGGGTGCTCCTTCCAGACCCGGATGACCAGGGCGTCCTTCGACAGCGGGATCGGTGTCGAGTTCGGCATCGGCTTGCGGAAGAACTGCGGGTACCCGGTGCGGACGTCCAGCTCGTCTGACGACAGCGTCTCCCACGTCTCGGTCCCGGAGTCGGTGGTGCCCAGCAGGAAGGCCTCGCCGGGGATGAAGAGGTTCAGGCCGAGCGAGCGCAGCAGGCCTCGCTGACCACCACGTGGGTCCTTCAGTCGGGCCACGGCCTCGGCGACGGCTCCGGTCTTGACCTCCAGCGGCTCCCAGGCGTCTGACGTCACCGGTGGGGTCTTCGCTGCGATCAGGCGCAGGCGGCTGAGGGAGTTCGCCACGAAATTGGCGGCGTACCGCACCTCGCCGACGTTCTCGTAGTAGCTCCAGGCCCGTCCGGTCCAGCTCTGACGAGAGAGCTGCAGCAGGGCGGCCTCCTCGTAGGAGGCTACCTTGAGCTGGGATCCGGCCGCCGTGAGCGAGTTACTTGTCGGACGACGCGCCACTTCGATCCTCTTCGCCTCGGCCGTTCACGGCAACGACCTTCAGTGTCTTCCCACCCGGTAGGCGGATCTCAGAACCGGGTCCCGGTCCGCTGCAGTCACATGGTGGCATCCCCTAAGGCTACCGAGCGACGGGGGTGGTCTAGGACTGGCGTCGTTCCCAGCGGTGCAGCAGGGTAGCCACGGCAGCCAGAGCGAAGGGCGTAGCGAGGAACAGGGTCACTGTCGGGAGCCAGTTCCACGACAGCCACGCCACTGCGGCCACCCAGAACGGGAGGCAGTACATGCACGAGACGAGGTACCCGAGGGTGGTCCCCTCGACCACACGCCACAGCTCGACGTCAGCGGGGTCGGTGCCCTGCGGTGAGATCGGCTGGGAGAAGCCACGCTTCGGCCGACGGTGCACCTGGTCACCGGCATCGGGCCAGTGGTACTTGAACCACCTCCGAAGCTTGGCGACCGGCGGGAAGCTGTCAGCGACGATCAGTCGGCTCACCCGGTACACGGCCAGGCTCAGCAGGATGAATGCCCAGGGGTCAGGAATCCTCATCAGGTACCTCATTTGCTCGACGATCCAGCAGCCTACGGCGCCGGTGCTTGCGTTCGATCCTCAGTCGCTCGATCGGGGTTAGCTCGCCCCAGATGCCGTAGCGCTCCTTGTTGTCGAGTGCCCAGTCCAGGCAGGTGCTCCGGACTGGGCAGACTCGACAGACGGCCTTGGCCTCGTCGTACAGCTCGATGGGAGCGCCGATGGTCCCGTCGTCGCCAAGCAGCTCCCCGTCCACTTCATGGAGTGGGAAGAAGATCTCTGGGGGGAGGGAACGACATTCGCCTTGATCTTGCCAGGTCACAGTGGGGGAGATTCTCGCAAACGACCCCCGGGGTCTGGCCCATCAGAGTGATGCGAGCAGCTGACTGACCCTCTGCCGAGACACACCGACCACCTCTGCCACGTCGCTCATCGAGAGCGCAGGCTGGGTGATCTCCCGCATGTAGCTGATGTAGTCGTAGCGGTACCGCTCAGTTGCTTCCTCGGCCTTCTCGATGGCCTCGGCTGCATCGTGGATGAGCCGCTGCGGGGTGAAGGTCGTGTTGCGCAGGATGCCCTGCTGCGGACCCTCGCTGCGGAGCCGACGTAGGTACGCCACGCTCCAGCCACACAGACCAGCGACCTCGGCGATCGGGATGTCGTAGGTCAGGCCGACGACCAGGTCCCGGTAGTGGCGCTTGGCCTTGGCCAGACGCTCGTGTGCCCCGTCGTAGTCGCCCTTCCGGCGTCGCAGCTCTGCTGCCCAGTCGATCGTTGTACTCATGTTGGTGCGTGCGTCCTTCGCTAGCGGTCCTGCAACTGTACTGCCTAAGCAGTCAGTTCGCCACTGACCGAACCGCACTCGCTACAGTCCGCTTCACCTCGTTGGGGGAGAGTCCGATCTGCACACCCGTCTCTGCGACGTCGGTGAGCCGACCCCGCTGCAGTGCTCCGGCACAGATCAGCTCGGTGATCTCGCAGGCGGCACGGAACAGGGCAGCGTTGCGCTCACCGGTGCCGGTGTCGGCGAGCCGTTCGAGCACTTCCTCGACCAGGTCACCTGCCAGCGGACCCTCGCCGTTGACGGGGTCCTCCAGGGGCCACTTGAGCATCGTCCGTTCGACCCGGCGGTCCGGCGGGAGCAGTCGCTGGATCCAGATGGGGGGCGACACCGGCCGGGTCACTGACCCGAGCCATTCGTAGGTCCCGCCGTTGATGTGCCTCGACGGGGGGACGACCACGAAGCCGCCCTCACCCCGGATGTCCAGGATGCCGTCGAAGACCTTGATGCCGTTGCGCACCGGCCGCAGGGTGGTGAAGTACCAGTGCTCCCCACCTGACGGGGTGGACGTCTTCAGGGTCTCGACACTGGACACGCTGGGCGGACCGTCCCAGTCCAGCACCACGATCCCGCCACCAGTGGCCAGCCCGAGGTTGTCACCCTCGCGCCAGCGATCGACCGCCTGAGCAGTGCCAGCAGAGTCCTGCCAGCCCTTGAACTTCGGGTGCTTCCCCGGGCTGGTGCAGTTCGCTCCAGACGTGCAACGGCAGGTGCCTGAGTCGGACACGCCGGACACCGGGAAGACCCGCAGGCCTCGGTCCGAGAACCACTTCCAGTCAGGCTGACTCATGAGTGCGATCTTTCCAGTTGCAACGAGGTACGAATACTGTCACTGTCGACGGGGTAATAGCTACGCAGCCTGAAGGAGGCGAGCATGAGCAACAACACACACACCGTCGACATCGTGGTCGAAGAACCCCCGCTGGTGAAGCGTGACAAGCGGGGCCGCTGGGAGGATGTGGTCAACCGGATCGCTTCCGAGCACGACGGAGAATGGGTCCGAGTGATGACCACGTTCAAGTCGTCGAAGGAGGCCCGAGCGGCCATCACTTCCATGCAGGCCTCGGCGAAGAAGGCCGGGAAGACCCTCACGGGGGCCGTCCGGACCAACGGTGCCGAGTCCCGCATCTGGGTGCAGACCGGCGACACCCAGACCTGACCGCCCCACACGCCCCCAGGGGTGGAGAAGGACCCCGGGACATCCGTCCCGGGGTCCTTCGCTGTCACAGGCCCTTCTTGGCGCACTCGGGACCGATGCCGATCTCACGGCTGTACTCGTCCGTCAGCTCCGTGCCACACCGACCGCAGGCGCCGATCTGCTGGCCGTAGGTCACCATGGCGGACTTCACGTCCTCGTCGGACATCTCTGCCAGACGCTTGAGGACCGACGTCTGCGTGCCGACAGGCTGCGGGGTCTTGCCCTGGCCACCGACCGTCAGGTAGACGTTCTTGACCGTGAGGTTCCAGAACGCCAGATCGTTATGACCGGACGACGGGAGCGCCACGTTGGCGGTCTTGCCGATCCCGAAACGCTTCCGGAACTCGTCGAGCAGGGCGTCACGCTCACCCGTCAGGGTGGCCAGCAGCTCAGCACCCTCGGCGATCCGCTTGAGCGGGTCCTGGCCGAGGTACGTCCAGCCACTGTCGGTCTTCACCTTGGCGTACTGCCGACCGATCTGCGAGGTCTGGACCTTGTACTTGACGGTGACGCCGTCCTCCTCGATCTCGTAGGTGCCATCGGCGATGGTGACCTTGTCGACGTGCGGGGCGAAGGTGTCGTTGCCGAGCGCCTTGCCGAGCTTGACCTCCGAGGTCTTCCCGGCCTTGTTGGTCACCGAGACGGTGTCGCCGGTGGACGCACCGAGGGCACGGACGCCCCAGGTCTCGCCGACCTTGGCCCAGCGGGGCGGGGCTGCGGGGTCGTTGGCCTTGGCGAACATCTTCTCGGCCGCCGCCCACTGCTTCGGGGAGAGGTCGCCCTTCTTCCCGTACTGAGCGGCGAGGCTCTGGGGGAACTCCCAGTCCTGAGCGGCGAGCCATGCGACCAGCTCGGCCCGACCGGCCTTGACCTTCTCGACCGTGGCTTGGGCGTCAGCGTGAGCCGCCTGAGCGCTAGCGATGGCCTCTGGGCTGTCGAGCGATGCGCCGCAGTCGCCGCAGGCGCTCCCGAAGAGGTCGTCCCATCCCGTGTCGTTGCAAGTGTGACAAGTAGCTGCCATATCTCCTCCTTCAGGAGTGAGTCTAGTCGGCACCTTGCGTTGGCGCAACTTGACGTGTGAACCAGAACACCCCCCGCACCGGAGTGCGGAGGGTGTCCCAGGAAGGAGGTGACATCGACGAAAGGAGCTTCGTCATGTCCGAGTCTATCCCACTCGGTTGGTAGTCGATCACCGCACAGGGCACGCACCCCCCTCACAGTCGTCGAACGCCAGATCCTCTGACGTGTCGTTCGGGTTCAGCGGGACGGTCAGGTCCAGCTGCGAGACCATCGACTCGTACGTGGCCCGGTCGATCGTCTCGTACGGCGGCAGGGCGAAGCCGTGGTCCTTGTGTCGGAGGAACGACACGGACTTGACCTTGGTCGTGTAGTTCTCGGCGAGCCACGCCTTGATGTCGCCCACCTCCTCGTCCCGGTAGTTGACCGTGACCGAGACAGCGTTGTCGGCCCACTCGGCCTGCAGACGGGCCACCAGGTCGAGCTGTCGGACGGCCGTCATCTCCGACATCGTGATGGCGTTGTCCGGCGCTGCGGCGGGGAACTCCACCACCAGGGTGGAGTGGTTCTGGCTCCCGTCGAAGTTCTGCTCCGGCACGACCTTGTAGCCCCGCTTGCGAGCCACGTCCACCAGGGGGTCCTCGGCGCCGAAGCGGACGCGACGGATGTAGTGGCGGGCCTGGGCGGCATGCACCCCCGGGGTGACGCCGGGCAGCAGGCTCAGGGTGCCGGACGGCTGGATGGCCGTCAGCTTGATCGACTCGTGGACACCCAGCTCGGCCGACCACTTGCCGTCGAAGGCCCGCAGCTCGTCGTAGGCCTCGCCCATCCAGTCGAGCTGATCGTCGGTCGACTGGGCGATGCCGGTGATCGACTGGCCGAGGCGGAGGTTGCGGCGCTGCACCGCCTGGGTGTGCGGGTTCTGATGCGGGTAGAGGGCGGTCGCCTTCTGGATCTTGTACAGGATCCTGGACAGGTCGGTGAACTGCTCGTACGCCGGGATGTTGGGCATGAAGAGCGTCGCCAGGTTGCACGTCTCATACGGCTCCAGGAAGACCTCACCGCACGGGTTCGTGGCGATGACCTTGCGGTCCGGGATCCGCTCGCCGACACGGCCCATCGTGCGGGCCAGGCCGACATTGAGCAGCCCGTGGATCTCACCGTCCCCGTCCCAGCCGGACTTCCAGTAGGACGAGGGGATCTCCTCGAAGCTGTCGGCGGCGATGCTGACGTTGGCGTTGGAGCGCCAGGACGGGATGTTGCCTGCGGCCCAGTTCTTGGCCTTGGCGTAGAGGTGGTCGTCGGGGTCGCCGAGGGCGAGCTGCGCCGACCGGCGGGCGTTGCCCGCCACCACGATGCGCCCGATGATGTTGGCGATGTCGAGAGCGTCGATGCTGCGGAGCTTCTTCCCGGCCCGAGCCTCGATGACCTTGACGATGTCCTCGATGCCCTCGATGAGCACCAGCGGTCCGGACGACGTGCCGCCGAAGGTCTTCAGCGGGGCACCTGCGGAGCGGAGCACGATGGTCGACCAGGAGAAGCCCTCGCCGGTCACGAAGTAGGCGTCCAGGACACGCTGCAGCAGGTCCGACCAGCCCTCACGCTTGTCGGGCACGATGAAGTCGGCGTCGAAGCGACGCTCGTGCGTGATCGCCCTGTCCAGGTGCTTGACCCGGGGCATCTCGTAGACGTACTGCCGCTCCACGGAGTAGCCCACGCCGGTCCCGAGCATCAGCATGTCCATCAGCGCCGGGAAGTCGTGGATCGGCACGACCGAGCAGTTGAGCAGCGAGCCTCCGCCGACCAGCTCCACCAGCGGCGTGCCGAACTGCCAGAGGCCACGACCCGAGACGGTGCCCTGCAGGTCGAGCATGTAGGCCGCCAGTCCGTAGATCTCCTCCTCGGTCAGGCGGGAGCCGATGGCCTGCGCCCCGTTGACGACCCGCACGATCGTGTCGGACCACCCCTCCTTCGGCCCGTCCACCCAACGGGGCCGAGCGTAGGTGCGGGCGTACACCATCTCGCCGAGTCCGTTGTACCCCCACGGCACCGGGTAATTCCGGTACTCGTCGGCGAAGGTGGTGGGCAGGGTGGGGGCGGATGTGGTCACAGCGCAAGTCCTCGTCGGTAGGCCCTCTGTAGCGTCCGAGACCCCGGCCAGAGGATCCGGCCGGGGTCTCAGTTGAGGGAGGGAGATCTGAGCCTCCCACACACCGATGGGTGTGCGCAACACCCCTTGGAGCCTGCACGAGGACTCGGACCCCGACCGCCTGTTTACGAGACAGGTGCTCTACCCGTTGAGCTATGCAGGCGCTGTGCCCCCGGCAGGACTCGAACCTGCAGCCACCCGGTTAGGACCCGGGTACCCATCCAGTTGGGCCTCGAAGGCGTTGGTGCCGCTGGAGGGAGTCGAACCCTCAATCCTCTCGGCGCTGGTTTCTGAAACCAGTGTGTATCCCGTTCCACCACAGCGGCGTGGTGCCCTCGGCAGGACTCGAACCTGCGACGCCCGGTTCCGTAGACCGGCGCTCTAATCCACTGAGCTACGAAGGCTTGGCGGAGAGCGGAGGAGTCGAACCCCTACCTACAGGCACCCTGGTGTTCGAGACCAGTTTGCGACCAACTCGCGGCGCTCTCCATGACGAGGAGAGCGCACAGCACTCCCCCTAGCTCAACGACCGAAGTCGTGAGCTGGATCGAAGCCTCGATCGCTGGGGTGTCTGCGTAGTCATGGGGTTGAGCATAGCAGCGACCACCGCCATGCGACGCTCAATTGCCGAAACTGGTGCCGGGGTGGCCCCGGCGACCGTCTGCGGGTTGAGCATGTGGAACTGACCCTGGTGCAGGATGGCCCTGTCGCCGCCCACGACACGCTCACGGGTCCCTGGCAGGAAGAAGTCCTGGGTCCCGGGGTAGTAGCTCACCTTCTGCCAGCCCGGCTCAGAGACGGCCTGAGCGGCCTCTGAGGGCGCCAGGTACCTCTGCACCTCGCCACGGAGGAAGCCGTGCACGCCCCGCTTGCCGGACGTCTCCGCCTGGACCTTGGCTGAGTGCGCCCACGAGGGGCGTGGTGCGCTCAGCTCGATGCCGACCGTGCTGGCCACCACCTGGGTGGTCTGGTTGCCTGAGGTGGAGCTGGCCAGGCGCACGCTGAAGGCGTCGTGGTCGGGGAAGCCCCGACGGTGCTCCTTGCCCCGTCCCAGGTCCCGGTAGATGTCGACCGTCTCACCCTGTCGGGGGATGCGGCGCTCGGGCTGGTCACCAGACTGCCCCCTGTAGCCCCTCACGGCCTCCAGGTTGTCCGCACCGGGCGCCTGGGGGTGGTCGTCACTACCACGCACCACTGAGTGTGTGTCGACCGGGTAGACGCTGCTGTTGGATCGTGCGGCCTGGGTGCGTGCTCGGGAAGCGAGCTTGCGGCTGAGCGCCGACGCTGCGCCACCGGTGGATCCGCCGGACCCGACCGGCGGAGGGGCACAGGCCTTCGAGTAGCAGGCTGCGATGAGGGCGGAGACGACCGGCTCAATCGGGCCGTCGCCTCGGCGAACGGTGGCCGTCGACCAGTACTTCGAGGGAAGCAGCGCCACCTTCTGCGGTGGGAACTCGCCAGCGCCGCCGAAGTTGAACACACTGTTCTGGCCACGAGTCTCGGTCGCCAGGGCGCCCCGGGCCTCGGGCGGGAACATCTCGGCGTGTGCCACGTAGGCCGCCTCTTCGCCGTGACGGGAGAAGCCTCGCCCGGTGGCAGCGTGGCCGAAGAAGTCGTGCACCGCCCGGAAGCGGTCGTTCTCGGTGTCACTGAAGAACGGGTGGCCTCCGGTGCTCGCCGTGGACAGCACCCGGAGCGTCTTGTTCTCCTCGACGTCGGCGGTCATGGCCTGGACGTCGGGGTACGGGTCGGTGTCCTGGACGATGACCCGGATACCCAGCTCCCCGGTCATGTACTCGAACTGGGTGTTGACGCCGTCACGCATGGCGGTGAACGCGCTGGTCACCTCGGGGCTGTCGTCCCGGAGCGGCAGCTCGTCGTACGCCGCAGCGATCTGCTGGGCCATGGCCGGACTTGCCTCGACGTTCGCCAGCTCTGCTGCCGGGGTGGAGAGTCCGAGCCGATTCTCCCGCATGTACCGGGCACGACCCGAGTCGGCGACATGGGACACATCTACGGAGGAACCCGTACGGGTCCACCGGCCGCCGGAGTCTCGCGGCTGCCTGGGGTTGTATCCCAGGTCCTCGGAGTCCTTGTGAGGCCACCGACCACAGGACCAGTGCACGATGCCCGTCTCGGCAGATGCCACGACCGCCTCGTCCACGTGCTCACCGGTTCCGCCCGTGTCGATCTCGGTCAGACTATCCAGATGGAAGATGGCGATCTGGTTGTGCTTCCGGCCGGAGGCGATGGCCTTGAGTCGTCCCGCAGAGGTGTTCGGATACACGTGGACGATGTCGAGCCAGACCTGGCCGGTGTCGGTGTCGTGCCAGGCGCCGATGTGGTTGCCGGGCTTGGCCAGGATGGACCTGTTCGCCGACAGCCAGCCGTCGATGTCCTCAGCCGTTAGCAGATCGATGTGTCGATCGAGGGAGCTGTCGGGGTGCTCGCCGACCGAGTAGCCAGATGTCACCGCACGCAGGCGCCGCCGTGGGTTGAGTGTGGTACCGCCCTCGGCGATCGTCTTGGCCAGGATCCGGGCGCCGGGGGTCGAACCTCCAGTCCCAGCAGGTGGTGGAGCACACTCGGCGCTGTGGCAGGCGAAGTCTTCCCGACCGGACTTGAGCCAGTCGAGGATCTCGGTGCCGGTGACTCCGGACTGCAGTACGACGTGACGCTTCATCAGTCCTCCAGTCCCTGGAGGGGAATCCCGTACGCCTTGTCGAACGCCAGGCCCTGTCGGAGGACCTGAGCGATCGGGGCATCGATCCGAGTTACTGGGATCTTCACGCCGGGCTTCTCGAAGGCGTGCATGACCTTGGCCGCCCACCGGTGGTGGCCGTCGAGGATGTACCCGTCACTGGTGACCAGGATCGGGTTACCGGGCCAGCCGGTCTTGCGGATGGTCCGGAGGATGGCACCGACCTTGGGACCGGCGAAGTTGGACTGGGTCGGCTTCAGGCTCTTGGGATCGACGTGCGCATCGGTGACACCCACGCCAGCATCCCGCATGTACTTGACGAAGTCGTCCCGATGCTGGTCCGGGATCTGCGGCATCTGCTTGCGATCGATCTTGCCTGCCGACCGGGCGAAGAGGTGCGTGCCCTTGATGTGGACCTTGCCCAGGTCCAGCATCGAGGACTTGTCCCCGGCGATCGAGTCCAGGATCTTGCGCATGCCATCAGGCGTGACCGTGATCTTGCGTCCACCCTGGGTGGAGCGGATGAGCGCCCGAGCCAGGCCCTTCGAGTCGCCATGGCCTCCGGTCGACCCACCGGCTCCGGCGGGAGGCGGCGCACAGGCCTTCGAGTGACACGCAGCGATGAGCGCAGCGACCCGCGACGGTTCCCGATAGATCTGGACCGGCATGTCCTTGCCGAGCGCCGAGTACATGGCGGCACGGGTGTGGCCGTCCACGACGTGACGGTCCCCATTCGCCCGCTCGTAGAGCTTGACGGTGTAGCCCTCACGGAAGGGCTGCTTGCCCGAGACGACCTTGTCGATCGAGGACTGCTTCAGGTCACGCTCGTTGGCGTGCAGCGTGGGGATGTCCGATGCCGGGATCGTGGTCTGCTCGGCCTTGGACCAGTCGATCTGCCCCCTGTCGTCCAGTGCACGCACTGAGGCGACGATCTCGGCCCCCTTGGGGTCGTAGGTCATCCCGTACTTCTCGACCGGTGTGCGGCCACTGGAGGCGCCAGGAGTCGACCCACCGGACCCTGCCGGAGGAGGCGCACACGCTGCTGAATGGCATGCGGCCACCAGGGCAGCGGCCTGGGCCTTCGGCGAGCGGCGCTTCTTCTCGTACTTCGTCAGCACCCTCTTCAGGGCCTTCGGGTTGTTCGCCTGCTTGTAGCTCAGGCCCTTGAGCTTGCCGTCCTTGCGCATGCCGATCCGGCTGTTGGAGATGCGCGCAGCCTTCTCCGAGCTGTAGCCCTTGGCTCGGAGGAGATCGAACAGGTGCGGCCACTTCAGCGACGGCGATCGACCTCCGATCGACTTCGGGTAGTGGCCGTACCCCTTCTTGGTGGGGACGGCAGGCATGTCAGCGGCCGAACAGTCCGGCCTTCGTGCCCCTACCACGTGGACGCTCCGAAGCCATCCCAGCCTCCTCGACCACGTGCTGGATCCGGCCGTCCTCGCCGATGCGGGAGCGGCCATAGGCAGGCTTCTTGGTGACGGTTCGCCGACCGTTGTTCGTGGCGGTCTCGGTGGCATTCACCCGCTTGCGGGCGTTGGCGAGCTGGCGGTCGGCGCCCTTGGCACCCGACTTCACGGCCTGCACGGCACGGCCCCGTGACTGCACCGAGCGGACCCTGGCCGAGCGGCTGGCTGGGCCGCTCTGCGAGCTGCCGCCCTTCCCGACCGGAGGCGGTGCGCAGCCCTTGTTGTAGCAGGCGGCGATCAATGAAGCGACCTGGGAGTTCCGCCGCCTGATGCGTGAGCTTGGCGCCGTCGGTGGCAGGCCAGCCTCAGCCTTGCGGTAGAGGTTCCACGACGCCCGAACCGCAGCAGGCCCCTTGCCCTGTGCAATCCGCTCCTCTGTCGTCAGCGACCGGGGGGCGGGGGTGTCTTGCGCTCTGCTCGCTTCTCTGGCAGCATCCCACGCCTTCCGGTTCACGACGTTCTTGATGGCGACGTCCTTGCCTGTGCGGCGCTTGATCCGAGCTGCCTCGGCCACCATCTGCCCCCTCGTCAGAGGTACGGCGGTGTGGATCTCATGGACGTCACCTCGGGCCTGAGCAGCCCGGATCTTGCTCGACCTGCCGTCCGAGGTGCCGCCCCTGGTCGATCCACCGGATCCCACCGGAGGCGGTGCGCAGCCCTTGTTGTAGCAGGCGGCGATGAGGGACGAGACTTCCGGGCGCATACCCATCAGCGTACCGGCGGTCACATGCGTGGGATGGCGTAGCCTCCCCAGGCCCCGCCGCTGCCGCCGGAGTCGTCGGAGGTGGCCCATGGGACCGACACCTCACCACCGCCACCGTGCAACATCAGCTCAGTGAACGCCCACACCAGGGCGTCCACCCGGTCTGGGGAGTTGGTGCGGTTGTTGCCCTCGTTCGGGTCCCAGAACGCCATCTGGTCCTCCAGGGCGGGGAAGCTGCCGACGTGGTGCACCCGGCCCTGCTCGTAGAGCGCCGAGACCGGCTCGGCACGCAGCGCCTTGCCCTTCGAGGCCACGACCCACTTCAGTGGGAGCCGGTCATCGATCGTCTGGAACGTGTGGCGGATCAGGTCACCACCCTGGTTCTTCTCGTAGACGATCTTGTCGGCCTGCCACTTGTGGTACATCTCGATCGCCTTGTTGGCCCACTGGTCCGGCGAGGCGTTCTCCATCGTGGCGTCTTCGAGCACGTACCCGTGGCCGTCGGTGCCGACACCGGCGACCACGATGCCGGTCTCCGCCACCCGGTCGCCTCGGGCCGACATCGCTGGGTCGACCGCCACGACGATCCGGTTCATGTCCGGGACCTCGCCGGTGCTCAGCTCGGTGCCGTCGTCGTCGTACTCGTACATCCGGACCCGGTTGATCTCGATCGCCTCCCGGGACCACAGGGCACCGGGCGAGTCCAGGATCAGTTCGGCGTACAGCTCCTGGCGGCCGAGGGTTGTGCCCTCGTACCTGGCCCGCAGTGCGTCGAGCGCCGAGGACGGCAGGTTGGCGCTGTTGTCGAACGTGGAGCCGGTGACGATCTTGACCCGCTTGTCGCCCTCGTTCGCCCGCTTCACCAGCTCGATGATCAGGGGGCTGGGCTTCGGGGTCGTGGTGATGATGATGCGAGGGTGGGCGCCGAGGCGCAGGCCCATCAGCATCATGTCCCAGGTGTCTTGGGCCTTCTCCCAGGCGCACAGCTCGTCCGCCCAGATGAGGTGGTGCTGGGGGCCACGGAAGCGCTCCGGGTCACCACCGGAGTACCACTGGCACAGGGACCCGTTCGTGTACTTGAGCTGGCCGAGGGACCGGTTGTACTTGCCACCGGCAGCCTTGTCGATCTCCTCCGGCGAAGAGACTTCGAGCAAACCAGAATCTCCCTCGAAGCAGACGTCACGTGCCGAGCCGTAGGTTGGGGCAGTGATGGCGACACGGGCGCCCGGGTTGGCCTTGCAGAACTCACGCACGGCCTCGGCGCCCATTCTGGTGTTGTGGGTGGGGATCAGCGCTTCGCCGATGAGGTACATCGAGTTGGGGGAGTCGACCGTGAGGCACCGCATCGGTACCGGATCGATCTCCTCGCAACCGACGATCATGCGGTGCTGGTTCCGCATCGACTGGTTCCCGGCCGGGCGAATGCGGGCCAGCTTCCTGGGAAGCCTGAAGACCGGGATCGTGGGCCGCCAGTTGACACGGTACTTCTCGCCGTGATCGACGCCGTTCAACGTGGCACGGCCGGTCGTCAGTACCGGCTTCTGGCCGAGGGACCGAGCGAGAAAGACCACCGAGTCAGCGAGTTGTCGATTCATGTTGCAGAACTCGACGTGGCCAGAGTCGGCGTGACAGAACCCGTCGCTGTCCATCAGGCCCTGCAGCAGTGACAACCGCTGCGCCTCACTCGCCCAGAGGTAGTCGTGCGGGACGTGCTTGTTGTTGAGCACGCCGATCTCACGGAGGTGTCCGTGGATGCCGTAGATGGTCTGCACCACCCCGCCGGGAGCACTTCCGTGTATGGAGCTGACCTCAACCCCACACGCCGCAAGAATCGTGCGTGTAGCTTCCTGATCTTCAGCGCCAATAGCGACTGTGCCCCCGCTCTTCGACCCGTCACCGAGCCAGAGTCCAAGTACATACGGATCCAGCGACAAGCTGTCGTCGTGGGGGATGTTGAGCGGTCCGGCCAGGGGGATGCTGTGGTTCGAGTCGCCACGCTTGCCGTAGGTGATCGTGTCCACGATGTCCTGCGTGGTGCGGACCGCCGGGCCGACAGGTACGTCGAGCGGACGGTCGTTGCCCCATCGATCCTTCGGAATGCTGTCCCGCCACTGCGGCCAGTTCTCCGGGTAGGCCGAAGGCCGATCGCCCGTCCGGTTCTTGCGGTCCATCCGACCGAACGCCTTGCGGTCCCGGTGGGTCCACGTCACCCACTGATGCTCGTCGCAGGCATCGATGTAGGTGCCATCCGAGAAATGGAGCCGGTACGCCTTGTCGGGCGTTGAGTCGAATGTTGCCAGAACACGTGTGGGCTGCCCGGCCTCATCGAAGATGATGTCTCCGACGGCAACCTCACCGAGAGTCTTGAAGCCCTTGTCCCATGTCGCTAGCGCCGTGTCAAGGGCTTGGGACTTACCGAATCCGCGTCCGGCGAGCACCAGGAGGATGTCCCAGTCGTCGTCCTCCCAGTCGACCGTCTGGTTCTCACGTGCCCAGAGCGCCCAGTTGTACTTGATCTCTCGGATCAGGTTCTTCTGCTGCTCGGGCGTCAGGTGCTTCCACCGGTCCGGCAGCATCTCTTCGGGGTCGATGATGGGCACGGCCCCCAGGCTACTGCTAGAGGTAGTCCCTCCAGCTCAGGCCCCACTTCTCCTGGAGGTCACGCTTGATCTCGTCCGAGAGGAGCGCCAGCACCTCGCTCTTGGTGGGGGGAGGCGGCTCGGGGTCACCGTACTCCTTCACCGGCAGGTTGGTACGGACCGACAGCGGCTCGCTCATGACCCTCGCACCTCCTTCAGGGCTGCGTTCATTTCCCTGGTGCTGATTGTACCAGCGTCGTGCTGGCGGAGCACTGCCTCGGACCTCGGCAGGGTGCCGGTGGCCTCGCCGGTCGAGCGGAACTCGGCGGGGTAGTCGTGCTTCCACTGCTCCCAGGTGATCGACTGCATCTCGCGAGGCCGCAGCGGCGGGTTCGGCGCCGACCGGCGGCGGTTCACACGGGCCGTGGCCCGGCGGTACCCCTCGGCCAGCAGCACGTGCACCCCGGTGGTCCCGGCAGCGTTGTCGTTGGGGGTGTTGTAGACGTTGTTCCCGCCGGACTTGATCACTGGGTGGCTCGACGTCACCGGCATGCGGAAGGCGATGCCGAAGGCGTGCGTGTCCATCGTGACGTCAGGCTGGCTGCTGTCCGGGTAGGCGATGTTGTTGAAGAAGGACCGCACCTTGTGCGCTCCGCCCAGGCGGTCCGAGATGTTCTCCATCGACGGGTTGCGGATCACCGAGACGGCGTCGGCGAGCGCCCCGTACTGCTGCCAGCGCAGGGCAGTCTCGACGCCCTGCGGGTCCTGCTTGGTCGGCTTGTTGCGCAGCTCCGGACCGAAGGCGTACCCCTTGTCGCCGGTCAGCGTCATCTCGGGGACCGAGTGCCGCTCTCCGGAAGCGTGCCGCACGTAGTACGCCATCTCCAGGTCCGTCAGGTCGTCGGACGACCGCACGGTGTCCGGGTCAAGTCTGCGTGGGACGGGCGGCTTGTTGTCCGGGTTCGAGCCACGCCCCTCCCAAGCCTCAATCGCTGCGGCGTGCTGCTGCAGGGCGATGTCGTTGACCGCACGCACGTCGTCGGAAGACAGCGGGTCACGGCCGGTGACCTTGGCCAGCACCATGTCGGCCAGCTTGACGTTGTGGTTCCAGTCGGCCTGCGGCGAGAGCGTCGCCACCACCGCAGCGGCGGTCTCCATCGAGACCCCGTACTTGGCCGCCATGTCGAGCGACAGCTTGTTGGCTGCGTCGTACCACTGCCGAGACACGTCGACCGTGGTGGACCGGTCGTACACCTCGATGACGTTGTCCGAGACCTGGTCCACGATGGCATCGACTAGTGCCTTCTGGTCCTTCTCGCTGGCGCCCTTCTGCATGCCGGGATGCTTCGACAGGTGACCGAACCCCGCCACCTTCTGCACGAGGCGGACCGCCTGCTTGGCAGCGGTCGCCGTGGAGATCTCACTCAGCTCGGTGCCGAGACCGTGCAGGGGATGCGTCAGCTTCTTCGAGGTGATCTTGCGGGTGGACAGCGAGGGAGAGCTACCGCCGGTGCCGCCGGACGTCGGAGGGCGGCACGCCGAGGTGTAGCACGCCAGCTCGATCAGGGCGGAGATCTCGGGCGTCTTGGTCGCTAGTTCGATGAGAGCCACTGATCGAGCGTACCGTTCTGCTCAAGCAGCTCATGGCAGTCCTTGCCCAGGCCGATCTGCCGAGCCTCCTCGGACTTGATCTGACGACCGCAGTAGAGGCACACGCCAGCGGCCCGCAGCTCCTCATTGATCGCTGCCTGCATCTCCCGATACCGCTCAGCGTCCTCGGGGTACAGCTCGATCATCCGGTTGAGCTTGGTCCGGCGCTTGGCCTTCCTCACCCAGCCGGTGTACTCACCACGCCCCACTGGTCACCAGTCCCGCCACCATCAGCTGTAGGTCGTCCAGGCTGCCGTCGTTGAGGATCTGCTCGTCCACCAGGTCGGCGCTGACGCCGGACTCGGAAGCGTGGCCGTTGGCCGCACCGGCATCCTCGTGGGTCGGACGGATGACCTCGATGACCTTGCCGCCGAGCGAGTGCACCCAGGCGGCCTCGTTGTCGAAGCGGACGTCGGTGACGACGACCTTCTCCGGGTCGGCATCCTCCAGGATCCCGGCGAGGGTCTCGATCCAGAAGTCCTCGTCCCGCTTCCGGATGACCTCGGTGCCGAAGACCTGCAGCAGGCGACGCACCTCGGGGAAGCGGCGCTTGGCGTCGTCCATGCCGTAGGCATCCACGATCTCGCTGAGTCGGATCATGCGCGTCCCGTCGAGCTTCACGTACGGGTCGAGATCCACGACGGCCTGCTTCAGCTCTGCAGCGAGCGAGCACCTGAGGTAGCCCAGACCCTCCAGCACCTCCCCGACGGAGTCCTTGCCCGAGCCTGCCTTACCAGTGAGTCCGATGATCGTCATGGCGGACACAGTAGGCGGGTCGCACTGCGGACACAACTCATCGAAGTACTTCATCCAGGTGGCCCTCCGTAGTTCAGCCTCACGAACTCTGGGAAGAGCCGTGCCCAGGTCACCTTACCGACTCGGCCGTCCGCCCGCTTGCCGTTCTTGACCTGGAACTGCTGCACCAGGGACCGGGTGTAGTTGTCGAACGTCCCGGTGACCGGCGCCCAGTACCCGAACGCCTGCAGCCGCTGCTGGAGGATCGTGACCGCCTCACCGGTGGAGCCGAGACCGATCGTCCGATTCATAGCACGGGAGATCGCCGCCAGCGTGTCCAGGTCCTTCTTGCGCTGGATGTCGGCGAGCTGCGCTGCGGTCAGCGGCGGCGGGTCGGGCACGGCCTTGTTCACCTCGACCGCTGCGCCCCGACCGACGGAGTACCCGACCAGGCCCGGCACCATCCCGGCGTGGGTCCAGGTGCGCCCGCTCGTGGCGGACCACTCACCGACGCCGTAGGCCCGGCCACGAGCCTCGACCGTTCGGCCGTCGCCCTGGCTGATGCCGACGTGGTCACCGCTGTTGCCGCCCCGGGCCGCACCGATGCGGAAGAGCAGGGCACCTCGGGTGGCGACGCCCTGGGACACACTGAGCAGTGTGCCCGCACGCTTGCACGTGTTGTACTGGTTCTCGGCGCCGTCCACGAACCGGTAGCCGATGCGCCCGAGCGACCACTCGACGAGTTCGCTGCAGTCGAAGGCGCTGGGGTTGGGGTTCGAGGGGGACGCCTCGGCGCCGTAGATGTACTTGTCCCCCACCTGTGTCAGGGCCGTCTGAATGAAGCCCTCAACCGTCTGCGCCATGACTAGATGCTAGGCGGCCTGCACCGACCTCCACGAAGTGGTGCGGCCGTCAGCTAGGCCCCACAGGACGTACTCGGTGCCGTACACGCCGCCCTCACTGTCGAGGTACTCCAGCTGTGCCGGGGCCGGGCCGTCAGCGCCGACGAAGGTGTCGAGGTAGCTCGACACGTCATCGACGTCCTCGACCACGATGCTGTCGAGGTACTGCCCGTTGGTTGAGGTGATCTCGATAACCACCTGCAGATCATCATCTGAATTGGATCGGTCGTTCGACAACGAGGTGCCCTTCGTGCTCGATGCGTAACCGACTCCCATTGCGCACAGCGTGCTGGTCCCGGGGACTGGCGGAGGCGAAAGCCTGCACCGTGTCACGCCACCCCCGGTCTCGGGAGAGGGCGTCCAGGTAGATCTCGGCGTCATCCCGGTCCTCGAAGGGCCGGAGGGGGAGTGTCCCTCCGGCCCCGTCGAGGAGGACCTGGAAGCTGTTCTGCGTTCGTGCCGTCACGGACGCTGGATCGTCACGGAGGACGCCAGTGCCGCCAGGCGACGGAACTCGTCCCGCACCACTCCGGTGAGGAGTGTGCCGCCCGACAGCGAGGTGTCGAAGTAGGCGGACCCGGCGATGTGCAGGGTCAGGAAGTGCTCGTACGTGCGCCGCAGCTCCGCCGCCGCCGTGGCGTCCGAGCCGTGGTTCCCCAGCTCGGCGATGCCCAGGCGGATCTTGTGCTTCTCGGCGAAGTCCAGCACGTGCAGCCACTGGTCCTGCTCGACCGGCGCCGGGCCGGACTCGGTGGTCTGGTACAGGTCGATGCCGTAGAAGTCCCAGATGCCCGGGACCCACCAGTCCTCGGGGTTCCGGCTGGAGCGAGGGTCGAAGGTCCACGACATCAGCACCGGGGCGAAGGCGATGTTCTTGGCGCCCTTCGCCGTCAGGCGGGCACGGACACGGGACTGCATGCCCCGCCAGGCGATCGGGCCGCCTGCATCGTCGGGAGCGTTCCCGGCGGATCCGCCACCCTCCGGCTCGTGGTGGACCGTCAGCCAGACCGGACCGTCGACCGCCATGAGTGATGCGATCAGGGCGTCGATCTGAGCGTCGTACTTGCCCGCAGCCATGTCGGCCCAGGAGTACGGCTTGATCGAGACCCAGGTCAGTCGACCCTTCAGCAGGTCGGCCGCAGCGGCGGGCGCCGCCTTCGCCCAGTTGGTCTGCTGGTAGAAGCGGCGGACCACCCCGAGCGACTTCCCGATGGCGGCCTCGTGACCGGTGATGTTGACGTCGGAGCTGTCGGGGCAGGCGCCCCAGCGGATCGTGCTCGGGAGCGTGTCGCCAGGGAAGGCGGGGACCCAGGGGGCGGGGGTCGGAGGTGTCGGCAGGACCGGCAGGGCAGCGACCTGGTCCGCCAGGGTGGCGAACGTGGACGTGGTCGTGCCGGACTTGGCGGCGTGGACCTCGGACGCCAACTGGATGGCGTCGGCTGCAGCGGCCAGGGACTTGGCCAGGGCGGCGTCGGCTGCAGCGTTGACGCTGTTGGCCGACCGGACGTTGGTGGCGAGTTCAGTGGGTGTGGGCATGGTGTCCTTCGATGGGAGTTGTGGTGTCTCCTCCCACGCTACACGGAACGCAGGTGGAGGGGGGCGTGGCGCCCCCCTCCGTCTCACGGTTGGTCATGCCGTGAGGAGGACCTTGTCGAGGGCGGCGAGGACCTTCAGGTCGTCGCTCTCCAGAGTGCCCTGGATGGACTTGACCATGTTGGCCTCGGCCCGGCTGCCCGTCTGCTTGGTCTTGCGGAACGTGCCCTCGTGCTGGCCGTAGGTGTTGAACGCCATCAGGACGCCCCAGGCCGAACCGGCCCACGGCTGGACACGGGGGTCCTTCAGCCAGAGGTCGACCAGGTCGCCCTGCTTGCGGTCCCAGCGGGTGGTGTTCACACCCTCCTCGGGCTTCGGCACCACCAGGTGGCGGACGGCGGCGAACTGCTCGTTCGTGACCGCCGTGTTCTGGAGCTGGTCGACCGCAGCGACCATGTCCTCGGTCGCCGTGAACATGATCTCCAGCTGGTCACGAGCCTCGGCCAGACGGAGCTGGCTGTAGCGGCTGTGGCGCAGGCGGATCTTGTTCTTCGCCGTGAGCGTGGCGGCCGACAGCGTGTTGTCGCAGACCACCACGTCGGTGCCGACCAGGTACACCGTGGACATTGAGCCGTCCAGGCTGGTGGCCGCCGTCATGTACGGCAGCAGCTCGGTGCCGCCGACCTCGATCGACTCCGGCACCTGCACCTGCACCCAGGCCTGGCCGCCGTTGCGGAGCAGACCGGCCGAGCCGATGCCCAGGTCGCCGCCGGACGTGGACAGGATCTGCCCGACGTTCTCCAGCAGCGCCTCCCGGTAGGAGTGCGGCTCGTAGCCGTCCTTGAACACGCCGAGCACGTCCTCGGTGTCGTCACGGGTGATCGCCTTGCGATCGGGGATCTCGACCACGGACCAGTACTCGCCGTCGGCGAAGTAGCTGGTCACGGCGTCGGTGCGGCGGCCCTTGAGCACGACGGCGATCTTGCGCTCGCCCGGCTCCCAGGAGAAGAGACGACGCTCGACGTCCTCGACCGGCACGAACCCCTCGTAGTGGTTCGACTCGTCACCCTGGTCCGACTTGCGGTAGTGCCAGGCGGTCCCACGCTGTGCGGTGAGTCCGATCAGTGTGTTCTGGTTGAGCCACTGGCTCGTTTCTGCCGACATCCTTCGCCCTCCTCAGAGCTAGTAACTTGCTGTTGGCAGTAACGCTAGTCCTAGCTACCCACCACGTCAAGTTCATCCAGCCCGTCCGGCAGGGTCGGCAGGTCACCGAGCGGCAGGACCGGACTCGGGACCGCACGGGCGCCCGGGTACTCCAGGTGCTGCAGAGCGATGACCGTGTCCAGGTCCTCGGTCCACTCCGTGTCGCCGAAGGTGGCGTAGAACCCACGGGGGTCCTCGTCATCGTCCACGTCCATGACGAGTACGGCGGCGCCCACGTCGCCCTGACCGTCGGCCTTCATCGAGAACGGGTACAGGTGCTTCATGCCGCCACCCTAGTGTCCACGGACTTGACGGACAACACGTTCGGCACCCCGGCGACCGGGTTCTGTCGCCCGAGTCGGTGCGACTCCGCCAACAGGGCCTTCATCTCGGCGGGCGGCGGCGGAGGATTGGTCCGGGTCTTGTCGTAGATCTCGTGGAGCCTGACCTGGATGCGGAAGCTGCGATGCGTGTGCGCCTGCACCTCGAACCGCTGACCGGTCGGGGACCGGGCGATGATGTGGATCCCCTTGTAGTCCGAGGCGTCGTCCCACCGGTTGTCGACCTCGATGATGTCGAACTTCTCCTCCTTGAGCTTGCCGATCAGCTTGTTGACGCTCTCGGCGTACTCGTGCCGGTTGAACACGGCGGTGTACCGCAGGGCGTCATCGATCCCGTGGGCCTGCACCGGCTCGGGCAACCCCCTCTCCCGGGCCTTGTCGTAGATCTTCCGGGTGAGGCTGCCGACGCCCTTGTACTTGTATGTGGCCTTCACGATCCGCCCGGACACGTCGGTCCGCTCGACCACCCGGCGCATGGTCGAGGTGATCCGGTCAGCCTTGTCGAGGCGCTTGGCCCGATTCACCAGGTGGATGGCGAGCTTGCGGGCCTTACCGCCCGCAGAGCCACCGTCGCCCACTGGCGGTGGGGCGCACGCCTTGACGTAGCAGGCAGCGATCACGGACTCGACACTCACCCGTCCAGAGTAGCGTTGAACCTCATGCAGTCCCGACCCGCTGTCCGTGCCGTCTTCGCCACCCCCCGAGGCGGCTCCGAGGACCGGGTGATGTGCGGGCCGTGCGCCGAGAACCTCGGTGCGATCGTGGCCAAGCGGTGCCCCCCGCTGGTGCTCGATTGCCCGGTATGTGGTGCACAGCTCTTCTGATCTGTTACCGTTATATGACGAAGCCCCCGCTGTAACGGGGGCTTTCGACATAGCTATGGATTGGAGTCCACCCGCATGGTACATGCACGAGTGCGCACCCTGTGCGCCATCCTCATCGTCGGCCTGGCCGCTGTCCTGACGGCATGCACGCCGGAAGAGATCGCAGTGTTCAACACGCTGGAGCGAGACGACCAGGTCAAGGTCATCGAGGCCATCCAGGATCAGCAGGAGCAGGCTCAGATCGAGTACCTGACGGCGCTGCACGAGCACTACGTCTCGATCCAGATGGACCCGTTCCTGACTTGCGTCCGGCACCACGAGTCGGACCGAGGCCCGTTCCCGCACACGAACGGCTACGGCGCCCAGAACCCGACCAGCACGGCCAGCGGCGCCTACCAGTTCGTCAACGGCACCTGGCGCAACGTGTCGGCCAGCTCAGGACACGGCGGGTACCCGACCGCCGCCTCGGCGCCCTGGTACGTCCAGGACGCCGTGGCCTACTGGACGAGTACGCACGGCGGACGCAGCGCCTGGGCGGGCACCGGCTGCTGAACAAGAGCGCTCCCTCGCTGTCCTTCGGGTCGGTAAGTCGGGGTCGAGTGTGCAAGGCCCCGGGCTTCGGTCCGGGGCCTTGTGCGTTACCTGGGGGGTGCCTCACTAGGGTGCGGTTCATGCTGACACTGGACCTGACGCCGGACGAGGAGGCGCTGCTGCGTACATCGGTCGTGCGAGCCATCTGGACCGACTCCACGCAGTACGACGCCGAGTGGATCGAGGACCTGATCGAGGAGGGTGAGTCGGGCGTATGCCTGGCCGCCGCCGAGACCCCCATGATGTCCCGCATCCTCCGCAAGTTGGTCGAGGCGGCGAAGTGAGCTGGTTCGGATGGACCGCTGACGAGGCCGGGTGCGCCTGGTACCGCACGATCGTGCCGATGACCGGCATCCAGCGGAGCGGGCTGGTGGACAAGGTGGAGTGGGGCATGGTCTCCACTCCCGAACAGCTCATGGCTCGCGACGTGCTCGTCGCTCAGCGGACCTGCAATGACACCGCCAACCCGATGCTCTGGCGCCTGGCCGAGCAGGGGCTGCAGTGGACCTACGACCTCGACGACATGCTCTGGGGCGTCGAGCCGGGCAACCGGATCGCCTACAACTTCTACTCCCAGGACTGGGTCCAGGACACGCTCCGCCGGACGATCGATGCGGCGGCGCAGATCACCGTCTCGACGCCGGAGCTGGCGAACGAGCTGGAGGCCTTCGGCGTCGGTGACCGGGTGACCGTGCTACCGAACACCGTGCCGGAGCTGCCGGGCCTGGCCCGGGACCCCGAGGACGAACCGGTCGACCGCAAGGGACGACGGAGTCGACCCCTGCGAGTCCTCTGGGCCGGGTCCAGGACCCACGACGACGACCTGCAGATCATCCGCTACACGACCAAGAAGCTGGTCGAGCGTGGTGAGATCGAGCTGGTGCTGATGGGCGTCGAGTACCGGGACCTCATCCCGTGGGCCTCCGGCGCACTGCCGTGGGTCCCGAACAGCGAGTACCTGCAGACGATCGCCAGCGTCGGCGCCGACGTCATGCTGTGCCCCGTGAAGCCGTCGGCGTTCAACGCCTGCAAGAGCCACCTCAAGGCCCTCGACGCCATGGCGGCCGGACTGATCCCGATCGCCTCGGACTACCCGACCTACAACCGGCTGGTGACCCACGGCGAGAACGGAATGCTGGCGCGCTGGAACGAGCACGACTGGCACAAGAAGCTGCAGGCGGTCGTGGCCATGAGCTGGGACGAGCTGGCGGTCATGAGGGCCGCTGCGCTCCGCCGGGCGTCGGACTACCTGGTCGACGCCTGGGCGCCGACCGTGCACGAGACCTGGGGAGCGACACCCCTGCGGGGCTAGCGCCCGTGAGCGATGTTGTCCAGGGCGGTGGCCAGCATCCACTTCGTCTGCGGACCGAACGTGCCGAGGTTCTCGGTGATCGTCCCGGGGCGGAGCTTGTTCACGTCCTTCTGGAACCGCTGCACGGCCCAGTCGGTGGTGGCGCCGTAGACCCCGTCGACCTTCAGCGTCTCGCCACGGACGAAGTTGATCGCCTCCTGCAGCGTGACCACGTACAGGGGGTGCGGTGCGGCATTGAGCCACATGGTCGGCAGCCCGGTGACCCGGTTGTACAGGTCCGCCGCCACCCACTTGCGGAGCGCCACCCAGTCCACGTTCGTGGCGGGCTTCGGCTTCGGCGTCACCCGCACGTAGCCCCGGATGCCGGAGCGGCGGTACAGCTCGTAGACACCACCGCCGGTACGTGAGCCTCCGGCGTTGGTGTTGCCCTCGATCGTGTGGATCCGACCGTCCGGCAGGACACCCTGCACCAGGGCGACGTGGTCGGCCCGGACACCGCCGAAGCTGAAGAGCAGCAGGTCGCCCCGCTTGATGCCTGCGGTGCCGGAGTGCCAGGTGCCGGTCTCCCGGCCGTAGCGCTCCAGCTCTGGGCAGTAGGCGAAGCCCTTCGCCGTGGTGATCGGCGGGAGCGGGTTGCCGGAGTGCCAGAAGACCCAGGACTGGAACTCGGCGCACCAGGCCACGCCGTTCATGCCGTACCAGGCACCGTACGGCTGCCGGTTGGAGAAGGCTGGGGACTCGGTGACCCCGAGCTGGCTGCGGGCCTTGAGGACCACCGCCTCGATGTCCGCCACGACGGCCATCAGGAGGCCCTGCCGTCAACGTAGGTCGGAGGCTGCAGGCCGTCCTCGGGACGTGGCCGCTTGTCGGTGTCCTCGATCAGGAAGTTCCGCTCGAAGAGGTACCGGGCCAGTCCCCGGAGGGTGCGTGGGTCGAACATGGACCCAACGGTATCTCAGACCCCCTGGAGTCCCAGACGGCGGAGCCGTGCCCGGGTGTTCTGGTTGGCTCGGTGATCGGACTCGGTGTGGTGCACCGTCACGATCCCTGAGCCGTCCGGTGACCGGAGCTGGATGTTCCGGGCCTTCTCGACCACGTTCCACCCCTGCTCCACGGCCGCCTCGATCAGCTGACGCTGCTCGTCCTTCCTCGACTTGCTCATGACGCTGCCCTCCTACGGCGCTGGATGGTGGACGCCGAGACCTTGTGGCCCTGGGCGGCGAGTGCCGCCACGGCGTCACGGCTGGGGAGATGGTCGACGGCCAGGATGGCCCGCTCCACCTCGGGGATGCGCTTGGCGTGCAGCGCCTCCCTGGTCCGCTCGGCGATCATCGCCCGCTCGAAGGCGGCGATGGCGGCGAGGATGTCGTACACCAGGCGACCGGTCGGCGAGCTGAGATCGAGGCCCAGGTCGAAGAGGACCAGGTTGACCTTCTGCTCGGCGAAGCGGTCCAGCAGGATCGAGGCCTCGATGACCGAGCGGGCGATCCGGTCGAGCCGGATGGCCACGAGCTGATCCCCGGCCTCGAACTCGATCGAGGCGAACCCTGGGCGCTCGGTCAGCGGGGTCGCACCGGAGACACCCTTGTCGACCACGATCACGGCCTCTGGGTACCGGGCCTGGATCGCCTGACTCTGTGCCTCGACCGAGAGGGTCTGGTCATCGGTCGAGACTCGAACGTAGCCGTACGTGGTCACTTGCCGTCCTTCCTGCGGATGTAGTCGAAGACGAAGACGATGAATGCGGTGCAGAGACCGATCGTCCCCCAGAACCAGATGATGTCGCTCGCTGTCCAAGGCATAGCCTGATCCTAGTCGAGGTGCTAGGTCTCGGTCAAGTTGTCGGGGGTGGGGGTCGGCGACAACGAAGCGGCGCCACGGAGCAGGCGGGCAGCGTCACCAACCCGGTAGGCGGCTCGGGCATGGAAGCAGCAGCCATCGCCGGGGCCGTCCTCGCCTTGGTCGCCGTGCATGTCGACGCACTCGGTGACGTGGTAGTCGGCAACCTCAGTCAGAGCGTCGGCGATGCGTTGGCGGTCGCCGAGGGCGGCGGTGATGGCGGCGTACTGCCGCAACCCGTCAGCAGCAGCACGAAACTTGGGTTCGTCTTCGGTCCATGAGCGCATGTCGTTGGCGTGGGCGTCGAGAAAGTCGGCGAGTGCGAGCCAGTCGGTGTCGGTCATCCTGCGCCCCGGCATCGCTCGGCGGTCCAGTCGTGCGCCGCCAGCAACCAACCCGGCCCATTCCACGGACCACACAGCCCGAGGGCGGGGTGGATCAGCGTGTTGTGAACGAACTTCCAGAACACGAACCCGCTCATCGGTCGGTCATCCGGTCGTGGTCGGGCCAACGATCCACGAATGCCGTCAGATTGGCGACCGCTTCAACCACAGCACCGACGAGGTAGGCGTCACCAGCTTCGGCGATGCGCCGAGCAAACCCACCCGCCAGTTGTGCCTCATGCATGATGGCGTGCTC